>Ga0209125_1002580_pt1 | contig 13724 bp, 12 predicted proteins | sample BarGraIncub1131A_FD_184503 | JGI IMG/M metagenome (GOLD analysis project Ga0209125, IMG submission 184503) | Arctic peat soil microbial communities from Barrow, Alaska - Barrow Graham LP Incubations 11-31A (SPAdes) (version 2) | ecosystem: Environmental > Terrestrial > Soil > Wetlands > Peat... | reverse complement strand
CGCTGGGTGATCTCCTGCCGGAGGAGATCACCCAGCGAAATCTTGGCGAAGGCCTGTTCGGTGGCGCCGGGTTCCTGGCGGGCCAGGGTCAGGAGTTGCTGGACCATATGGATGGTTCGTGCCAGCCCCTGCTTGAGGTCGTTCAGCGCGGCTGTCCGTTCGCTATCGCTGATCGCCCGTTCGACCAGTTGGGTTTGCAGTTGCAGGGCGGTGAGCGGTGTGCGCAGCTCGTGCGCGGCGTCGGCGATGAAATCACGCTGGGCGCGCAGCGCTAACTGCAGGCGATTGAGTAGGTCGTTGAGCGATTGCACCAGCGGGCGCGCTTCCTCGGGAACACCTTTTTCCCCGATCGGGTCGAGCGTGTCAGCCGTGCGCGCGCCGACCAGGCGGGCCAGATTGGTGAGCGGACGCAGCTCGCGGCTGACCACCACCCAGACGAGGAGAGCAAGTAGCGGTAGAAGAACGATGAAGGGAATCAGTGTGCGCAGGGCGGCACTGGCGGCCAGTTCGGCGCGCACACCGAGCGGTTGTGCCACGGCGATGGTTTGGCCCAGGTACTGCAGGGCGAAGACCCGCCACGGCCCTTCGCTGGTCTGTTCCGTCGCGTAACCGAGGCGGGCGATGTTGGGCAGGACGCGGTGTGGACGCGAATAGTAGATGCTCAGTCCGCTGCGGTCCCATACGCGGACGACGAAATCGAAGTTCTTTTCGCCGGCGAGCGCTTCCGTCGAGCCCTGGAAGGTCTGGTTGCGCAGAGCCAGTGCGATCTGCTCCAGGTGGTAGTCGAAAATGGTATCGGCTTCGTCGCGGGCAGCCGAATAAGTGGCGGCGGCGCCGAGCAGGATGACGACGCTCATTGCGCCGATGAGAATGACGAGCAGCTTGCGGCGGATCGAGTTCATGGTAGGCGCGGCACCATATAGCCGACGCCGCGCACGTTGCGCACCCAGTCGTTGCCGAGCTTGCGGCGCAGGGCGTGGATATAGACCTCGACGGTGTTGCTGCCGATTTCGTCGTCCCAGCCGTATAGCCTTTCTTCCAGCTGCGTGCGCGACAGTGGCACGCCGGGATTCTCCAGCAGGGCCTGCAACAGGGCGAATTCGCGTCCCGAGAGCTTGACCTGAGCACCTTCCAGGCGCACGTCGTGTGTTGCCGGATCGAGGCTCAGCGGGCCGTGCACGATCAGCGGCGTCGCCCGTCCCGCGCGCCGACGCACGAGCGCCCGCAGGCGGGCCGCCAGTTCGTCGAGGTTGAAGGGCTTCACGAGGTAGTCGTCGGCGCCGGCGTCGAGGCCGCGAATGCGATCGGCCACCGCATCGCGCGCGGTGATGATCAGCACCGGCACCGGGTTTTGCTGGCGGCGCCAGTGAGCGAGGACTTCCAGCCCCGTTTTTTTCGGTAGACCAATATCGAGCAGCACCGCGTCGTAAGGCGTCGTCTCGCTCGCCCGTTCGGCTGCCACGCCGTCGCGTACCCAGTCTACGGTGTAGCCTTCCTGGCGCAGACCCGCGCGAATGCCGGCGCCAACCATCGCGTCGTCTTCAACTAGCAGGAGTCGCATGGCAGTTCACGGTGATTGGTGGGCGAAGCCGGTGGGAAGAGAGGGGGCGCATCTCAAATTCACGGGAAGGGAACGACGTCGGATTCTAGCGCGCCGCCGCCGCGACCGGGCGGCGCTTCGCGCACCACCCGGAACAAAAAGGGGTGAGTCGCGCTCTATGATGAGTGCAAGTGGGGCGCGCCGCCAACGCCGGGTCGACCCGTGCTTGAAGGACTGACCGCGGGTTCTGGAATTCAGAAGGCAGTTGCCGACGGGAAGCAAGGCGGCCGCCAAGATCAATGAGGGGAGTCTCTCGACGAATTCTCCGAATCTGCCGAGGCAAGAAGTCTGTTTTTGTTCGCCGCAAGACTGGTCGAAGCGGAGCAGGAAAAGACGCGTAGCAACTCCTGAAACCCTAAGCACTGGAGGATCGCCATGGAAAAGCCGCAACACACGCTCAGTGACCTGTTTGCCCAGTTGGGGCTACCCGCTTCGCCGGAAGACATCGACAATTTCGTCGCCAGCCATTTTCCGTTGCCCGCCGGCGGGCTGCTGGCTGACGCACCGTTTTGGACGGCGGTGCAGTCGGCCTTCTTGCGCGAGGAAATCCTGGATGACGCCGACTGGGCGGAAGTCATTGACCAGTTGAACGAACGGCTCAGCGTTTGATATGCGCCCTGGCCTAAACGCAGGGCTTCCTACTGAGCCTCCCAAGCCCATGAATGTGCCTGGTGTTCGCGAAGAAACATTGATGCGGTATAAGGGGAACGGCAGCGCCGTCTTCAGTTTTGTTTCTTGATTGGAAGAGCTACATCCAAAATTACTTCGATAGTGAGCGCGTCACGAACGCCTCTATTGAGCGCTTCAACGCCAAGATCACGCAGGTCTATCAGGATGGACGGGGACTACGCTTTTGAGCGCCTGCGGGCCAAGGTGCTGTCCGCCGACCGGCTACAAAAGCGGGTGCCCATCCATGCGAAGGTCAAGAAGGAGCCGAAGTTCGATGAAGTCGGCATGGCGCGTTACATGTCCCTGGTCGGGTCGTTCGAGGACGAATGCAAGATGAAGCTGAAGACCAGGATGGCGCCCATCGGAACTGCCCTATTCACCCTGGAACGCTTTTGGACTCAAACCCGTTCTAGGCCTTCACCGCTCTGCCTCCACCGGAAAATCCAGCATCTGCTGCTATCCTTCGCTGGGCAAAATGCCAGTTTGGTCAAGAAAGGGGGGCTGAAGGCCAGCGAGACAGCCAGAGAATGGGCTCGGACGGCGTGATAAAATGGGCGCCTACTGCCAGTTGAACTGATCGTTGAAAGCGCATGACAGGATCCATGTTCAACCTCGACGAATATCGCTTCACCTTCCTCGCGCTGCTAAATCTGTCGGCGGCGGTGCTGGTTTGCTATCACAGCGGCCTGGTGCTTTATCGCGAGCGCTATTCGCCGGTCAGTCGATCCTTTCTGGTGGCGTCGCTGGCGCTTGCCGCGTGGCTGGTCGGTGGTTCCTTTCTCGGCGCCTGCCTGGACGAAAGTGTCGCCTTCCTCTGGGCCAAGGTGCAAACGTTGGGCCTCGCGCTGATTCCCGCCGCCGTCTATCATTTTGTTGCCTTGGCACTGGCGACTCAGGAACGCGACAGAAGGAAGCTTTTTGCCGTGTGGTGCTTTGCGGTGTTCTTCTTCATCCTGACGCTGACGACGGATTATCCGTTTCGTGATCTCTATCGTTACGCGTGGGGGTTCTGTCCTCGCTTCGGATGGACCTCTGTCTTCTATATGGCATACTTTACGACGATCATGCTCGTCGCCCTCCGCCAGATCTTCATGGAATATCGTGGCGCCCGGCGCGGTGGCCTGCGCTGGTTTAGGGCGCGTGGCCTTCTCCTCGTCCTGCTGGTCGGCTACGTGGCATCCATTGATTTGCTCCCCTCCTACGGCATATCCGTCGAACCGATCGGTGGGGTATTTCTATTCATGGCCACCGCGATCGCGGTCGGCGCTTTCAAGCACTACCGGTTTCTCGACGTGACGCCGGCCTTCGCGGCAAGAACGATCATGGATACGATGAGTGACGCGCTGCTCATCGTTGACCCCGAAGGCGTGATCCGCCACTCGAACAGCGCCGCCGTGCGGATCTTCGAAATGCGACAGGACGCGCTGGACGGCAGCGAGGCGAACGCCGTACTTCCTGCCGCCGCGCTGACGGACAATCTCGACGCCGCGTTCGGCGCGGGCGACAGTGCGACTTTCGAAACCACTTTTGATTGCCACACGCGCGGACGACGCCAGTTGTCGGTCTGCGCGTCGTTGATCCGTGACCACGCCGCCCGTCCTGTTGCCGTCATCTACGCCGCACAGGACGTTACGGAACGGAAGCTCCATTCCGCACACCTCGAACAAATTGCCCATCACGATGCGCTGACCGGCCTGCCCAATCGACTGCTGTTCGGCGACCGGTTACGCCTGGCAATCGCGCAGAACCAGCGGGACGCCAGCCACGTCGCCGTTTGCTATCTCGACCTGGATGGCTTCAAGGAGGTCAACGATCGCTTCGGGCACGAGGTTGGTGACCAATTGCTAATCGAGGTAGCGAACCGGCTCACCGCTTGTGTGCGCGGCACCGATACCGTGGCCCGTTTGGGCGGCGACGAATTCGTCATCCTGCTCTCGGGTTTGTCCGACGAAACGGAGTGCCGTCAGGCCCTCGACCGCCTGCTGCGGAGGGTCTCTGCCCCTTGTGTCTTGAACTGCGGCGAGTCCGTGACCGTCTCGGCAAGCATCGGGGTCAGCCTGTTTCCGAGTGATCGGGTTGATCCGGACACGCTAGTGCGCCATGCGGACCATGCCATGTATGTCGCCAAGCAGGCCGGCAAAAACCGCTACCAGTTGTTCGATCACTCTCTTGAGCAGCGCATCGAGGCGCGACTCGCGACCATCTGCCGCGTCGCCAAGGCACTGGAGTTGGACCAGTTTTGTCTGTACTACCAGCCCAAGGTCAATTGCCGACAGAGCCGGGTGGTCGGCGCCGAAGCGCTGATCCGCTGGCAGCATCCGACGCTCGGTCTGCTTTTGCCGGCCGAGTTCATCCCGCTGATTGAGGATGAAGATCTCGCTCTGCCGGTCGGCGAGTGGGTCATCCGCAAAGCGCTGTCGCAGATCGTGGCATGGCGACGCGAGGGCGTCGAATTACGGATCAGCATCAATGCGTTCGCTCGCCAACTGCTGCAGCCGGACTTCACGCACACGCTGGCGAGCATCTTGGCCGATTACCCTGGGGCCGGACCCGATTGCCTGCAAATTGAGATAGTTGAGACCGCCGCACTGAAGGATCTCGATGGCATTCGCCATGTGATTGAGGACTGCCGGAAACTCGGCGTAACCTTCTCGCTGGACGATTTCGGTACCGGCTACTCGACGCTTGCTCACCTCCGTCATTTGCCGGCGGAGGAGATTAAGGTCGACCAGAGTTTCGTGCGCGACATGCTGTTGCGCACCGAAGACCTTGCCATCGTCGATGCCGTGATTGGCCTGGGCCGCGCCTTTGGGCGGTCCGTTGTTGCCGAGGGCGTCGAGACCCAAGCTCATATCGACCGCCTGCTGACGCTTGGCTGTGACGTCATGCAGGGCTACGCGCTGGCGCGACCGATGGCGGCGGGCGACTTTTTGCGCTGGTTGCGCGACTTTCGGCTGGACCCGGTCTATCGTTTGCAGGCGGGTGAGGCGAGCGAGGTCGGTTTGTCAGCCTCGACCATGGGAGGTGATTGATGCACAATTTCGAGCCGCTCGAATGGAGCGATGCTTTGCTGACCGGCGTGGCCGCGATCGACCAGCAACACCACATTCTGGTTGATATCCTGATCGAAGCGCGGACCATGCAGGGCGGTGACTCCGCAGACCGGCGGTTCGAGCGCATCTCCCGCGATCTGCTCGCCTATGCGATCTATCATTTCGATACCGAGGAGCAGTTGATGCGGCGGACCGGCTACGAAACCGCCGCGCCCGAGGCGGCCGAGCACCATCTAGCTGAGCACCGACACTTTTCGGAGGAGGTTGTCCTCCTGCGCGCCGAGGCGCACCTCGGCAAGGCAGGAGCCAAAGCCGCCTTGCTTTCGTTTCTCGAAGGCTGGCTGGTCAACCACATCCTGACCACGGACAAAGCGCTCGGAAACTTCATCGTAGCCAGCACGAGTTCAAGCTCGGAGTAAAGCGCATTTGAGCCGCAGCTTTCGCTGCGGATTCCCTTTCACGGCGCCATCGACCTCACGCCCGCACTGACGGCCTCATCGCGCGCCCCGCGTACGCCACCGAAGCCACCGGAGCAGTTGCGCGCGATGCATAGAGGCCGCCTTTCTTGCCGCATCCGATGTCACGCCCGGCCCGGGTGCTCCAGTGTCGGCGTCGGACCAACAGCGCTCCGTAATCTGTTGGGCGGCGCCAACCACCAGAGGCCGTCAGCGGACCGGGTGAGTCCTCGCAATGTCCCTGTCTCCCGTTAAATAAGCAATAAAGTTCATTGGCTTACGGCGGTTTTAGACGTTTTGGTTCGGCCTTGGCACGCTCTTCGCAATAGAGAGATCGAGCGCGATGAATTGCTCAACCCCAACCCAAACCTTAGGAGACTTGCCATGAAAACCCTGACCCTCAAAGACCTGTCCCGTACCGAAGAACTCGACCGCCCGGCCATGGCCGGCGTGCGTGGCGGCATGTACCTCGGCTACTTCCCTTCCTGGAGTTCCGTCTACGACACCAGCAAGCACGACTTTTCGGTGACCGCCGAGCAGCTCAATTCGCAGACGCAGAACATCGCCAACAACAATGGCGTCAACGTGGCCTTCGCCGACAACATCCATACGACGATCAAGCCGAGCCAGACAGCCAGCAACTCAATCAGCTTCTAAGCCCATTTCACACATTCAGGAGAACGACCATGAAAACCCTCACCATCAAAGACCTGTCCCGTACCGAAGAACTTGACCGCCCGGCCATGGCCGGCGTGTGTGGCGGCATGTTAACGGGCTACTTCCCGGCCTGGAGTTCGGTGTACGACACCAGCAAGCACGACTTCTCGCTCAACGTGCAGCAACTGAATTCGCAGACCCAGAACATTGCCAACAACAACGGCGTCAACGTGGCCTTCGCCGACAACATCCGTACGACGATCAAGCCGACCCAGACAGCCAGCAACTCAATCAGCTTCTAAGCCCATTTCACACCTACAGGAGAGCGACCATGAAAACCCTCACCATCAAAGACCTGTCCCGCACCGAAGAACTCGACCACCCTGCCATGACCGGTGTCCATGGCGGCATGTACGTTGGCTACTTCCCGGCCTGGAGTTCGGTCTACGACACCAGCAAACACGACTTCTCGGTCACTGCCGAACAGCTGAACTCGCAGACGCAGAACATCGGCAGCAACAACGGTGCCAATGCAGCCTTCGTCGATCACATCCGCACAACCATCAAGCCGACGCAGAGCGCCAGCAACTCCCTCAGCTTCTAAGTTATTCCTCAGACGGCGGCGGCCACGACGGCCACGCCGCTACCCAACCGATTCAAGGAGAACACCATGTCAAACCTCAAGATTTGCGACCTAGCGCAGCGCCGGGATCTCGATCACCACACCATGTCCTCCGTCCAGGGCGGCCGCTCCTGGCTGAGCGAACTGGGCCCGGTGGCCAACGTCAATGTCGCGGTGAACCAGAACATCGCCCAGTTGCAGGAAGTACAGGTCAATGCGCTCAACAACGTGGGCGTGATCGGCGCCGGCTTCGGTCCGCTCCAGCTCGACGTCAGCCCGCAGCAGTGGGCGAGTGCCCGCGCGGCCTTCTGATTGGGCCCGGCGCGGGAGGCGGCACGTCCTCTCGCGCCGAGTCGTTGGTCGCCCGTTTGCGGGCGGCGCTGGCGGAAAAAATTGCGGGCCGCCAGCCAACGGAACTGCCGCGCCGAGTCAATGCCAAAGTTACTCGACAAGTGGGGTTTGCCCTTACGCAGCCGACGGTTTCTGCAAAGGACGGCGAGATGGAAATCACAAGAGCTGTTTATCAGTCAGTCGGTGCCGTGACGGCCTACCTGGAAGTTGCCGGCACGCGCACGGTCAAGCCAAGCGTCTTCCCCCTGCACGACGAGGTGGTTATTGGTCGTGACCCGCAAGACTCGTTGGCCGTGGATCGCTTCCTCTGCATTCCCGAACCCACCGTGAGTCGTCGGCATGCGCGCATCCGGCGCCGCAACGACGGTTATTTCGTCGAAGATCTGCACTCGTTCAACGGTACCTTCGTTCTCGGCGAGCGGCTCACTCCCGGCTCTTGGCATGCGTTACGCGATGGCGATGAACTGATGGTCTCGTCGGCGCCGATCATTTTTCACTCGCTGGTCGTGCCGACACGGCAGAGCATGCCGACCGTCATCACGAAGTCGTTCGACGCGACCCAGCTGACGACGCTGGACGCCATGCCCGCAGGGACCCAGAACGACCTGCAGTTGAGCGTCCAGAAGCTCCACGCGATGGCCCAGGTTGGCATTGCACTGGGCGCGGTGACCGATCGCGCGACCTTGATCGAAAAGATCATGAACTTCATTTTCGAGCTGTTCCCGCTGGCCGAGCGCGCCTTCATCTTCTTGCGCCCGAGCGCCACTCAGGCGCCGAAACCGACGGCCGCACGGCGGCGCGACGGCTTGGTTCTCGACCCCGAGCAGGTGAGGATGTCGCACACCATCGTCGATGAGGTGCTCAACAAGAAGCAATCGATCCTTTCCGTCGATACCTTGTCTGACCGCCATTTCGGCAGCCACGAATCGATTATTTCGCAGGCCATCCGCAGCGTCATGTGCGTGCCTCTGCTGATGGAAGGCGAAGTGCTGGGCCTGATCCAGGTGGACACCTCGTCCGATCCCTATGCCTTCGACGAGCAGGATCTCGAAATGCTCACGGGCGTCTGCGCCGAGACGGCGGTGGCGCTGAGAAACTTCGAGTTGTATTCAGACATCGAGCGCCTGCTCGACGGCTTCGTGCGCGCCTCGGTGCAGGCGATCGAGGAACGCGATCCGGTCACCGCCGGCCACTCGTTTCGCGTGGCGGGTTACGCGGAGACCCTAGCCAGCGCGGTGGATCGGGCCGACAGCCCCGAGCTGCGGGCCATCGCCTTTACCAAGGATCAGCTGCGCGAGATCCGCTATGCCGCGCTGCTCCATGATTTCGGCAAGGTCGGCGTGCGCGAACACGTGCTGCGCAAGGAAAAGAAGCTGCACCATGCCGACATGCGCCTGCTCGAACAGCGCTTCAGGTATGCGCGGGCCTGTCTGGAACGCCAGGCGTATCGACAGCTGGCCGAGCGGCACGCGCAAGACGAGTTGAACATCACCACGTTCCGCGACGAATTGGGCCGCATCGACGCCCGACTGCGCGACGAGTTTGCGCGTCTCGACGGCTTCCTCGCGGCCATCCGCCAGGCCAACGAGCCTGCCGTCTCCTACGCCGAAGTCGCGCCCGAGTTGCGCGATGTCTTGAACTACGCGTTTCGCGAAACCGACGGCCCCCCCGCCCCTTTGCTCGACCCCTTCGAATTCTCCGCCTTGAGTGTCGCCAAGGGCTGTCTGACCGAGGAAGAGCGGCGGCAGATCGAATCGCACGTCGCCGATTCGTATTCCTTCCTGATCCTGATTCCGTGGACGCGTGATCTGGCCAGTGTTCCCGCCATCGCTCACGGCCATCACGAAAAACTCGACGGCTCGGGCTATCCGATAGGCTTGCGCGGTAGCCAGATTAGCGTGCAGACGCGCATCCTGACCATTTGTGACATCTACGACGCGCTCACCGCCGGCGACCGCCCTTATAAGAAAGCCGTGCACGGCGAGCAGGCCCTCGATTTTATCGCGGCCGAATGCCGGACCGGACAGCTGGACGGCTCGCTGTTCAAGGTCTTCGTCGATGCCCGCGTATGGGCCGCAACATGAGTTGCTGCTTCCTTGTTCGCGTCGCTTTGTCCGGCTTGTGCGCGGCGCTGCTGAGCGGCTGTGCCGACGTCAGCATGCGGCCCTACGAGCGCCCAGCCAGCCCGGAAAAATCCACGTGGTCGCGTGCGGCGCCGACCGTCTCGGCGGCCCAAACGATTTCGCCAAACTGGTGGAAAGCCTTCGGCGACCGCTACCTGGACGCCTTGATTGAACAGGCGATCGCCGGGAATATCGACATCCAGATCCTGGCCGCCCGCAGCGGGGTCGCCCAGGCCCAGATCGGTGAGGCGCGCGCCGGGGCACTGCCGACGGTCGATGTCGGCGCCGGGGTCGACTTCGAAAAGAGTACCGGCCAGCCCTTGACGCGCCAGTTCAATCTGGCCAGTCAGGTCAATTGGGAGATCGACGTATGGGGTCAGGCGCAGAAGGGGGTTCAGGCCCAGACGGCCGAGTACCGTGCGTCGGAAGCGGACTGGCGCGCTGGTTACCTATCGCTCGTCGCCGACGTGTCGACCACCTATTTCCAGATACTGCAATTCGACGAGCAGCTCGATCAACAACAGAAGACGCTGGACAAGAATAAACAGATCGCCACTACCTACGAGGCCATGTACCAGAACGGCCTGGTGCCTGAAACGCAGGTGCGGCAGCAGCGCGCCGAGGTCAACCGACTGACCAAGGATCTGCTCGAACTGCGTCGCGCGCGCGACCTGGCGGACAACGCGCTGGCTACGCTGCTCGGGGTGCCGGCCGGCAATTTCCAAGTGCCGTCCGGTCATTTGCAGGACAAGGTAAAACTTCCGGGAGTCCCCGCCGGTCTGCCTTCCCAGTTGCTCGCGCGCCGCCCGGACATCGTCGCCGCCGAGTACAGGGTGCTCGAAGCCTATGACCTGGTCGGACAGGCCAAGCTTGCCCAGTTGCCATCGATCAGCCTGACCGGACGGGGTGGGACGTCGAGTTTCGCGCTTGCCGATCTGCTCAAATCCTTTACCTTCGGATTGCTGCCGAGCATCAACCTTCCCTTGCTCGACCCCGGCGTCAAGGCGCACGTCAAGACGACCGAGGCGCAAATCAAGGTCGTCGAGCAGCAGTACCGGCGGACGGTCATTGGCGCCTTCGAGGAAGTGGAGAACGCGCTGGTCAATCTCGATGCGCACAAGAAGCAACGCATTGAACTGCAGGAGCAGACCGATCACCTGCAAGTCGTTGCCGCCCAGATCGACGCCCAACTCAGGGAAGGCGTCGTCTCGCAGCTGCAGGTTTTTGAGTCCGAACGCTCGCTGCTCGCCGCGCAACAGGCCTTGCTGGCCAGCCACCAGCAGATCCTGTCGGATACCGTGACGCTCTACAAGGCGCTCGGCGGCGGTTGGCCGAACGTCGTCGTCAGCGACGCGCGAGATTGAACACCATGGCGAACGTGGCGCCCGAGCTTTCCGTCCTCGCCGAGAAGCCCGCGCCGGCAGGGCAGACCTTCGATATCGTCCTTCAGGCGATCTCGCCTCCAGCGCTCGACGATATCCGCATCGAGGACAGTTTGTTTGCTATCGGCCGTACCGAACAGCCGTTCGTCTCCTACGCGCCGGACATCGTTACTGATCTGTCGCGCCGCCACGCCCGGATCTTCACCGAGTTCGGCGCCGTCTATATCGCCGATCTGGACAGCAAAAACGGGACGACCGTCAACGGCCTCCCCGTACGGCAAAAACCGAGTCGGCTGCGTGACGGGGACGAAATCAGCTTCGGCCGGCAACTGTCGTTCCGTGTCCGCCTCAGCGCGCGGGCGAGTGCACCCGCGCCGGCCAAGCTGGTCAGCCTGACACTCGATCCCGAGCGCAGCGACCTTGGCCTGGGGCCGATCGTCATCACCCGCTTTCCCTTCCTGGTAAGCAAGAATGACGAGGCCTTCGCGCGTTGCAAGGTGGCCTTGCCGCATCAGGTCAACTACATTTCGCGCCGCCATGCCCACATTTTCCTGAAGAACGGCGCGCCATTCGTCGAGGATCTGGGCAGCACTAACGGCACCTTTCTGGCCGGCCAGCGTCTGGACGAGCACGCCGTCGCGCTGCACGACAGCGACCTGCTCGCCTTCGGCGGGCATCATCTGGCGTATCGGGTGAGCCTGCAGCAGGCCGTCGTGAACGATCCAACCGTCACCAAGCTCAGCGTGGTTGTCCCGAGCCAGGCGAACGCCGCCGACGAGGCCGACAAGACGACTTTCGTGGCGGCCCCCGACACGTTTCTCGACATCTTCTGCATCGACCACCCACCGCAAGCCGACGACGCGCTCGACAGCGAAGCGGCGGCGCCCACTGCAGACCTTGCGAAGTCAATGGCTGGGCGGCGCAAGCGCGGCAAGTTCGAAATCCTGATCGCCAATCTGCGTGATGCCATTGCGGACAGCGACCGGCTGGATGTCAGGCGCGCGCTCTGGTGGACGGGTGCGCTGACGGCGGCCCTGATGATCCTGTCGGGCGGGCTGTACATGAGCGGCGCACGCGAACGCGAACTAAAAGGGCTGATGGCGCGTGGCGAGTATGCCCGGGCGGCGATCGTCGCCGGACAGTGGCTGGAACACCACCCGGATCGGCCGGAACTGAAGGCGCTGGACTCCGAAGCGCTGCTCAAAGCGACGCTACCCAACTGGCTGGCACTCCTTAAGGCCGGCGATTTCGGGCGCGCGGCGGCGGCGCTCGGGGCCATGAAAACACTCGGAGCGCCTAATCCTGATTTGCAGCCGCTGCTCGGCGAACTCGAATGGATTGGCGACCTCGAGCGTTTCGTCGCCGGTCGGGGTGTCGACGCGCCGATCCAGATGTTCGCCGACGAGGCAAAGATCAGCGCGCTGCTCAAGCGTTGGGACGAGAACAGCCAGGGTCACCAGCGGGCGTTTTCCAGCATTTCAGCGCACGTCCCCGAGTTCAGGGATCGCTACGCCGAGGTGCTCAGCCATCTGCGCAGGCTGCAAAGCGACGACGCGGTGTATATGGCGGCGATTGAGCGCCTGAAGACGCTAATCGGCACCGAGCTCAAGCGCGATCGTCCGGAAGCGCTCGAAGCAATCCTCCAGGAGTATGCGGAGAAGTATCCGCGGCTCGGCGGCCTCGACGCCGTGCGCCAAGACTTGCGCCAGTACAGCGAACTCGACAACGCGCTGCGCGCGCGCCGCCTTGGCCCGCTCGTCGCCAGCCTGGCGCAGCTCAAGTTTGCGACACCGCCCTTCCAGGAGCGTTGGCGTGCCCTGACAAGCGGCGGTCAGCTGCCGTCGTCCGAGGTCGTCGCGCAGTATCAGACGGTCGCCAAGGCTTGGCGCGCCGGTGATACGAAGCAGACCACCGACGGCTTGCAGAAGCTGGCAGCGGGGCCATGGGTCGAGGCGGTGGCTGAGGAAGCTGCGCACAAGAAGGCAATCCTCGAACAGTTCGCCGAACTGCAGCAAGCCCGCGGCAGCAAGGCCTACGACGAGCGCCTGCTGGCCTTTTACGGCGCGCTCGATCCCAAGGATGACATCTATTTCATTGGCGCCACGGCGGCGGATCTGGCCCTGATCAAGGACAAGGCGCTAAAGCGCGCGCAGGGGCAGTTGACGCAGTCTCAGGCGCTGTGGGGGCAGTATCGCGACGGCGGCGCAATCGAAGGCGCGCAGCGGCTCGATGCGACCATCTCGATCCAGTTTCGGACGCAGGCGCGACGGCTCGCCGAAGCGAACGACACTGCGCGGCAGGCCGTGCGCCTCTACACGCAGCTGAAGGTCGATCTTCCCGCGGCCGCGCGCGAAACGCGCGAAGCCCTCCGCAGCGAAGCCGAGCGGCAGCGCAATGCACTGCTCGAGCTGCATGGGGTGCTCGAGCCAGCGGTGTTGAAAGCCAAGCTGGCGATGATCGGAGGGCAAGACGGTGAATAACGACAATCGCCTTAGACCGTTGAACGAAGCGCTTGAGGATCACAGCGCCGAAGGCCTGGCTATCCTCACCGCGGAGCCGTGGCGCTTCACCCAGGCCACCGTCGTGACCATGCTCTCACTGGTTCTGGCGGCCCTGATCTGGTCGTTCTTCGGGCGCGCCGACGTGATCGTGACGGCGCCGGGCACGCTCTGGCCCGAGTCCGAAGTGCGCCGCTTTTATGCGCCGGTCGATGGCGAACTGGCCAACATCTATGTCGCCGAGGGCCAGCCGGTGTCGAAGGGCGATGTGCTCGCGAGGCTCAACGCCAGGGGCGCGGTCGAGGCGGCAGATC
>Ga0209125_1002579_pt1 | contig 13731 bp, 11 predicted proteins | sample BarGraIncub1131A_FD_184503 | JGI IMG/M metagenome (GOLD analysis project Ga0209125, IMG submission 184503) | Arctic peat soil microbial communities from Barrow, Alaska - Barrow Graham LP Incubations 11-31A (SPAdes) (version 2) | ecosystem: Environmental > Terrestrial > Soil > Wetlands > Peat... | reverse complement strand
GCCGTCGTGCACCTCGCCGATCTTGTGGGAAACACCCGTATAGTAAAGAATACGCTCTGTGGTGGTGGTCTTCCCTGCATCTATATGGGCCATTATCCCGATATTACGGGTCATTTCCAACGAAACCTGACGTGCCACTTACGCGACCTCCGAATTACTGTAAAACCTAAGGGAAAACTACCAGCGGTAGTGTGCAAAGGCCCTGTTGGCCTCCGCCATCTTGTGAGTATCCTCACGCTTCTTGACCGCGGAACCGCGGTTGTTGTAAGCGTCCAGGATCTCGCCGGCGAGCTTGTCGGTCACCGTCTTCTCGCTCCTGGAGTTGGAGTACTTCACCAGCCAGCGCATGGCGAGCGAGACGCGACGCTCGGGACGCACCTCGACCGGAACCTGGTAGGTCGAGCCGCCAACCCTTCTCGACTTGACTTCGAGCATCGGCTTGATGTTGTCCAGGCACTTCTTCAGTACCTTGACCGGCTCTTCGGCAGCCTTGACAGCAGCGATCTCGAGTGCGCCGTAAAGCGCCTTCTCGGCCGTGCTCTTCTTGCCGTCCAGCATGATTATATTGATAAGCTTAGCAACAACCCGGTCCCCGTATTTGGGGTCCGGAAGAATTACCCTCTTGGCTACTTCTCTTCTTCTAGGCATGGGAAACCTCTCACTTTATCCGATTACTTCGGTCTTTTAGCACCGTACTTGGAACGACTCTTCATCCGACCCTTGACGCCGACGGAGTCGAGCGTGCCGCGGACGATGTGATAACGCACACCCGGAAGGTCCTTGACCCTGCCGCCCCTGATCAGGACAACGGAGTGCTCCTGGAGGTTGTGACCAACGCCCGGGATGTAGGATGTCACTTCGACGCCGTTGGTGAGCCGTACCCTGGCGACCTTGCGGAGCGCGGAGTTCGGTTTCTTCGGAGTTGTGGTGTAAACCCTGGTGCAGACGCCCCGTTTCTGCGGGCAGCTCTTGAGTGCCGGAGCGGTGGATTTCTCACCCTTTGACTCCCGACCATGACGAATAAGCTGATTAATTGTTGGCATACAGACCCTCTCACGCAATGCTTCCAGCTCAGGGCTCCCCCTGCGGAAGCGATGAAAATAGCAACATAGGACGCGCTTGTCAAGTTTTATTTGAAAATACTTTCACGAACCGCCGGCATGGCGATCAGGCTTCGTCGTTGTCTTCGTATCTCTCGATTTCTACCGGCTCGACCGGCTCCGGTATGACAACCGGCTCATCAGCAACCATGCGCAGGTTGCGGTAAATTGCCAGTCCGGTACCGGCGGGTATGAGCCGGCCCATGATAACGTTCTCCTTGAGACCGCGAAGACTGTCAACTTTACCTTCTATGGATGCCTGTGTCAAGACTTTTGTTGTCTCCTGAAAGGAGGCCGCCGAAATAAATGACTCGGTGGAGAGAGAGGCCTTGGTGATGCCGAGGAGCAGTGACTCTGCCGTTGCCGGACGACCGCCCTTCTCCATTGCCCTCTCGTTCTCTTCCTCGAACACGTAGCGCTCGATCTGGTCATCGATCAGCAAGGTAGTGTCTCCTACCTCCTTGACCCTGACACGACGCAGCATCTGACGCACGATTGTCTCGATATGCTTGTCGTTGATCTTGACGCCCTGCAGACGGTAGACTTCCTGCACCTCGTCGACCAGGTACTTGGCCAGTTCCTTCTGCCCCAGCACGCGCAGGATGTCGTGCGGGTTGGAGGAGCCGTCCATGAGTGCCTCACCGGCCCGCACGTGGTCACCCTCGTGCACGCTGATGTGCTTCCCCTTGGGAATCAGATACTCCTTGGGCTCGCCCAGATCGGGAGTGACGATCACCTTGCGCTTACCCTTGGCATCCTTGCCGAAGGCGACAACGCCGTCGATCTCGGTGATGACCGCGAAGTCCTTGGGCTTTCTCGCCTCGAACAGCTCGGCGACACGCGGAAGCCCCCCGGTGATGTCCTTGGTCTTGGTGGTCTCGCGCGGGATCTTGGCGATCACGTCGCCCGCCTTCACGATGGTGTCCTCGATCACGTTGATGTTGGAGCCGACCGGGAGGTAGTAGCGGGCCAGAAGGCTCTCTCCGATCTTGGCCGTCTTGCCGGTCTCGTCCTTGATGGTGATGCGCGGGCGCTTGTCGGCGTCGCGCGACTCGATGATGACCTTTCTGGAGAGGCCGGTCACTTCATCGACCTGCTCCTCCATGGTGACGCCTTCGATGATGTCCCCGAACTTCAGCTTCCCGGAGATCTCGGTCAGGATCGGCATGGTGTAGGGGTCCCATTCAGCCAGGGACTGCCCTGCGGTGATCTTGTCGTCCGGGCTCACCTTGATCTTGGCGCCGTAAACGACCGAGTACTTCTCGCGCTCGCGTCCGGTTTCGTCGATCACGGCCAGCTCGCCGTTGCGGTTCATGACGATGTGGTGCCCTTCAGAGTTGGTGACGTAGTTGATGTTGATGAACTTCGCGCGCCCCTCGTTCCTCGACTCGAGCGAGGTCTGCTCGGCGCGCCTCGAAGCGGTGCCGCCGATGTGGAAGGTACGCATGGTGAGCTGGGTTCCCGGCTCGCCGATGGACTGGGCGGCGATGACGCCGACCGCCTCCCCGCGGTTCACCAGGTGGCCTCGTGCCAGGTCGCGGCCGTAGCACTTGGCGCAGATGCCGCGACGGCTCTCGCAGGTGAGCACGGACCTGATCTTCACCTTCTCGAGGCCGGCGGCCTCGATCCTTGCCACCAGGGTCTCGTCGATCTCCTCGTTGGCCGGTACCAGCACGTCGCCGGTGACCGGGTCGAGGATGTCGTCGAGCGCCACGCGGCCGAGGATACGGTCGCCGATGTGCTCGATGATCTCGCCACCCTCGGTGAGGGAGGAGACGACCAGGCCGTCGATGGTGCCGCAGTCCTTCTCGGTGATGATGGCGTCCTGCGCCACGTCCACCAGACGACGGGTGAGGTAACCGGAGTTCGCAGTCTTGAGCGCGGTATCCGCCAGACCCTTACGTGCGCCGTGGGTCGAGATGAAGTACTGCAGCACGGTGAGACCCTCGCGGAAGTTCGCGGTGATCGGAGTTTCGATGATCTCGCCGGAAGGCTTGGCCATCAATCCGCGCATACCGGCCAACTGGCGGATCTGCTGGGCGGAACCTCGGGAACCGGAGTCGGCCATCATGTGGATGGCGTTGAAGGAGGAGACCTTCACCTCGGCTCCGTCCGGCCCGACGATGGTGTCGCGCGACAGGTTTTCCAGCATCTCCTTGGCTATTTCCTCGGTGGATTTCGCCCAGATGTCGATGACCTTGTTGTAGCGCTCGCCGTCGGTGATGAGCCCCTCGGTATACTGGTTCTGGATCTCCTGCACCTCTCCGGTGGCACGCCCGATGATTTCATCTTTGCCCTCCGGAATCACCATGTCGTTGATGGAGATGGAGATACCGGCCTTCGCCGCGTAGCGGAAACCGATCGCCTTCAGCTTGTCGGCGAGGATGACCGTCTCCTTGTTGCCGGCGAGCCGGTAGCAGACGTCGACCAGGTTCGAGAGTTCCTTCTTGGTCATCACCTTGTTGATGGTGGCAAAGGGGACCGCGTCCGGCAGGATGTCGCGCAAAAGGACGCGGCCGGTCGTGGTTTCCACGATGGCCGGCTTCTCGTCAGCCTCGAGGTTCTTGAGCCTGACCTTGATGCGCGCCTGCAGGTGGATTTCCCCTGCGTCCATGGCGATGCGCACCTCGTCGGGGGAGGAGAAGATCTTCCCTTCGCCCTGCTGGAAGTACTTGTCGCGCGTCATGTAGTAGATGCCGAGAACCATATCCTGTGACGGCACGATGATCGGTTTCCCGTGTGCCGGCGAAAGGATGTTGTTGGTACTCATCATGAGGACCCGGGTCTCGACCTGGCTCTCGACGGAGAGCGGCAGATGGACTGCCATCTGGTCACCGTCGAAGTCGGCGTTGAAGGCGGTGCAGACCAGCGGGTGGAGCTGGATTGCCTTCCCCTCGATCAGCACCGGCTCGAAAGCCTGGATGCCGAGCCTGTGCAGGGTCGGAGCGCGGTTCAGCATGACCGGGTGCTCCTTGATGACCTCCTCAAGGACGTCCCAGACCTCAGGCTTTTCCTTCTCGACCATCTTCTTGGCGCTCTTGATGGTGGTGACCAAACCACGCTCCTCGAGCTTGTTGTAGATGAACGGCTTGAAGAGCTCCAGCGCCATCTTCTTGGGAAGACCGCACTGGTGCAGGCGGAGTTCCGGACCGACGACGATAACGGAACGGCCGGAGTAGTCGACGCGCTTACCGAGAAGGTTCTGGCGGAAACGGCCGCTTTTCCCTTTGAGCATGTCGGAGAGCGACTTGAGAGGTCGCTTGTTGGGTCCGGCGATGGCGCGGCCGCGGCGGCCGTTGTCGAACAGTGCATCGACCGCTTCCTGCAGCATCCGCTTCTCGTTGCGGATGATGACCTCGGGAGCCTGCAGCTCCATGAGGCGCTTCAGGCGGTTGTTTCTGTTGATGACGCGGCGGTACAGGTCGTTCAGGTCGCTCGTTGCGAAGCGTCCGCCGTCCAGCGGCACCAGGGGGCGCAGTTCCGGCGGAAGAACCGGAATGCACTCGAGGATCATCCACTCGGGCTTGTTGCCGGAGTTTCTGAAAGCCTCGATGACTTTCAGGCGCTTGGCGGTCTTCTTCCTCTTGGCTTCGCTGGTCGCTTCCTGCATCTCGACCCTGAGGGTCTCGGAGAGGGATTCGAGGTCCATGGAGGCGAGGCAGAGCCTGATGGCTGCCGCGCCCATGCCGGCCTCGAAGCCGTAGTTATGCTCCTCCAGCGCCTTCTGGTACTGGTCTTCGGTGAAGACCTGGCCGAAAGGGTAGCCGGTGTTCTTCGGGTCGGTGACGACGTAGGCCTCGAAGTAGAGCACCTTCTCGAGGTCCTTGAGCGTAATGTCCATCAGGTTCCCGATCCTGGAGGGGAGCGATTTGAGGAACCAGATGTGGGCAACCGGTGTGGCGAGGTCGATGTGGCCCAGACGCTCGCGGCGCACCTTGGAAGGGATGACCTCGACGCCGCACTTCTCGCAGACGATACCGCGGTGCTTCATGCGCTTGTACTTGCCGCAGTTGCACTCGTAGTCCTTGGTCGGCCCGAAGATCTTGGCGCAGAACAGGCCGTCGCGCTCCGGTTTGAAAGTACGGTAGTTGATGGTTTCGGGCTTCTTCACCTCTCCGAACGACCGCTCGCGGATCTTCTCCGGAGAGGATATCGAGATCTTGATGGAGGAGAAGTGCAGCGGGTCCTTCGGTTTATCGAAAAAATTAAAGATATCTTCCAAAATATTTTCCTCCTTGTCGGTAGGAGTAACTTAAAATCGGTAAAGGCCTTAAAGGCCGTTCTACGTTCTGCGTTCTACGTTGGAACCGTTTGACCGGCTTTTAACGTAGAACGCTGAACGTCGAACGTAGAACGGCTTCTTGGTTCTATTCTTCTTCGGCGCCTTCGAGCAGCTCCACGTCGAGGCCCAGGGACTGCAGCTCCTTGATCAGGACGTTGAACGATTCCGGGAGACCCGGCTCGAGGGTGTGCTTGCCTTTGACGATTGCCTCGTACATCCGGGTCCTGCCCGCCACGTCGTCCGACTTGACGGTGAGGAACTCCTGCAACGCGTAGGCCGCGCCGTAGGCTTCCATGGCCCAGACCTCCATCTCCCCGAGTCTCTGTCCCCCGAACTGCGCCTTGCCGCCCAGCGGCTGCTGGGTGACCAGGGAGTAGGGTCCGATCGACCTGGCGTGGATCTTGTCATCGACCAGGTGGTGCAGCTTCAGAATGTACATGATCCCGACCGTCACCTGGTGCATGAAGCGGTCGCCGCTCTTGCCGTCGAAGAGTGTCACCTGGCCGGTGGTGGCGAAACCCGCGTGGGTCATCATCGCCTGGATCGACTCCTCGCTCGCCCCCTCGAATACCGGGGAGGCCATCGGGATGCCGCGTTTGAGCCGTTTGGCAACGTTGATGAGCTCTTCAGAGTCGAGCGAATCGAGGAAACGGTCCATGTCGGGGTTGTCATAAACCCCCTTCAGGAAGCGCTTTACCTCGTCGTGCGGCGTGTTCTTGGCGAGGAACTCCTCGACCTTCCAACCCACACCGCGCGCAGCCCAGCCGAGGTGGATCTCGAGGATCTGCCCCACGTTCATACGGGACGGAACGCCCAGCGGGTTCAGCACGATCTCGACGGGGCGGCCGTCCTCCATGTAGGGCATGTCCTCTTCCGGGAGGATCCTGGAGACGACACCCTTGTTGCCGTGACGACCGGCCATCTTGTCGCCGACCTGCAGTTTACGCTTGATGGCGATGTACACCTTAACCATCTTGATGACGCCCGGCGGCAGGTCGTCGCCGCGGCGCAGCTTCTGCACCTTGTCGTCGAAGACGTACTTGATGATGTCAACCTGCTGGTTCAGCGTGGAAAGCGTCTGGGCGACCTTCTCGTCGACCGTGTCGTCGTCCGCGATGGAGATCTCGTCCCACCGCTCCATGGAGAACGATTTCAGCATTTCCTCCGTGATGGCGCTTCCCTTGGCGATCAGTACCCGCCCGTCGCTCCCCTCGATCTTCACCGCAGCGGTGCGTCCCACAAGGAGCTTCTTCAGCTTGCCGATCGCGGAGTCCCGGATGATCCGGATCTCGTCCTGCTCGTCCTTTCTCAGACGCTGCTCTTCGGCCTTCTCGATGATCTCGGTACGGGCGTCCTTGTCGGCACCCTTTCTCGAGAAGATCTTGGCGCCGATGACGGTACCTTCCACCCCGGGAGGGACGCGCAGCGAGGTGTCGCGGACGTCCCCTGCCTTCTCGCCGAAGATGGCGCGCAGCAGTTTTTCCTCGGGAGAGAGCTGGGTCTCGCCCTTGGGGGTGATCTTGCCGACCAGGATGTCGCCGGGGCGCACCTCCGCGCCGATCCGGATGATCCCCGACTCGTCGAGGTCCTTCAAGGTCTCCTCTCCCAGGTTCGGGATGTCGGAGGTGATCTCCTCCTTGCCGAGCTTGGTGTCGCGGGCTACCGCCTCGAACTCCTCGATGTGGATCGAGGTGTAGCGGTCGTCCTTCACGAGCCGCTCCGAGATGAGGATGGAGTCCTCGTAGTTGTAGCCGCCCCACGGCATGAAGGCGACCATCACGTTCTGGCCCAGGGCCAGCTCCCCCATGTCGGTGGAGGGACCGTCGGCGATGATGTCGGCGGCCTTCACGTGATCGCCGACTTTGACGACCGGGCGCTGGTTGATGCAGGTGTTCTGGTTGCTCCTTGCGAACTTGATCAGGTTGTAGATGTCGACGCCGGTGCCGGTCGCATCGTACTGATCCTCGTCGATCTTGATGACGATGCGCGAGGCGTCGACCGATTCGACCACGCCGTTGTGGCGCGCCACCGAGGAAACCCCGGAGTCACGTGCCACGACCCGCTCCATGCCGGTTCCCACCAGCGGAGAGTCGGCGCGCAGAAGCGGCACCGCCTGGCGCTGCATGTTGGAACCCATGAGTGCCCGGTTGGCGTCGTCGTTTTCCAGAAACGGAATCAGCGAGGCGGCGACCGATACCAGCTGCATCGGAGCCACGTCCATCAGCTCCAGCTCATCGCGTCCCACGAGGACGAACTCGCCGCTTTTCCTGGCCGAGATGTAGTCGCTCGAGAAGCGGCCGGTTTCATCCATCTCCGCGTTGGCCTGCGCGATGGCGTGCCCCTCCTCCTCGAGGGCCGAGAAGAAGCGGACCTCGTCGGTGACGCGTCCCTCCTTGACGATCCGGTAGGGGGTTTCCACGAAGCCGTGATCGTTGATCCGGGCGTAGGTGGAGAGCGAGGCGATCAGGCCGATGTTCGGGCCCTCAGGGGTCTCGATCGGGCAGACGCGGCCGTAGTGAGTCGGATGCACGTCGCGGACTTCGAAGCCGGCGCGCTCGCGGGTAAGACCCCCCGGTCCGAGAGCCGAGAGACGACGCTTGTGCGTGACCTCGGAGAGCGGATTGGTCTGGTCCATGAACTGCGACAGCTGCGAGCTTCCGAAGAACTCCTTGACCACGGCCGAGACCGGCTTGGAGTTGATCAGGTCGTGCGGCATCAGGTTCTCGACTTCCTGCAGGCTCATGCGCTCCTTGATGGCGCGCTCCATCCTGACGAGGCCGATGCGGTACTGGTTTTCCAGCAGCTCGCCGACGGCGCGCACCCGGCGGTTGCCGAGGTGGTCGATGTCGTCGATGTTACCCTTGCCGTTTTTCAACTCGATCAGGTAGCGCACCACCTCGAGGACGTCCTCGCGGGTGAGCGTCATGCAGTCAAGCGGCACGTCGACGCCGAGCTTGTAGTTCAGCTTGAGACGGCCCACGGCGGAGAGGTCGTAGCGCTCGGCGTTGAAGAACAGGTTGTCGAACAGCACCAGCGCGCTCTTCAGTGTCGGCGGATCGCCGGGACGCAGGCGGCGGTAGATCTCGATCAGCGCCTCGTCGGTGGAGCCGATCTTGTCGATCAGGATGGTGTCCCTTAGGCTCGAGGTGACGTGCAGGTTGTCGATGAACAGCACGTTGAAGGTGGTGATCCCCTTCTGCGCGATCTCCTCGACCTTCACCAGAGTCAGTTCCTCGTTGCACTCGGCCAGGATCTCGCCGGTCGCGGGGTCGTAGATGTCGTGCGAGGCGACCTTGCCCACCACCTCTTCCTCGGTGATCGGGATTTCAGTGATGCCGTGCTCGGACATCTTCCTGATGGCGGCCTTGGTGAACTTGCGGTTCGCCTTGAGAATCACCTCGCCGGTCGCCGGGTTCACGATGTCGACGACAGCCTTCTGGTTGGTGAGCAGCTCCGGGTCGGCCAGCTTGGTCATCCCGGTCGGGGTGATCCTGATCTCCTCGGACTTGTAGAAGTAGTTGATCAGGGCGTCGTTCGAGTAGCCAAGCCCCTTGAGGAGGACCGTCGCCGGCATCTTGCGCCGTCTATCTATGCGAACATAAAGGATGTCTTTATGGTCAAATTCAAAATCGAGCCACGAGCCGCGGTACGGGATGACGCGGGCGGAGTAGAGCACCTTGCCGCTTGAGTGGGTCTTTCCCTTGTCGTGATCGTAGAACACGCCCGGCGAGCGGTGCAGCTGGCTTACGATAACCCGCTCCGTGCCGTTTATGATGAAGGTCCCGTTGTCCGTCATGAGAGGGATCTCGCCGAAATAGACCTCCTGCTCCTTGATGTCACGGATCGATCGGGTACCGGGGTCCTTCGTCACATCCCAGACAACCAGCCTCACCTTCACCTTCATCGGGGCCGCAAAGGTCATCCCGCGCTGGTGGCACTCTTCCACGTCGTACTTCGGCGAGCCCAGCGAGTACGAAACGTACTCAAGGGAAGCGGTGTCGCTGAAGTCCTTGATAGGAAAGACGCTTCTGAAAACGGCCTCGAGGCCGGAATTTTTACGGGCGTCTACGGGTGTGTCGAGTTGGAGGAATCTCTTGTAGGAATTCTTCTGGATGTCGATGAGGTTCGGTATATCGATGATCTTGTGAATCTTGGCGAAGTTTTTACGCAACAGGGGGTTATTCGCGATTGAATAAGCCATATCTTCTCCTTTGGTGAACGCCTTGGAAGACCTTCACCCCCTTGAAATTCCTGCTTTTCAGTGCGGGCGGCGCAGGTGGGTGAAGCGGCCTCAAACTAAAATAGAACAGCCAAGGCCGCAAAGAGCGACCTTGGCTTGGATAAAGATCAGTGCCGTATTACTTATTTAATGTCAACTTCTGCGCCTGCTTCAACCAGCTGCTTCTTGGCTTCTTCGGCTTCTGCCTTGGCAACAGCGGTCTTGACCGGCTGCGGTGCGCCGTCGACCAGGTCCTTTGCTTCCTTGAGGCCCAGGCTGGTCAGAGCGCGGACAACCTTGATGACGGCGATCTTGTTGGCGCCGCAGGTCTTCAGGATGACGTCGAACTCGGTCTGCTCTTCAGCGGCCTCGGCTGCTGCTGCGGGGCCTGCTGCTGCTGCGGCGGCAGGAGCTGCTGCGGATACGCCGAACTTTTCTTCCAGTTCCTTAACCAGGCCAGCAAGTTCCAGAACGGACATGTTTTCGATGAAGCTGATTACTTCTTCCTTGGTGATAGCCATTTCTTATTCCTCCACAGAATATGATAGATAGGTAGGTACGTTGTGTCAATGAGATGGTTTTCAGTGGCCTTCTTTTTGCACTCTGATCGCGTCGAGAGCACGAACGAAGCCACCCGGAACGGCAGACAGCACGCGCACGAAGTTCGTGGCCGGTGCCATCATGCTGCCCAGCATACGTGCCAAGAGCACTTCGCGGCTCGGCAGGTCAGCCAGGGCCTGGATGTCTGCGACGTCCATGGTCTTGCCAGTCAGCACGCCGGCCTTCAGCTTGAAGGGGTTCGTTGCTTCCTTCGAGAAGCGCGACAGCACCTTGGCAGCGGCGACCGGATCGTCGTAGCAAAGGGCGATTGCGGTGGGACCCGCGTAGAAGGGGTTCAGCCCTTCCTTGTCGGTCCCTTTGGACGCGATCTCGAGCAGTGTGTTCTTGACAACCTTGTACTCGACGTTAGCTTTGCGAAGCTCGTTCCTGAGATCAGTTGCCTGGCCTACGTTCATGCCGCGGAAATCCGCGAGAAAAACGGCCTTGGCCCTCAGGAGCTTGTCGTGCATCTCGGCAACAAGTTCTTGTTTGTTTTCTTTGTTCAAGCGCCTTCCTCCTTTCTTTTGGTATACGGGTACGTGACCCCCGCCAAAGTCAGGAAGTTGCGGAAAATTTCTGCCATCTCCGACAACATCTGCAAGTCTCGGTTGGCCACCTTGCGGTGATTAAGCGCCCTTCCCGCCGTGGATCGGGCACACCTACTGTCTTTGACTTTGGCTTTTGAAGCTTTATTTCAAGATCGCGCCGACTTCGGCGAGATCGATGGATACGCCGGGGCCCATGGTGGAGGAGACCGAGATCTTCTTCATGTAGGTTCCCTTGGCTGCCGAGGGCTTGGCCTTCTGGAGCGCCTCGACCAGTGCTACGATGTTCTGCCTGAGAGTCTCGGCGGTGAAGGAGACCTTGCCGACCGGGGCGTGGACGATGCCAGCCTTCTCGACGCGGAACTCGACCTTACCGGACTTGGACTCCTTGACGGCGCGGGCCAGGTCGAAGGTGACCGTGCCGACCTTCGGGTTCGGCATCAGGCCGCGCGGTCCGAGGAGCTTGCCGATCTTGCCGACTACACCCATCATGTCCGGGGTGGCGATCGCGGTATCGAAATCGAACCAGCCGCCCTGGATTTTAGCGACCAGGTCGTCGGCGCCGACGAAATCGGCACCGGCCTCGCGGGCCTCTCTTTCCTTCTCGCCCTTGGCGAAAACGAGGACGCGCACGTCCTTGCCCAGGCCGTTGGGGAGCACTACCGCGCCGCGCACCATCTGGTCGGCATGGCGGGGATCGACGCCGAGCTTCACGACGAGGTCGACGGTCTCGTCGAACTTCGCGAATGCAGCGCTCTTCACCAGCTCGATCCCTTCCGTGAGGAGATAGCTTTTGCTCCTGTCTACCTTGGCAGAAGCCTCTTTAAGCTTTTTTGTCGTTGCCATTTCTATGTACCCTCTCTTTATCTTAAGCTATCTCGACGCCCATGCTGCGCGCGGTACCCTCGATGGTCTTCATGGCCGCCTCGATGCTCGCGGCATTGAGGTCGGGCATCTTCTTGGTGGCAATCTCGCGCACCTGCTCCTTGGTCAGCTTGCCGACCTTGGTCTTGTTGGGGACGGCGGAGCCGCTCGTGATGCCGAGCGCCTTTAGGATCAGGGTCGGTGCCGGCGGGGTCTTGGTGATGAAGGTGAAGGAGCGGTCCGCAAAGACGGTGATCACGACCGGTGTAACGGTCCCAACCTCGTCGCCCGCGGTCTTCGCGTTGAACGCCTTGCAGAACTCCATGATGTTGACGCCGTGCTGACCGAGTGCGGGACCGATCGGAGGAGAAGGATTAGCCTTCCCTGCGGGTACCTGCAGCTTGATATATCCGGTTATCTTTTTGGCCATTTTCCTACTCCTTTGAACTATCCTCTGATACGTATCTTAGCTATCGGTAACAGCGGGGGCTACCCTACTGCTTTTCTACCTGCATGAATTCGAGCTCGACCGGTGTGGCGCGGCCGAAGATGCTGACCATGACCCGCAGCTTCCCTTTGTCGGGCTTCACGTCCTCCACCACTCCGGAGAAGTTGAGGAAGGGGCCGTCGATGACGCGCACCGTCTCGCCCACTTCGAAGAGCACCTTGGGGCGGGGCTTTTCAGCGCCCTCCTCCATACGCTTGGTGATCTTCGCCACTTCTTCGTCCGGAATCGGGAACGGGTTGTTGCCGCCGACGAAGCCGGTCACCTTGGCGGTCTCTTTGACCACGTGCCAGCTGTCGTCGTTAAGATCCATGTTGACCAGAATGTAGCCGGGGAAGAACTTCCGCGTGGAGGTCTTCTTCTCACCCTTTTTCAGCTCGACGACGGTCTCGCACGGGATCAGGATCTCGCCGAAGAACTCCTCCACTTCGAGCTGCTTGATGCGCTCGGCAAGCGAAAGCCGCACCTTGTTCTCGAAGCCGGAGTAGGTGTGAACGCCGTACCATTTATGTGCCATTTGTCAGTCCTCTAGCGGAGTATCGACCTGATGAGCTTTGCAAGGACCACGTCACAGGCGCCAAGATAAAAAGAGATGAGCATGATGATGACGACGACCACCTGCGCAGTAGAGATGGTCTCCTTACGGGTCGGCCAGGTTACCTTGGCAAGTTCCGCCTGCACTTCCTCAAAAAAATTCTTGGTTTTAGCGAGCACTTGTCACACCCCACTTGGTGAAGAGATTGAAATAAATTGGCAGGCCAGGTAGGATTCGAACCTACAACACCCGGTTTTGGAGACCGGTGCTCTAGCCGTTAGAGCTACTGGCCTGCAGCGGGGGTCCCACGCGGCGCGTGGAACCCCAAAGCATAAAAATTACTTCGTTTCCTTGTGAGGAGTATGTTTACGGCAGAAACGGCAGTACTTGCTGAACTCCAGTTTCTGGGGGGTAGTTCTCTTGTTCTTCGTGGTGGTATAGTTACGCTGCTTGCACTCGGTGCAGCCAAGGGTGATGATATCTCTCGCCATGTCTCTATCCTTTTATGCTGGTTTCGCGTTTCGCGTTAAAATCTTTGCAGCAAACCCAAAACACCGAGCCGAACACGAAAACGTTCTTTAAGCTATGATCGAAGCGACGACGCCGGCGCCGACGGTGCGGCCACCTTCGCGGATTGCGAAGCGGAGACCTTCGTCCATGGCGATCGGGGTGATCAGGTTAACGGTGACCGAAACATTGTCGCCAGGCATGACCATCTCGGTGCCGGCCTCAAGGTCCACGATGCCGGTCACGTCCGTCGTTCTGAAGTAGAACTGCGGGCGGTAGCCGTTGAAGAACGGGGTGTGGCGGCCGCCTTCCTCTTTGGAGAGGATATAGGCTTCGGCCTTGAACTTGGTGTGCGGGGTGATGGAGCCGGGCTTGGCCAGAACCTGGCCGCGCTCGATGTCCTCACGCTTCACGCCGCGCAGCAGCGCGCCGATGTTGTCCCCTGCGCGCCCTTCGTCCAGAAGCTTCCTGAACATCTCGACGCCGGTTACGGTCGTCTTGGCGGTAGCTTTCATGCCGACGATCTCGACTTCCTCGCCGACCTTGACGATGCCGCGCTCGACGCGACCGGTGG
>Ga0209125_1002577_pt1 | contig 13758 bp, 15 predicted proteins | sample BarGraIncub1131A_FD_184503 | JGI IMG/M metagenome (GOLD analysis project Ga0209125, IMG submission 184503) | Arctic peat soil microbial communities from Barrow, Alaska - Barrow Graham LP Incubations 11-31A (SPAdes) (version 2) | ecosystem: Environmental > Terrestrial > Soil > Wetlands > Peat... | reverse complement strand
ATCAGCGCGTGTGGTCTTGAATTGGGCGCTGTACGGCACGCCGACTGCGCCCCAATCACGTCAGGAACTGACGGCGGCAGGGTTTGTGCCCTGCAAAACCCCATCCAATCGCTCAGCGACTTGGTTCGAGTAGTTCATTACAAGACGTTCTCGGCGGCGCGCGCGATATCTCCATCATTGCGCTGGCTTAAGAGAGGCAGGGTAACGTCGATCTCGATTGCCAGAGCGATCACGCCTGATATGCGTTGCGCGACCCGCTCGGTGGCCCACTTTTCCGTGTAACTGCCGACGTGGCCGGTCAAGGTAACGATTCCGTCCTTGACCTCGACGCCGATCTGCGCCGCGTTGACCGACGGCTTCCAAGCGAGTTCCGCGATGACGTCCCGTTTCAGTTCCATATCCGTTTTCCATGGCCGGCTCTCCATTTCGTTGCGTTGTGTAAACGAGATTCTTTCCCGACGACGAGGCCCGATCTGTGCGGTGGCACGCATAGGCTGACCGCTTCTGCGCCGCGCGCAAACCGCGGCCCGATGAGCATGTTCGATGTATGTGTGGCAGCGAACAGACCCCCCGGCGCGCAAGCAAAAGAATGGCCCCCATCCCAACCAAGGAGATACGTGATGCCCGAAAAGAACCGTTCGGCCATGGCGTGTTTCGCAACCATCAGGATGCCGAGAGCGCCGTCAAGGAACTGCAGAAGTTCGGCCACGACATGAAGAAGCTATTCGTCATCAGCAAGGACTATCACACGAAAGAGAACGCCATCGGCCAATACAACACCCGCGGCCACACCATCCTGACCGGCATCCTGCCTGCCATGGTCGTTTAGTCGGAAGGCCTCCAGTACGAGACGCGCAGCGCGCCTCAGCACAACTCCAAAAGGAAATAGACATGACCTACCAAAGCATCAACCCCTATAACGGCAAGACCCTAAAGACATTCGACCAACTTACCGACAAGCAACTGGACGAAAAGCTCTCCACCGCTGCGGCCTGCTTTCAGGCCTGGAAGCAAAAGTCTTACACGGAGCGGGCGGTGATCGTGGCGAAGGCCGCCTCACTCATGCGGGCGCATGTCGACGATTTCGCCAAGCTCGCAACACTGGAAATGGGCAAGCGAATCGACGAGGCGCGGGGAGAAGTGAGTTTCAGCGCCAATATCCTCGACTACTACGCCAAGAACGCAGAGCGATTCCTGGCATCGGAGAAGCTGCATCCTGCGCATGGCGAAGCTCATATGGAGAGCAGCCCGATTGGCATCATCTTCTGCGTTGAGCCCTGGAACTTCCCCTATTACCAACTGGCGCGTGTCGCCGGTCCGCATTTGATGGCTGGCAACGTGGCGGTCGTGAAGCACTCTAGCAACGTGCCGCAATGCGCGATCGCCTTCGAAAAGCTTTGGCTCCATGCTGGCGCGCCGGCCGGTTTGTACACTAATCTGTTGATTTCGCATGAGCAGTCCAACCACGTCATTGATGATCCTCGCGTCAAGGGTGTCGCACTCACAGGCAGCGTTGGTGCTGGCAGGAGCGTTGCCGCCCGCGCCGGACAGACTCTGAAACCCTCGTCGATGGAACTCGGTGGCGCTGATGTCTTTATCGTGCTCGACGATGCCGACCTGGAGAAGACCATTCCGTGGGCCGTATGGGGCCGCATGTACAACCAGGGCCAGACGTGTTGTGCGTCCAAGCGCTTCATCGTTCTTGATTCCATTGCCGACAGGTTTCTCAGCAAGTTCCAGGCGGCGCTAGCGCTCCAACAGCCCGGCGATCCAATGGACGAGAAAACCACGAAGGGCCCGATGTCGCAGGAAGTCGCGCTGGTCGATCTATTGAAGCAGATCGATGGTGCAGTGGCTCATGGTGCCAAGGTGTTGATGGGCGGCAAGCGCATTGATCGGCCCGGTTCGTTTATGGAAACGACGATTCTGAGCGATGTCAAACCCGACAATCCGGCCTTCAGACAGGAGTTCTTCGGCCCGGTGGCCATGTTCTTCCGCGTCAAGAACGAGGATGAAGCCATCGCGCTGGCCAACGACTCCGACTTCGGCTTGGGCGGCTCCGTCTTCACCAAGGATGTTGCACGCGGCAAGCGCGTGGCTAGCCGGGTGAACACCGGCATGATGTTCATCAACAATATCGACTGGTTGGATGCTGAACTTCCCTTTGGCGGCGTGAAGGATTCTGGCTACGGGCGCGAGCTCGGCGACATGGGTATCCAGCAGTTCGTGAACAAGAAGCTGGTTCGTGTCAATTCGATCGATGCTCCTGCATAGGCAATGCTGCACGACTGGAGCACTTCATGTACATCAATATCGCCGTATTGAAAGAAACTCGACCCCATGAACGACGGGTGGCGCTGGTGCCTTCGGTTGTCGCCGAGTTGGTCAAGCTCGGCGCCAAGCTGCATATGCAGTCGGGCGCGGGCGACGCCATCAAGCTGACTGATGCTGCGTTCACGGATGTCGTCTTCATGGACGACCGCAAGGAACTGGTCAAAGACGCCGATGTCGTTCTTGCCGTGCAGCCCCCGGCGCTGGAAGTGGTCGGTGCAATGAAGGAAGGTGCGCTCCTCATTTGCTTCATCTATGCGGGCAACGAGCCGGCGCTGGTGCAACGTCTGATGGATCGGAAGATCACCTGCTTCGCGATGGAGCGTGTCCCGCGCATCACTCGGGCGCAGGCGATGGACGCCTTGTCGAGCCAGTCTGCCTTGGCGGGGTACTACGCCGTACAGCTCGGCGCGACCCATCTTTCTCGCATCCTGCCGAAAATCACGACGGCGGCCGGTGCCATCGGACCGGCCAAAGTCCTGGTCATGGGCCTCGGCGTTGCCGGGTTGGAGGCGATCGCCACGGCACACCGTCTCGGTGCCGTGGTCGAGGGCTACGACGTGCGGCCGGAAACCGAAGAGCAAGCCCTGTCATTGGGCGCGAAGTTCGTTGAGACGGGCGTCGATGCGCGCGGGAAGGGGGGCTATGCACGTGAGTTGAATGCCGAGGAAGAGAGCAAGGTGGCAATCGTGCTGACCGAGCATATCCAGGCCGCCGATCTCATCATCACCACGGCAGCCATTCCGGGAAGACCATCGCCCAAGCTCATCAGCCACGCACAGGTCGCGGGCATGAAGGCCGGCGCCGTGATCGTCGATCTGTCGGCCGAAGGCGGCGGTAATTGCGAGGACACGCGGCCGGGAGAAAAGGCGCAGATCGGCCACGTGACGATCGTCGCGCCGCTCAACGTGCCATCGCTGCTCGGCGAAGACGCCAGCGAACTCTATGCCAAGAACCAGTACCACCTGCTGGCGCTAATGATGAAAGACAATGTCATAGATATCGACTGGGGCGACGAAATCCTCGCCGGCACGGTGCTCACTCATGCCGGCGAGAACAAGGCGGCAAGTGGCGCAGCGCCAAAGCAAAGCGAGCCGATTACGGCGTGAACCAAAGAAGGGAAAAACCATGGACTTCCAGATCAGCATCACCGGCTTCGTCGCCTTGTACGTCTTCATGCTTGCTGCTTTCGCCGGCTGGGTCATCATCGGCGGCGTGCCGGCCATTCTGCACACGCCTTTGATGTCGGGCTCCAACTTCGTGCACGGCATCGTCGTGGTCGGCGGCATCTTCGCCCTGCTCAACGCGGTGACGGAGCAGGAGCAGGTCATCGGCTTTTTCGCGGTGCTGCTCGGGGCCGGCAATGCCGCTGGCGGCTACGCCGTGACCGATCGCATGCTCGCCATGTTCCAGCCCAGTGGCACCAGCCACAAACATGCGCGCTCTGGACACAACAAGAAAGCTTAAGGCACTGATATGCTCATGACGATTTCTCAACTGACGATCGGCGTGGTCGATCTCACGGCCGCCTTTCTCTTCATGTATGGCCTCCTGCGCATGGCGTCGCCAGTGACCGCGCCGTCCGGCATCTTCGTCGCCGGGCTGGGCATGCTGGGTGCTGTCCTCGCCAGTTTTCTGTACGCCTTCAGCGTCAGCGCGGCGGCCGAGCCCCATTTACTGGTCAACATTGCGCTGTCGCTGTTGGCGCTCGCCATTGGCGGCGGCATCGCCTGGTGGAGCGGTCGCAAAGTAGCACTGACCGCCATGCCGCAGATGGTGGCGCTCTACAACGGGATGGGCGGCGGCGCGGCCGGTGCCATTGCGGCAGTCGAACTGTTCGGCAACAAGACGTCCGGGGCAACCGAGCTTGTCGTCACCCTGCTCGGTGCGCTGATCGGTGCCGTGTCGCTCTCCGGCTCACTGATCGCCTGGGCCAAGCTGGATGGGGTCATCAAGAAACCGTTTCGGGTGCGGGGCCAGCAGGCCATTAATGGCTTGGTCATGCTGGCGACGCTTGCTGTTGGTGGCTATATCGTCGTCGCGACGCATGGCAGTGCTGCTCCGGCGATCGCCATGCCGGAATTGATCGTCCTATTCTTCGGCTGCGCACTGGTCTTCGGCGTACTGATGACACTACCGATCGGCGGCGCGGATATGCCGGTGGTGATCTCGATCTACAACGCATTCACCGGTCTGGCGGTCAGCCTCGAAGGCTTCGTTTTGCAGAACCCGGCGCTGATGATTGCCGGCATGGTCGTTGGCGCCGCTGGTCTGCTACTGACGCTGCTGATGGCGAAGGCCATGAATCGCTCGGTGAGCAATGTGGTGTTCACCAACTTCGGTGCCACCGGTAAACACAAGCAGGGCGCCATCAAAGGCGAACTCAAGCCGACGGCGCCCGGCGACGCGGGTATTGCCATGCGTTATGCCAGTTCGGTGATTATCGTGCCAGGCTACGGGCTGGCTGTCGCCCAGGGCCAGCAGAAGCTCTACGAATTCGTCAAGTTGCTGCAGACGGGCGGTGTTGCCGTCAAGTTCGCGGTCCATCCGGTGGCTGGGCGCATGCCGGGGCAGATGGATGTCCTGCTGGCCGAGGCCGGCGTGCCCTACGACCTTATCTTTCAGCTCGAAGACATCAACGAGGAGTTCGGTAGCACCGACGTCGCGCTCGTCATCGGCGCCAATGACGTGGTGAATCCGGCGGCGCGAACGGACAAGTCCTCGCCAATCTTCGGCATGCCGATCCTCAACGCGGACAAGGCGAAGAAGGTGTTCGTGGTGAAGCGTGGCGAAGGCAAGGGCTATGCAGGCATCGTTAATTCGCTGTTCTATGGCGACAACTGCAACATGGTTTATGGTGACGCGCAGGCTGTGTTGGTCAAGATGATCGAAGCCGTTCGCGGTCTGGGGCTGCCGGCGGCAGCATGAAATGAAAAGTCTTCCAAGGAAGTCACATGACACAGAAGATGCAAGCTGCTCAGGTCGAACAATTCGGCAAGCCGTTGGTGCTCAAGGAATTGGATATTCCAACGCCTGGCCCTGGTCAGATTTTGGTCAAGACCGAAGCCTGCGGCGTTTGCCACACCGATCTGCATGCGCGCAACGGCGACTGGCCGCTCAAGCCGGCGTTGCCGTTTACGCCTGGTCATGAGGGCGTCGGTATCGTTACTGCGCTCGGCGCCGGTGTGACGGCGGTGAAGGAGGGCGACCGCGTTGGCGTGCCCTGGCTGTACTCGGCTTGCGGCCATTGTGAGTTCTGCCTCGCCGCTCAGGAACCGGTCTGTGCCGAGGCTCAGTTCGGCGGCTACACCCGCAACGGCGGCTTTGCCGAATTCATCATCGCCGACCCGAACTACGTCGCGCACATCCCCGCGCACCTGGCGCCCAAGGACGCGGCGCCGCTGATCTGCGCCGGCATCACGTCGTACAAGGGCATCAAGGAGACCCAGGCCCGGCCAGGCGAATGGGTTGTGATCTCGGGCATCGGCGGACTGGGGCATCTGGGTGTGCAATACGCCAAGGCGATGGGCCTGCACGTGTGCGCGGTGGACATCGACGATCGCAAGCTCGAACACGCAAAGCGCCTGGGCGCCGATGCCGTCGTCAACGCCAAGAATGGTGACCCGGTGGTCGCCGTGGTGAAGGTCACGGGCGGCGGTGCCCACGGTGTTGTCATCACGGCGCCTTCATTGCCTGCCTTCGAGCAAGGCGTCGGCATGACCCGTAGACACGGCACCTGCGTGCTGGTGGGCATTCCGCCGGGTGACTTTCCGACGCCGCTGTTTGAAGTGGTGGCCAACTGCGTCACCATTCGCGGCTCCTTTGTCGGCAATCGGCGCGACATGGCCGAGGCGCTGGCCTTCGCCGCTGAAGGCAAGGTCAAGGCCGACATCGAGTTGCAGCCGCTGTCGGCCATCAATAAGGTCTTCGATCGGCTGGACAAAGGCGAGGTGCCGTCGCGGGTGGTGCTCGACTTCGCGCCTTGATCTCCGTCTTATGAAGGCAGGTACTGGAGGCAGCCCGACATGCTAAACGGCAGCACAGCCCTGCTCACCGCCGCGCAGATGGCGCAGGCCGATCGATTGACGGTGGCCTCTGGCATCAGCGACACCGCGCTGATGGAGAACGCCGGCCGCCCGGTTGCACTCGCCATCATGCAGCGCTGGACGCCACGTCCGGTGCTCGTTCTGTGCGGGCCCGGCAGTAATGGCGGCGACGGCTTCGTGGCCGCGCGGCGCTTGGCGGAGGCAGATTGGCCAGTGCGCGTGGCCTTGCTGGTGCCGCGCGAACAGCTGCGCGGCGCGGCGGCCCATCACGCTGCCCTCTGGCGCGGGCCTGTCGAAGCCTTGACGCCCGCAGCGTTAGCTGGGGCCGAACTGATTGTCGATGCGATCTTCGGCGCGGGCCTGAGCCGAGCCCTGGAAGGCGCCGCGGCGCAGACGCTTGCTGCCGCTGCGGCCGGAAAGATGACGATCATTGCCGTCGATGTACCCAGCGGGCTGATGGGTGACACCGGCGCCAACCTTGGTGCCGTGGCTGCCGTGCTGACCGTGACGTGTTTTCGCAAAAAGCCTGGACACCTGCTGCAACCAGGTCGAAACCTGTGCGGCGAACTCGTCGTGGCCCAGATCGGGACGCTGGCATCGGTGTTCGAAGAGGTCAAGCCAGATACCTTCGAGAACGATCCCGCACTCTGGGCCGACACGCTGCCGATGCTCCGGCTGGACGGCAACAAATACACCCGGGGCCACGCGCTAGTCTGGGGAGGCTGGCCCACCACTGGTGCGGCACGTATGGCCGCGCGCGCGGCCGCCCGGGTGGGAGCGGGCCTGACCACCATTGCGGTGCCTGAGGCCGCGCTGCCGGTCTATGCCTCGGCGCTGACCAGCATCATGGTAATCCCGGTCGCCAGGCCCGAAGACCTCGAACATTTGCTGGCCGACAGCCGCTACACCGGGCTGTTGATTGGCCCCGGCGCGGGGATCGGGCCAGAAACCCGCCCACGCGTTCTTGCCATGCTGGCGACCGGTCGGCCCACGGTGCTCGACGCTGATGCGCTCACGACCTTTGAGAACGATCCTCTTTCGCTCGATCGGGCGATCATTGGGCCATGTGTCCTGACGCCGCATGACGGCGAGTTTCGTCGTTTGTTCGATCCGGGCGGCGACAAGCTTACGCGGACGCGCGCTGCCGCTCGTCGCAGTGGTGCAGTCGTGGTCTTGAAGGGCAGCGATACAGTGATCGCGGCACCGGACGGCCGGGCGGTCATCAATGCCAACGCGCCGCCGACATTGGCCACCGCCGGAGCAGGCGACGTTCTGGGTGGCATTGTGCTCGGGCTCCTCGCTCAAGGCATGGCGCCTTTTATTGCCGCGGCTGCTGCGGTCTGGCTGCACGGGGCCGCGGCCACCGAGTTCGGGCCTGGCCTTCTCGCCGAGGATTTGCCAGACTTGTTACCGGTGGTGTTGCGCCGTCTTGGTATCGAGGAATAGGGGAACGACATGCAGGCGATGGTGCTGAACAAGATTGGAGCCGCCCTCGAATGGACGGAGCTCCCCGATCGGAATCCCGGGCCGGGCGAGATTCGAATCAAGGTCGGTGCCTGCGGCGTCTGCCGTACGGACTTGCATGTCGTCGACGGCGACTTGCCCGATCCGGTATTGCCGATCATCCCTGGACATGAGATCGTCGGCCGCATCGATGCGATTGGGGCCGGCGTTGAGGGGTTAAGCATTGGCGAGCGTGTTGGTGTGCCTTGGCTCGGCCATACCTGCGGTGTCTGTCCTTACTGTCTGGAACAGCGCGAAAATCTTTGCGATCGCCCGCTATTCACCGGCTTTACGCGCGATGGCGGGTTTGCCACGGCGACGATTGCCGATGCGCGCTTTGCCTTTCCACTCGGCGAAATCGGCAGCGATGTGGCGCTGGCTCCCTTGCTGTGCGCAGGCTTGATTGGCTGGCGATCACTGGTGATCGCGGGTGCCGGCAAGAATCTTGGACTCTATGGTTTTGGCGCTGCAGCCCATATCGTGGCCCAGGTCGCGAAGTGGCAGGGGCGGTCAATATTTGCTTTCACGCGCCCCGGCGATACGGCGGCTCAGGATTTTGCCAGGAGTCTTGGCGCGGCATGGGCCGGCGCTTCCGACGAGATGCCGCCCGAACCGCTCGTTGCGGCAATCATCTTCGCGGCGGTCGGCGATCTCGTGCCACAGGCGCTGAAGGCGGTGCGTAAGGGCGGGCGCGTCGTTTGCGCGGGAATCCACATGAGCGACATCCCGCGCTTTCCCTATGACCTGCTTTGGGAAGAACGGCAGCTCGTTTCCGTCGCCAATCTCACACGGCAGGATGGCATCGACTTTCTGCGCCTGGCACCGCAGGTCGCTATGGTCACGAAGACGACGGCCTACCCCCTCAAGCAGGCCAACCAGGCGCTGGCGGACTTGCGGGCCGGCAGGTTTGTCGGCGCCGCCGTTCTCGTGCCCTGAGAGCTCGGGCTGAACGACATGGAACTTAGGAATTCGGCCAGTATGCAATGGCGACCGTGGAACTAACTATGGATACCCACTTCAGCCAACAGCGACTTGATCCCATCCCAACTGATGCCCACACCGATGCACAGCATGATAAACGCTGATAGCCGAATCAGCACCATCATGCCGGTGTGTCCGATCTTGCCACTGACACGATGAGCGTAGCGATACGTCAGCAGAATACAAAGCGCAATCACAGCGGCACCAATGACGGCGGCAAGAAGCTGGATTACGGTATTTTTGAACGAGTTCGCGTGGAAGGCGCCGACAGTGATCGCGACCGAAATGGCGCCGGCATCGATTGTCATCGGCAAGGTTAGAGGGGTGATTGCCCGCCCCAGTGCGATGAGCTTGGCTTGAGCCGAGTTCAGTGCCACATCGGCAGATTTGGGGTTGTCGGCCAGAACATTCCAGGCGAGCGCGCAGACCACGGCGCCTCCCGCTACCTGCACCACAGGTATCGAAATGCCGAACACAGTCAAGACGAAAGAGCCGAACAGCAACGATCCAAGCACAAAACAGAAAGAGTAAAACGCGATGCGTCCTGCCAGAAAAGCGCGGGTCGCCTCATCACAGCCGGGTGTCATTCTCAGAAAAATCGGGGCGTCGCCCAATGGGTTAACGACGGGCAGCACAGCGCCAAGAATGAGAAGAATCGCTCCGGCAAGTTGGCTTAGATCTGACCAGATCAACTGCAAAGTCCGCCGACGAGCATCAGCATTGCCAACGCCAAGTTGGAAAGGTTCTTCTTCATGATTTGGATCCTCGTATGTGGGTGCCACCAGAAATTCGATGGCGGTGATCTACTTCAGAGGACTTGTATGCGCATCGAGCCGTCTTGTTTGTTCGGCAGCGCACGTTGGCGGTAGCGATTGCGGCGCTGAAAGAGATCATCACTACCAACAAGGCGGCGTTGACCGAACACTTGGCTTCCGGGTAGGCGGAAACTGAAACCGAGCCGGACGGTGGACAGGATCTATCTGTCAGTTCTTCCCTGCGGTGAGTTCTATGCGTAGGAAAGAGCGCCTGAGGCTTGCATCAAATATTCCGTTCACGAATGATCTCGCAGGCTAAGCAGCGTGTGCTCTGCGGTTCGACCTTCAAGCGATCGTAGGTGATGAACTGACCACAATCTACGCACAGGCCATATTCCGGGGTATGTACACGCTGGAGAGCGTTGCTGAGCGCGTCGAACTTGTCTTGATCAATGTCCGATTGGGCCGATTCGACTTCGTGATCGCCGCCGTGTTGGCAAGCATCGTCCGCTTCCCGATCCTTTTCGTCGTACGCTTGATCAACATTTGTTAGCCCCTGCCGACGCAATTCAAGCTGGCTTTGAAGTGTACCTAGTTGGGTCTGTATCGCACTGGCGAGTTCGTCTCGCTGAGACTGGGTAAGGTGCATGTTGATACTGATCTCCTTAATGGTCCGCGTTCGGGATATGCATACCGTGGAAAGGCACGTCTAGCTCGGGCGCCTGAGGCTGTTGAATACGCCGCCGTTCCTGTTTGGCAGGATGGGCTAAAGTGATCTCGTCATCCGTTCGCCAACGCACACAGATTGGGTTCGGACTCATCTCAGGTGCCGCCGAACATGAAACTCGACACGGTTATCCCGCCGAAGAAATCGTCTTGGTGATAGACGCATGTCGCCTGGTCGCCGCCAGCCGCGCCGGCGGCTACCATCAATGGCAACAGGTGATCTTCCCTGGGATGTGCCAGCCGTGCCGCTGGCGCCGCCTCCCAGCCGATTAGTCGCACGATACGCTCGGTCGGACTGGAGGCCGCCAGCGTCTGTTGCAGCCATTGGTCGAACGCAGCGGAAGGTGCCCTCGCCGTGGGTCCAAACTCGCGAAGGTTGTGATAGCTCAAGCCACTGCCGAGTATCAGCACACCTTCGTCGCGCAGCGGACCCAGGGCGAGTCCGATGGCAATGTGTTCCTCGGGGTTGTAGCCGCGCCGCATGGACAGTTCCAGCACCGGAACATCAGCGTCCGGGTAGATCACTGCCAACGGTGCGAACGTGCCATGGTCGAACCCACGCAGCGGATCGAGCCGCGCAGCAAAACCGCTATCCTCGATGAGTCTGCGTACTCGTTCCGCAGTTCGGGGCGCACCCGGCGCTGGATAGGTAATGCGGTAGGTGTCTTCCGGGAAGCCGGAGTAGTCGTAGATCATTGGCGGGTTGGGGCTGGACATGACCGTGAAATCGTGCTCTGCCCAATGCCCGGAGATCACGAGTACGGCTTTCGGTGTCGTGCCAATCTGGCCCGGCATCGCCTTCAATGCAGATTCGAGCTTGTCGTACATGCCATTTGATTGCTTCTTCATCCACGGCCAGGGCCCGCCCCCATGGGAGATGAAGTACGTCGGTAGTTTCATGTGAATTGAACTCATCGAGTACTCGCTTATTCCATAACTGAAAGTCGGTACCACCGACAAGACCGTGCAGCCGCCGCTTCAAGGTACTGGCAACATCGGCACCTGACCGCCTCGCCACTGGCCTTCGCCTCGGCCGCAGCACCGCGTCTTACGGTCGTTTCAAGATCGGAGTTGAGGAAGGTATCCGCTCCATTCGGTACTTGCGGATTACACGCCCCAGGTCGCCGGTTCGCGCTCCCGTAACGAGCGTTCAAACATTTCGAGCAGGGGCAAGATGCGCTGCGACAGGTGAACCTCGCGGTTGCCATCTTTTCCCGTTTCTTTTTCGTCAGCCGGTTGCCCTGCCTGCCTGGCCTTGTCGGAGGCAGTGGCAGTCCGCAGCGCTGCGATCGCCCCGGGCAATTGCTCGACGGTGACGATCCCGCGCACCGCTTCTGGATCTTTGCCGAGCAATGTCAAGATCTCCTTGCCGTTTTTTTCCAACATGACTAAGTCGCCGGTGGCGGCCGATTTGAATGTGACAACCATGAGTGGCAATCCTTTACGCTATTCGATCATTGGATAGATCTGAGCTATATGAGAACGGACTCGACACGAAGTCGATGATGGCCATGTGGAATCCATTTTTCCCAGGAAGGCAAACACGCAATTCGGTTTGATCACCAGACCTTCCGAGGTCAGCCAAACTTGCATATGGGTCTAGCAGGGCAGGCCTTGGTGAAGCCGTTTCCATAAACCGGCGGGTCGGCTATCGATGACCATGCCAACTTAACGGGCGCCCTTGTGATCCTTCTGGCCATCGCTTTTGTGTCGCCCCGCAATCTCGCGTTCTTCTGCCCGCTGTTTTTCCTTGTTGAGTTCATGAGGCGGGGGTGAGGGAGGCTGCCCCGGGTTTTGTTGCTTGTCGCTGGGCTGCTGAGTCATGGAAGTCTCCAGGTGAGTGATGCATGGCGCACGAAGCACATAACACGCAAGAAACATTACCCTTTCCTGGTTTTTTGACTGTGCGCTGGACAACACAGCGATCAGGGCACGTCTTCAGGGACAAGTCAGCTGCATCACGACGGCGGCCTACGCAATAGCGAGTCGATGGAATAGAGCGACTTTCACCCCGTCCAGCACAAAGGCGAAGACAATTGCGGCAGCGAACAGTGAGATCAGAATGGTGACTGGGAGGGCCGTCATCAACACACCATTAGCGGCGAGCAGACCGATGATGCCCAGATCGAAGGCTGACGAGAGCAACAGCCAGCGCCCTGGGACGGAACTCCAGAAATGCCGGCGCTCGCGCGCCACGTAGAACACCGCCTGGCCGCTGACGACCAGCGTCACGACGGTGAGGGTGCGCAAGGCCATGATATCCAGGCCGAGGATGAATTTGCCGGTGGCCAGGCAACTGGCACAGAACAGCAGATCGACCAGTCCCATGATGATGCCGGCTACGGTCAGATGGCCAATTTTCCAGACACTGGGTTGCGGCGAGGGCTGGACATTGTCCGTTGAAGAGGACATGGCCAGAAAGTCGCCGACGACCATCATTAGTACCATCAGCAGCGGCGTCAGGATGGCCTCGCCAGTCATGATTAGGCCGCTGGCTAGGAAGAGGACCTGGACGACCTTGTGGATGATCGAGCGTAGCGTATAGGTCAGGACGCGCTGGAAGGTGGCGCGGCCTTCCCTGACCGAGGCGACGATGCCGCCCAGACCGGGCTCGGTCAGTACAATGCCGGCGGCCGATTTGGCGACATCGGTCGCCGTCGCTACGGCAATCCCCATCTGTGCCTGGCGCAGCGCCGGCGCATCGTTGGCGCCGTCGCCGCACATGCCGACAATATGGCCGCTCTTTTGCAGCGCCTTGACCAGCCGGAACTTGTCTTCCGGCAGGACGCTGGCAAAGATCGAATAGTCTCCGGCCCGGAGATCCTGGGGCAAGGGTGTCGTTGCCCAGACCTTGCCGGTGATGCCGATGGCGCCGGCCACGACTTCGGCCGTTGCCTGGGCATCGCCGGTGACCATGACGGTGCGCACGCCGAGCCCGGCCAGTTCGGCGACAAGGGCAGCTGAATCGGCGCGCGGCGGATCGCTGAGGGCGATCAGGCCGGCCACGTGCAACTCCTCCGGCGCCCCGCTGGCGACGGCCAGCACCCGGAAGCCCTTGGCCTGTAGTGCGTCGACCATGCCGGCGGCGTCGGCTGGCGTTTGGGCCATGCCCTGGACGACGGCAAAGGCACCCTTGACGACGCGGGCGAGCGCCCCGTTTGCCTGTTTGATCGTCGCTTCGGCCAGTTTTACTGCCGGATCGAAGGGAGTGAAGGCGATCAGTTGGGGACCATCGGCAATCGGCTGGCTTGCAGCCGCCTTCCGGATGGCGGCATCGACCGGATCCTGCCCGCCGTCGGAACTGGCCAAGGCGGCTAGTGTTTAATTGCAATATACAACGATAGTATTATGATGCTCCTATTGCACAAGCATCGGGGGCGAGATGGCACGGATAGCGATTGCATTGTCGTGTACGG
>Ga0209125_1002575_pt1 | contig 13765 bp, 8 predicted proteins | sample BarGraIncub1131A_FD_184503 | JGI IMG/M metagenome (GOLD analysis project Ga0209125, IMG submission 184503) | Arctic peat soil microbial communities from Barrow, Alaska - Barrow Graham LP Incubations 11-31A (SPAdes) (version 2) | ecosystem: Environmental > Terrestrial > Soil > Wetlands > Peat... | reverse complement strand
ACATAAATTTAATACGCATCAATCTGATTTCTTCTTCTGTAAACTCATCTTCACCCAAATCAACGAGGGCATCTTCAACAGAATCACTTTCGGCTGTGCGGAAATATTCAAAAATTTCTTCCTGATGATAGGGATCAACAAATTCATCGAGATAATATGAGAGGTTTAACCGTGTGCCTGATGAAACAATTCGTTCTATTTCGGTCAGTAATTCTTTCAACGTCATATTCTTTGAATAAGCAATCTCTTCCAAGGCAATTTTCTTGTCAATATTCTGAATGATATAAACCTTAAGACCTGACTTGTTGACTACCGATTTAACGACCATATCCATTGGACGGATAATTTCGTTTTCTTCAACGTAGGATTTCATCAAATCAAGAAATGGTTTTCCATATTTCAGTGCCTTTCCCGCACCTACACCTGTAATTTGTTTCAGTTCTTCCATCGTGATGGGATACTGAATAGCCATATCTTCTAATGATGGATCCTGGAAAATCACAAAAGGAGGGATGCTTTCTTTTCTGGATATATCTTTTCTTAAATCTTTCAGTAAAGCAAACAATATTTGATCCGCTGTTGAAGTATGTGCACCTGCTCCGGCAAAGAAATCACCGTCTTCAGATTCTTCAGGTGTAACTTCACAGACAATTTTGAAAGAGTAAGGTTTTTTAAGGAACTTGTGGCCATCAGGACTTACTTTTAATAAGCCATAGTTATCAATATCTTTAGTTAAAAGAAGTTCTATCAATGCCTGACGAATAACAGCATCCCAGAATTTTTCATCTTTATCGGCTCCCTTTCCAAAGGTTTCCAGCTTATCGTATTTCGATGCCTTGATGGTTGCAGAAGACTTTCCAAGTAATATCTGTGTAATCTGTTTTGCTTTCTCTTGTTGTTTAACGGCAATAACCGTCTCAAGCACTAATTCAATATAGTCCTGTCCTTCTATACGCGTTTTAGGCTGTAAGCAATTGTCACAATTCCCACAATTGTCGTGATCGTATGCCTCGCCAAAGTAATGAAGGAGTTGCTTACGCCGGCAAACAGATGATTCGGCATAAGCCACTGTTTCAAGCAATAACTGGTTAGCAATTTCCTGTTCAGCTACAGGTTTTCCCTTCATGAACTTTTCCAGTTTAATAATATCATCATAACTATAAAATGTTATGCAGTTTCCTTCACCGTCATCACGACCTGAACGACCGGTTTCCTGATAATATCCTTCAAGACTTTTAGGAATATCATGATGGATAACATAACGTACATCGGGTTTATCAATTCCCATACCGAATGCAATCGTAGCCACGATAACATCTGCTTCCTCCATCAGAAACTTATCCTGGTTTTCTACTCTGGTTGCCGTATCAAGACCTGCATGATAGGGAAGCGCTTTTATTCCGTTTACCTGAAGCGTTTCTGCTATCTCTTCAACTTTTTTACGGCTCAGACAATAAACGATTCCCGATTTCCCACTATTTTGCTTGATATATTTAATGATCTCTTTTGAGACATCTTCATTTTTGGGACGTACCTCATAGTATAGGTTCGGGCGGTTAAAAGAAGATTTAAAAACACTTGCATCCATCATGTTTAAATTCTTCTGGATGTCCTGTTGTACCTTAGGGGTAGCTGTAGCCGTTAATGCGATGATAGGAACTTTCTTGCCAATCTGTTCAATAATTGGTCGTAGTCTTCTATATTCCGGGCGGAAATCATGGCCCCATTCTGAAATACAATGTGCCTCATCAATAGCATAAAAGGAAATGTCAATATCTTTCAAAAATGCTACATTTTCATCTTTGGTTAATGATTCAGGTGCTACATACAATAGTTTTGTGTGCCCACTTGTCATGTCAGCCTTAACCTGTAAAATCTCTGCTTTAGTAAGGGATGAGTTTAAAACATGAGCTATACCTGTAACTGAACCAAAATTGCGAATTGCATCAACCTGGTTTTTCATCAATGCAATAAGGGGTGATATAATGATAGCAGTACCTTTCAAGCTTAATGCAGGTAATTGGTAACATAGTGATTTGCCTCCTCCTGTTGGCATGATCACAAATGTATCATTACCAGACATTAAATTCTTAATTATAGCCTCCTGCGTCCCCTTAAAGGTTTCAAACCCAAAAAATTTTTTGAGTAATTCGTGTAGAGGATAATCCTGCTTATTCGTCATTTCTGTCTCTAATTTATTTGTCAACCGTTTTTTAAATAATGTTTATTTAAATAACCCACACCAACCTTTTGGGTCAGTCAGGTCTACATGAAAATTTCTGATTAAAGGTGCTTAATACAAAGTTAACTATAAATATCATTTTCCGTTTGTAATAAATCTGCTTTTATGAATTTTTTTAATTTGTTTTTTATCCATGCTCAATTGCAACAATAATATTGACAATTAGTTTGCAAATAAATAATAATTTGAACAGTGTAAAATAACTCCTTCGGCAGACTCCTCAAAAAATGGTTGCAAATTTTGGAAAAAAACATTTATAATTCCAAGTGAAATCGTTATTTAAATTCAAAATAAACAATGTAATTATTGGTCGTTTAATCGCCTTTGTTCAAAAAGTCATCTATACAAGCTTAAACTGCTTTAATGATTACCTTTGCATTTATTAATAATATTCAAGGAAATTTTTATAATACTATTTTTTTTGAAACAAAATATAATCATGTGTTGTTAATGTTAACCTCTAAACCCTACATCTGCCATGAGTGACTTAATAAAAGATTTTAATGATTATCGGGAAAAAATGAATGAAAGAATATTATCTGCTGATAATCTGGTTATAAAAAGAATATACAATATTGATACCAACGCTTATAAGGAAGGTGCACTTCCTGAAAAGACAAAAGAGTTGTTGGGATTGGTCGCCTCTATGGTATTGCGTTGTGATGATTGTGTTCGTTATCATATACAAAAGTGTCATGAGCTAAAGGTTAGTGAAAAAGAACTTTTTGAAACGATTGCAATTGCTAATTTAGTAGGTGGTACAATTGTCATTCCACACACAAGGAGAGCAATTGAATTTTGGGATGCCTTAAACCAAATAGTTACAACCTAGTCTAATTAATAAATGGCTACAGTTATATTCAGGAACGCGAGTAATTATTATATATTAACTATTAGTTAATATAAATGAATTCATTATGAAAAAGAATATCGAAATATTATTATTAGTAATCTTGTTTCCTGCATTGATTTTTGCCCAATTGACAAAATTAACCGGAAAAGTTACTGATTCTATTACAGGTGAAACACTTCCCCTGGCAAGTGTCTTTTTTAAAGGAACCACCATTGGTACCAACTGTGACCTTGATGGTAAATTTTCTCTTGAATCCAAAAATGCGAAGGACTCACTCGTTATTAGAATGATGGGTTATAAACAAAAAGTTGTAACTATTGTCAAGAATAAATTTCAGGTTATCAATGTTTCCCTTGAGCCAATAACAACACTATTGAATACTGTCGTCATTACACCAGGTGAAAATCCTGCAATAAAATTTATGCGTAAGGTAATTGCAAATAAGAAAAACAACGACAGGGAAAGATTAGACGCTTATCAATATGAAGCTTACAATAAGATTCAATTGGATGCTAATAATATTAGTGAAAAGTTTAAAAATCAAAGAATCTTAAAGCCTTTTAAATTTATCTTTAACTACATTGATACTTCATCGGTAAATGGAAAAACATATCTTCCGATATTTATTTCCGAATCGCTTTCTGATGTTTATTATCGTAAAAATCCCAAAGCTTCGATCGAGAAAGTTAAAGCAAATAAGATTTCTGGAATAAACGATGCCAGTTATGCACAATTTCTGGGCGACCTGGTTCAGAGTGTGAATATATATGATAACTATATCAACTTGTTTCAGAAAAACTTTGTAAGCCCGGTTGCGGGATTCGGGTTGGCTTTTTACAAATATTACCTGCTTGATAGCGCCAGAATTGAAAACAAATGGTGTTATAAGGTTTCTTTTAAACCTAAGCGCAAACAAGAATATACCTTCTCTGGAAGTTTGTGGATCAATGATACCACATTTGCTGTGAAAAGCATTGAAATGCAGATGTCTCATGATGTAAATATGAACTTTATCAATGACATGCAATTAAGCCAGGAATATGAAAAGATTGGTGAATACTGGATGTTGAGCAGGGATAAGATAATAGCAGATTTTAATATACTTGAGAAGACTCAAAAGAATTTGGGTTTTTATGGTACCAAGACAACAACTTATCGGAATTTTGTATTGAATCAACCGAAAGATCCAAAATTCTATAATCAACCTGTTACTACAATCGTTGAACCGGATGCATTGATTAAAAATGATCAATTCTGGAATGCTAACCGTCATGAAGAACTTTCACTTAAGGAAAAAACTATCTATCACATGATAGATACTCTGGAGAAGTTGCCGGTATTTAATACTTATCTCAATATAATTCAGATGGTTACAAGTGGTTACTATTATAAGGGGAACTTTGATTGGGGTCCTTATATGTCAACCATTAGTTTTAATAATTTAGAGGGAACTCGTTTAAGGATTGGCGGTAGAACTAGTAATGATTTTAGTACAAAAGTTATGTTAACTGGTCATGTGGCATATGGCACAAAGGATCAGGCATTCAAATATAATGCCGAAGTGATGTACATGCTTGCTAAAAATCCAAGACGAACTTTAGGTGGAGGCGTCAGACATGATATTGAACAACTTGGCACTGGATTAAATGCATTCAGAGAAGATTTTTTACTTGCAGCTCTTTTCAGACGAAGTCCGGCTAACAAACTTTCCCTGGTCGACCAGTATAAAGTCTATTATGATCATGAATGGTTTACGGGTTTATTAAACACATTTAGCATTACACACAGAAAACTTTATGCTCCATCCAGCGGTCCGTTTAAAGTGTATGATGGGGATACAATATCTCATTCAAGTATTTCGACTACTGAATTTGGTATCAATACTCGTTTTGCCTTTGGTGAAAAAATTATTATGGGTGAGTTTGAACGCACGAGTATGGGCGCAAAATATCCTATTTTAGAAATTCAATACGGATACAGTCCCCATAAATTATTTAGTAGTGATTATGAATATCACCGTCTACAGATCAGAACAGAACATTGGTTTAATATATTGACATGGGGATGGTCGAAATATACTATCGAAGCAGGCAAAGTCTGGGGTCGGGTGCCTTATACTTTATTGAAAATTCATCCTGGCAACGAAACTTATATGTTTGATGAATATGCTTTTAACCTAATGAATTATTATGAATTTGTGAGCGATAAATACTTGAATTTTAGTTATACTCATCACTTTAGTGGATTGTTTCTCAATCATATTCCATTGATGCGTAAACTAAAATGGCGTGAATTGGCATGGGTAAAAGGAGTCGTTGGAACTATCAGTTCACAAAATACTAAATTTGTTGTTCTTCCTGTCGGGACTTCAGATTTAAAACAACCCTATTTTGAGGCCGGAGTTGGAGTAGAAAATATATTACGATTTATAAGGGTGGATGGAGTTTGGCGACTGTCTCACCTCGACAATCTCAATGCAAAGAAGTTTGGAATAATGGTTTCTATGGTTTTCGATCTCTAATCCTGACATAGTCTTTGTCGAAGCGTTTAAAATCATTAACTTTGCAGGCAATAATTGTTTATCCTATGATCTTAAGAACGAAGGATCTTGTAAAGATTTACCGTAACCGTACTGTTGTCAATAAAGTCTCTGTTGAAGTAAAACAAGGTGAGATAGTTGGACTACTTGGGCCTAATGGGGCAGGTAAGACTACATCGTTTTATATGATTGTGGGTTTAATAAAACCGTTTTCGGGACAGGTCTTTTTGGATGATGAAGAAATTACTTCATTGCCAATGTATAAGCGTTCTCAAAAGGGTATTGGATATCTTGCGCAGGAAGCTTCCGTTTTTCGTCAGTTAAGCGTAGAAGATAATATTAAGGCGGTATTGGAATTTACCCATTTTAATAAAGAAGAACAAAAAGATCGACTTGAACAACTTATATCCGAATTTAGCCTTCACAATGTACGCAAGAGTCTGGGAATTCAATTATCTGGTGGTGAACGCAGGCGTACTGAAATAGCACGTGCTTTGGCTGTTGACCCTAAGTTTATACTTCTTGACGAGCCTTTTGCAGGTGTTGACCCAATTGCAGTAGAAGATATTCAGGCTATTGTTTCAAAGCTCAAAGAAAGAAACATCGGTATTCTCATCACCGATCACAATGTTCACGAAACCTTGACGATTACAGACCGTGCTTATCTTTTGTTTGAAGGATCCGTTTTAAAGGCCGGTACTTCTCAGGAATTGGCTGATGATGAACAGGTAAGAAAGGTTTACCTTGGACAGAATTTCGAGTTAAGAAAATAAATTGTATGATTTTCAATCAACATTAACCTTCGATTGAAGAATGATTTTAATAAAGTATTAACGATTGGAATAGAGTTAATGTTCATTTCGGCAGGGTTTTTGCTGTATTTTTTAATTGCTACTTTCAAAAGCAAAACCAAATAACTACAATTAGTTGTTAGTGCTGGATATTAATTAAAAAGGCAACGTATTCAATAAATACGTTGCCTTTTTTGAATATTATATAGTGTTAGAATCTAATTCTTCATCCCGATGCTCGTTTCAACAGGTCCATTAATTTCCTGTAATTTATAGGCCAATAAGCTTAGATTACGTGCTGACTGAGTCTTTTTAGTTACATTCAGATAATCAATAGCCCATCTCAACTTTTTAGTATTTATTTGTGCTGAGGTATTATTTTTTACTATGGCCTGAATCTTTTCTGTTATACTATCGGGATTCGATTTAAGCAATGAAAAGATAATATCCTGAGTTGCCCTGTCCTTTTGAGCATCATTAACGACCTTACTCAAGCCCTCAACCAATGGATGCAATGCATATGAATTTGTATTATTAAGCCCGATTACAGTAGTTTGCGTATCAACATAGCGTAGAAAGCTCGATTTAAATCCGCCCCATAAACCATTATGGTAAACAAGTCTGCCCCAGGGACAAAGTCGTAGGCGATATCCGAAACCATAAGGAACTTCTGCCCCTTTATTTGTGCGGCCAGGTGAGAACTCTTCTTCCTGTAATTCTGCTGGAATAAGTTTTGAGTGTTCAAGTGCCTGATCCCAAATATAAAGATCTTCTACTGTTGAATAAACACCTTTATCCCCAACCGGTCCATCGCAAATAGTCATAGGAATTACAAAATGGCCTCGGTGACCTGCAACCATCGTTTTCAAATGAACACTGTCAACATCGAGTGTCGTGGTATGAATGTAGGAATGCGTCATTCCCAGTGGATCAAAAATATGTTGTTTTACAAAGTTAGGAAACCGTTCTCCTGATAAGCGTTCAACTATTGTGGCAAGAACTACATAGCCTGTATTGCTATATGTAAACCTGCTTCCCGGTGCAAATTTTAATTTTAATTGCTTTGCAGCCATGATACTAATCACATCTTCGTTGGTTGGCATAACCTTTTTATCGCGCCAGTAACTGTTCAAAAATCCAACGTAATCAGGTAAACCGGAAGTGTGGTTCAAAAGGTTGCGAATTGTGATTGTCGAATAGGGTAGTTCAGGAATATAGTCTGTTAATTTAGCATCAATATCAATTTTGCCTTCTTTTTTGAGTAACATAATTGACATGGCAGTAAATTGTTTACTGGCAGAAGCCAATTGAAAAATACTATTCTCATCTATGTCCTGGAGTGTCTCCCAATTAGCAAATCCTGAATTACGTGTATACAACGCATGCCCGTTACATGCAACCAATACACTACCCGAGAAACCCGATAGTTCATATCTGCTAAATACTGAATCAAGTTTAGCGATAAGATCAGAATTCATTGTTTTAGCTAGTGCATCCAAATCGTTATCAGAAATAAGTTCAAATTTCGAAAATACAGCGCTTATCAATTGATTACCATCAATCATCACTAAGGATAATATGATAGCTATAAATATAATCCGTAATTTATTTTTCATCTTTTCAGTTTACAGTTAATCTGCATGTTTAATTGTCAGCAGATTATCAAATATTGAAATGAACACATACAGTACAATAATCATTGGTAAGGAACCTACACCCAGCAAGATTAATAAAACCAGTGCTAATCCAAGAAAAAGATATCGGGTTTGATTTTTTACCCATTTTAAATTCTTGAACTTTAGTGAGAATAGAGGCAATTCTGATACTAAAAGCAGAGATAAGACTACTGTCAGAATTATTATGATTAGTGGCTGATTAAAGATCGATTTCAAAATTGAATTAAATTGATTTGTCGTTTCTGAATAACTGAGCAAAGTTACTCCTACCCAAAAAAGAGCATTAGCCGGAACAGGCAACCCAAGGAAAGATTCAGATTGACGGGTATCCAGATTAAACTTAGCTAAACGCAATGCCGAAAATACCGGAATTAATAATCCAAAATAGGGAACCCATGACAATGTTCCACTGTTTTCAAGGATTACAAAGACTAAAGCACCAGGTAATACACCAAATGAAACCAAATCAGCTAAAGAATCAAGTTCTTTACCAATATCTGAGTGTACTTGCAACAACCGTGCTGCCATACCATCCATGAAGTCAAACAGAGATGCGATGACGATCATGAGTGCCGCTAACTCAACTGAACCACGAAAAGCCAGCATTATACCGACGCATCCACTTACCAGATTTAATGATGTAATTGCGTTAGGAATATTTTTTTTCAATGGCATAATTCTATTTAGGGTGCTTGAGTTTTCAAAACTATATAAAAATGATCGTAATAGAAAGTTAAAAATTAATAACTTTTTAACAAAAAACTTAACCCTACCCAATTTTTAAAGGGGTAGGGTGTTAAAAACTTGTCAATACTATATAAATTTTAAATATTATTAATTGCCAAATACTGCTTTCAATTAATAATTACAAGAAAACTAACAATTAATAAGGTACTATTGTTTTATTTTTGAGAAATGATCATAAAACCTGATGATAGTTTCTATCCCATTGTAAAAATTCTCCAACCGATAACTTTCATTTGGCGAATGGATTGCATCGGTCTCAAGACCAAAGCCAAGCAAGAGTGATTTGATACCAAGAATCTCTTCAAAAGAACCAATAATAGGAATGCTCCCCCCACTTCTTACAGGGATTGGCATTTTACCAAAAACATCCATACAGGCATTACTTGCAGCCTGATAGGCCGGCATGGTGACGGGTGCCCCATAACTTTGTCCCCCATGTAATGAAGCTACTTTTACCTTTACACTTTTAGGAGCAATTGCTTTAAAGTGGTTTTCAAATAAGCTTGCAATTTTATTCCAATCCTGATTGGGAACCAGACGCATGGATATTTTAGCATGAGCTACTGATGGGAGGACAGTTTTAGTACCTTCTCCAATATACCCACTCCAAATTCCATTGATATCCAGTGAAGGACGAATTCCTGTTCGTTCAAGGGTAGTGTATCCCTCTTCTCCCATGATTTCTGAAATATCGAGAGATTTCCTGTATTTATCCAAATCAAAAGGTTGACGAGCCATGTCTGATCTTTCATGCTCGCTATAGTTGATCACATCGTCGTAAAAGCCGGGTATTGTAATATGGCCCTTATCATCAATCAACGAAGCAATCATTTTGCATAAAACGTTGGCAGGATTGGCAACAGCGCCTCCGAACAAACCTGAATGTAGATCTTTGTCCGGACCTGTAACTTCAACTTCCATATAGGCCAGTCCACGTAAACCAACTGACACACTTGGGGTCTTTGGGTCAATCATGCTTGTATCCGAAACCAGGATTACATCTGCTTTCAACATATCTTTATGTTCAGAACACCATTTACCAAGACTCGGCGAGCCGACTTCTTCCTCGCCTTCAATCATAAATTTTACATTGCAAGGCAGGGTTCCGGTCTTTACCATTGACTCAAATGCTTTTGCATGCATGAAGCTCTGTCCCTTATCATCGTTAGCACCTCTGGCATATATCTTGCCATCTTTTACAACTGGTTCAAAAGGAATAGAGTCCCAGAGCTCGATAGGGTCCACGGGCATTACATCATAATGAGCATAAACAAGAACGGTGGGCAATTCAGGATTTATTATTTTTTCGCCAAAGACTACTGGATTACCTTCTGAAGCAATGACTTCTGCCCGGTCAGCACCGGCAGCAAGGATGGTCTCTTTCCAATAAATGGCTGCACGCATCATATCGGGTTTATTTTCAGGCAATGAGCTAATAGATGGGATGCGGATAAGGCCGAATAGTTCTTCAAGAAACCGGTCCTTATTCTTAGTCAGATAGTTGATGGCTTTTTGCATAGTTTCCAAGTTGATTTGTACAAAGATAACGAAAAGTACACGGATTCCTTTTTGTACTTTTGTACTATATTTTAATTGTAATGAAAAAAATACGCGTAGCCATAAACGGCTTTGGTCGAATCGGGCGGATTGCATTTCGGATGATGGCCAGGAATGAAAATATTGAAGTTGTTGCTATTAATGACCTCGCGTCAGTAGATAATCTTGCACATTTGTTAAAATACGATTCAGTTCATGGTCGTTTTGATGGTACAATAAAGGTTGAAAACGATTGTATTATCGTGAACAATAAATCAATACAAGTATTCAGTAGTTTCAAACCAGGACAAATAAATTGGGGCGCATTGAACATCGATGTGGTGGTAGAATCGACGGGACTGTTTACAGATAAGGAGAACGCGATGAGACATATTACTGCCGGAGCGCGAAAGGTAATTATTTCTGCCCCTGCCAAGGCTTCTGCCAATGATATTAAATATGTAGTACTGGGTATCAATGATGAAGTGATTGACCGCAATGATGTCATTATTTCAAACTCGTCCTGTACAACAAATTGTGTTGCTCCGATGATAAAGATACTGGACGATAACTGGGGATTGGAAAATGGATTTATTTCGACCGTTCATTCTTATACCAGGGATCAAAATCTGATAGATGCGCCCCATTCCGACTGGCGCAGGGGAAGGGCTGCTGCTCAATCCATTGTACCAACTACTACCGGAGCCGCAAAAGCTGTAACCCGCATCTTTCCTCATCTTGAAGGAAAACTAGGAGGCTTTGGAATCCGTGTCCCCGTTCCAGATGGTTCATTGACCGACCTTACCTGTACTTTGAAACATTCTGTCACAGTAGAAGAGATTAACCAGGCATTCCGGAATGCAGCCAACGGATCAATGAAAGGAATTCTTGAATATACCGAGGATCCGATTGTAAGTGTCGATATACTAGGAAATACACATTCAGCAATTTTTGATGCAGGTTTGACTGCCGTTCTCGGTGAAAAGAATAACCTTGTTAAAATAGTGGCCTGGTATGATAATGAATGTGGCTTTGCGTCCCGCCTTACGGAGCTTATCGTAAAATTTGCCTAATTATGAAACATCATATTAGTAATTACTCTGTTTTTGATGTAATTTTAGAAAAGGTGATGAAAATGGAAGTCAAACTAAATTCAAAAATACTTCTGATATTATTAGATTGCTCCCCGATATCTTAGACGAGACACAAATAAAATTTCCCTCTTAGCCGTATTTTTACCGTATTTATGCCCTATCTAACCCGTATTTATGATGTATGTATATATACGGCATAAATTCGGGAAGGGTTTGGGAACTAAATTTAAATTTTTTGGCATAGTCGTAAATTTTATGAGCCTATTCCAGAGAGTTTATCCGGGAATTCCAACAATTTCTGAATGATAATCTAAAAACGGTTCAAATTTAACTCATCTAAGACTTGAAAGCAGCTAAAAAACAGTCTCTCTGGCAGACTTGGTTTCAATTTATTTTAGTCGAATAGTTTATTTATTTTAGCTTAATAGCAGTTAAAAATACAACAATATTTCAGTTTAATCAATTTTATTTGTATTAAAATTTCTGGCTTTTTCGTCATCAAATTCTCCCTCCCAACGGGCAACTACAACAGTAGCCAGGCTGTTGCCGATCACATTTACGGCGGTACGAGCCATATCCATTAAAATATCGACACCCAGGATTATAAAAACAGGCCAGGTTGGAAGGCCAAAACTGGCAGCAGTTCCCAACAGAATTACCAATGATGCCCTTGGAACACCGGCCACTCCTTTACTGGTGAGCATTAATGTAAAAACAATAACCAACTGTTGTCCAAGTGGCAGATGGATGCCGGCAGCTTGTGCAACGAAAATGGTTGCAAGTGAAAGATAAAGGGTGGTGCCATCGAGGTTAAAACTATATCCTGTAGGCATTACAAAGGCTACTATTTTTCGGGGTACTCCAAACTTTTCCATCGCTTCCATCGCCCTGGGTAAAGCAGATTCAGAACTTGTAGTGGCAAAGGCTATAGTAGCCGGTTCGGATATTGCGAGTATGAATTTCTTAACCGGAATTTTAAGTATAATTGTGATGGGGAGTAACACCCCAAAGAGAAAGATCGAAAGCGCTGCGTAAAGTGTGGCTAACAATTTAATAAGGTTACTCAGAATTCCCAGCCCCATATGCCCAACTGTGAAGGCAATTGCTGCAAAAACTGCGAATGGTGCAAGATACATCACCAGGTTCGTAAACTTAAACATCGTTTCTGAAAGACTTTCTGCAAAACCAATCATTTTGTTTCGATGTTGCTCTTTGAGCAGGGCTACTGCAATTCCAAATACAATACTGAATATGACTACCTGAAGGATTTGCCCATCATAAATTGACTTGGCAATATTTTCAGGAAAGCAATGAAGGATGACTTCATCCCATTTTAGGAGTTTAGGAGCAGCTAATGTTTCCTGAACAAAGTTGGCAGGCAATGTTATTCCAACACCTGCCTTGCTGATATTAATGACAAGGAGTCCTATGAAAAGTGCAATTGTTGATACAATTTCAAAGTAAACAATGGACTTCCATCCCATACGTCCCACTTGTTTCAGGTTGGAATGCCCTGCAATACCCACAACAAGTGTCGCGAAGATAAGTGGTGCAATAATGGTCTTGACCATATTGAGGAATATCTTGCTAATAAAATTTAAGTGAATAGCAATAGTAGGAAAGTCTTCTCCAAATTCAGCCCCAACAACCATACTGATGAGAATCCAGGTAGTCAGTGATCTTTTCCTTGCTGCAAACCAGACTAAAAAGCCTATCGCTACCCAACGTATTAAAAGCAATACTATTGGATCAATGGACCATAATGAATAAAATTGTCCAAGATTCAAGATAATAGCAACCAGTACGCTTGTAAATAAGATGAAAAGTAAATTTCGCTTCATTTATTCGGATAAATTTATTTCAATAGCAAATATAGCTTTTTTATAAACCCTAATTTTAGTGAGGCAAGTTCTTCATACAACTCACATATTTTGGATTTCATTTATTTGTATTAGAAATGCATTTATGAAAACTCAAAAAAAGGATAAATGAAATACTTAGATTTTAGTATCTTATCCTATTCTGTTTTCGATTAATTTTGCAGGCTACAACCTGAAAAATCTCATGATAGCTTTTGAAGAAGCATTAAATACTGTCCTTTTATCTGCAAAATTGTTAAGTACGGAGCCTGTTTTTCTGGATCAGTCGTTGAAAAGGATCCTGGCCAGGGATGTGTTCTCCGACATGGACATGCCCCCCTTTAATAAATCGGCTGTGGATGGGTATGCCTGTCACAAAACAGATTTGCTTTCACCTCTTACGGTAGTTGAGGTGATTCCGGCAGGGG
>Ga0209125_1002574_pt1 | contig 13769 bp, 12 predicted proteins | sample BarGraIncub1131A_FD_184503 | JGI IMG/M metagenome (GOLD analysis project Ga0209125, IMG submission 184503) | Arctic peat soil microbial communities from Barrow, Alaska - Barrow Graham LP Incubations 11-31A (SPAdes) (version 2) | ecosystem: Environmental > Terrestrial > Soil > Wetlands > Peat... | reverse complement strand
CGGTGGTATTTTTTCCCGTCCTCTCATATCTCCTGATAAAAAACAGGTTTCATACCTAAAGGATAATATTTTATATATTACAACGGATAAACTTGCACATATAAAAGTAGCAGATAGTATGTCTCAACTATCTTTTGCATGGCAATATAAAAATGTTTTGATATACTCCCCTACCTCTGGTGGTTTATATGTTTATGATGTTGCATCCAAAATTAGTAAGCCTTACCTCAAAAATAGATTTAATTACCAAAATATTACCTTAGATAGCAAAGGAAGGATATATGCAGAGAAATACCAATACTATAAAAAAAATGGTTCTGATTATATCAATGATTACGGTGTAATATTCTTTGATCCAGTTACTAAGGAAGAGAACATAGTTATAAAATCAATTCCAAGTAAAATAGACACAGGTGGCGATTTAGGGATGTACCCTATCATAACCGGCATATCAAAGGATGCTAAATATCTATATATATGGAAACATCCACACGCAGCTTCCTTAGCAGCAGACGGAGTCAATTTCGCCACCTACGATATTTTGAATAATAAATTAATAGAATATGCGAATCCAAACATATTTTCACTTGGCTATAGCGATAATATATCACCAAACCCTAAAAATAGCCGATATTTAGCATTAATCTACGGTGGCGGGAGAGAAATGTTTAATAATAAAAAATTAGTTCTTTTAGATATTTTAACCGGAAAATTTCAGCCCTTATCGCCAAAAGGAGAAGCAACTATGACACCTTTTTACTTAAGTGATGGGAAAAGCATTTTATATGCTTCCTCTGAAGAACAAAAATATGTACCTGACGCATTAACTAAATGGCTTTTAAGTGGAAAGCACCATATTTTTAGTATTGACACCACTACAAAACAAATAAAACAACTTACAACTAACCGGAATTATTTCGATTTTTCACCTACATATGTCAATAATAAAGACATATTATTTTTCCGAAGTGATAAAGATGAAAATATATCCATTTGGAAATCGGAAAATGGACGTGAAACCATGCTTGCAAATGGATTAATATTTTATAATTATATGGATTATCCAAACCAAAACTATTATGGCCATTTTAATACTACTCTGTTTACTGATATAAAATAGGTAACCTATACCTGTAAATTTGTTTCTTTTTAACTATAAAACAACCCCCATAAATATAGTTGTATTTATGGGGGTTGTTAACGTGTTATAATTTAAATACTTTTTTCTATGTAATTCTGTATTTTCTCTGAAGTAATCATATTCAGACTTTCATCTTATACTTCTCCAAATTTATTCTTTACAAGGTCTACTAAAGCCTCCATAGCTTCTTTTTCATCTGTACCTTCTGTGATGATTTTAATTTCTTCATCTTTTTTTAACCCCAAGCTCATTATATTAATAATAGACTTCGCGTTTGCAACTCCAGTACTATGTACAATACTAACCTTAGAACTAAATTTACCTGCAGCTTTTACAAACATAGAAGCTGGTCTTGCATGTAACCCTTGTTCATTTAATATTTTAATTATCATTTCCATTAATATGCCCTCCTCAACTTATACATGCCATAATTAAACTTTATTAAATCCATTTAATTAGCATTGCCTATTTGTTATATTTTCTTTCAATATCATCTACTTGCTTTAGTCTAATATTATGTCTTCCATTTTCAAATTTAGCATTAAGCCATGTCTCTACAATCATCAGAGCAAGACTTTCACCAGTAACTCTTTCACCAATGCAAATAATATTTGCATTATTATGCTCTTTTGTGACCTTAGCTGTAAAGCAATCCCCTACAACCGCAGCCCGTATGCCAGGAACTTTATTTGCAGCAATTGACATTCCAACACCCGTACCACAACAAAGTATACCTCTTTCGCATTCTTGAGTCTTAACACTTTCAGATACCAATGTAGCATATTTGGGGAAATCAACACTTTCTTTTGAATATGTTCCAAAATCCTTATATGTTATATGTTTATCTTCTAAGTATTTAATTATAGCTTCTTTTAGTTTATATCCACCATGATCACAACCTAAAGCAATCATTTTTATCACTCCTAAATATCATTATCCTATTTATTACTCTCTTTAATTTTAATTTATATAATTATAGTTTTATCTCTGATTTTTTCCAATCACTCATAAAAGCTTCGATTCCTTTGTCTGTTAGTGGGTGTTTTATCATTTGTAATATTACTTTTAGTGGAACAGTAGCTATATCAGCACCTATTTTTGCAGCTTCTATAACATGAATTGGATTTCTAACACTTGCAACTATTATTTCTGATTCTATTGCATAGTTTTCAAATATCTGTACTATTTCTTCTATCAAGTTCATTCCATTACTACCAATATCATCTAATCTTCCTACGAATGGGCTAACATAACTTGCTCCAGCCCTAGCTGCAAGTAACGCTTGAGTTGACGAGAATATTAAAGTTACATTTGTTTTAATTCCTTCTTTAGATAATACCTTTACTGTTTTTAAACCTTCTGCTGTCATTGGTATTTTAACTATAATATTTTTATGGATTTTAGCAAGCTTTCTTGCTTCTTCAAGCATTCCCTTATGTTCAAGGCTTATAACCTCTGCACTTATAGGACCATCAACAATAGCTGATATTTCTTTTATAACTTCTATAAAATCTCTACCTTCTTTTGCTATTAATGATGGGTTTGTTGTAACACCTGCAATTACTCCTAATTCGTTTGCCTCTTTAATATCACTTATATTTGCTGTATCTATAAAAAATTTCATATGTATCCTCCATTCGATGATTTATTATTAAAATGATTTAACTGTTTTTACTATATTCTCAGTTGTTAAGTTGTAATGTACTAAAAGTTCATTAGCTGCTGCTGATTGCCCAAATACATCCTTTACACCTATTAATTTAACCCTTGTAGGATATTCCTGTGATAAAACTTCACAAACTGCGGAACCTAATCCACCGATTACACTGTGTTCTTCTACAGTTACTACTTTTCCTGTTTCTTTTGCTACCTTAATTATAAGCTCTTTATCAAGTGGCTTTATTGTGTGAATGTTAACAACGGTGGCATTTATGCCATCTTCTTTTAATTTTTCTGCTGCGTCAAGTGTCTTAGCTACCATTAAACCTGTGGCAATAATTGCAACGTCAACTCCTTTTCTCAAAACTTCACCTTTTCCCAATTGAAATTTATAATTATCATCGTGAATTGTTGGTGTAGCAAGTCTACCAAGCCTTATATATACAGGTCCGTAATACTCAGCTGCAGCGAATATAGCGGCTTTAGCCTCCACATCATCTGACGGACTTAATACTACCATACCCGGTATGCTTCTCATTAAAGCTATGTCTTCAACAGTTTGATGTGTTCCACCATCTTCTCCAACTGTTATACCTGCATGAGTTGCAGCAATCTTTACATTTAGTTTAGGATATGCTATCGAATTTCTTATTTGTTCAAAAGCTCTACCGGTAGCAAACATTGCAAAAGTACTAGCAAATGGTATTTTACCAGAAGCCGCAAATCCTGCTGCTGTTCCCATCAAATCCTGCTCTGCTATGCCCATATCAAAGAATCTTTCTGGGCAAACTTTTTTAAAGCTTCCTGTTTTAGTAGCAGCTGCTAAATCTGCATCTAATACTACTATTTTTTCATTGTTACTTAATTCTACTAAAGCTTCACCATATGCTTCTCTAGTTGCTTTATTCATTATGCCTCCCCCCTTTTTATATCCTCAAGCGCTATCTTCATTTGCTCTTCGTTTGGAGCCTTACCGTGCCATCCTGCTTGGTTTTCCATAAAGGATACACCTTTACCTTTTATTGTTTCTGCAATTATTATTGTTGGCTTTCCTTTTGTTAACTTAGCTTCATCAATTACTTTTTTAATTGCATCCATGTCATGTCCATCTACCTTTAATACTTTCCAGCCAAAAGCTGCAAACTTCTCATCTAGTGGACTTACACCCATTACTTCATCATTAGATCCATCTATTTGTAATCCATTATGATCTAAAAAAGCTATTACGTTGTCTAGTTTATAATGCGAAGAACTCATCGCAGCTTCCCAAACTTGTCCTTCTTGTACTTCTCCATCACCAAGTATTACATATATCTTATGATTTTTTTTATCAAGTTTCGCAGCGAGTGCCATACCATTTGCTGCAGATAACCCTTGACCTAGTGAACCGGTTGACATATCAACGCCAGGAGTTACTTTCATATCAGGGTGACCTTGAAGCATTGAACCAAGTTGCCTAAGTGTTTTTAAATTTTCTTTAGGAAAATATCCTTTTTCTGCAAGTACTGCATAAAGTGCAGGTGCTGAATGGCCTTTTGATAAAACTAACCTATCTCTATCTTCCCACTTAGGATTACTTGAATCAATATTCATTTTATCAAAGTATAATACTGTTAATATATCAGCTACTGATAATGATCCACCAGGATGTCCTGATTTTGCTAAAAATACTTCTTCTATGATGCTCCTTCTAACATTTTTTGCTACACTCTTTAATTCAATTGTATTCACTAAAGTCACTCCTTATCTGTTATTACTAAGATTCAATAACTATCTTAAATCCTTCTCCGTTGATTACTTTTTCAAAACCTGTTCTCCAATCTTCTAATTTGTAAATATCGGAAACAAGATCTTTTGCATTTACTTTTCCAGTGTCTAGTAATCTTAATGCTAGTTCCCAAGAACTCGGTTTTTGACTTCTAGTTCCAATGTATTCTATTTCCTTTTGTATTATCATTTCCTGATCTAGTAAATTAGATGATTTTGCAAATATACCCATCTGAATAAGTACGCCTTTCTTCTTCAGTAACTTAAGTGCTGAATTTGCAGCATGGATTGAACCTGAACATTCAATAGCTTTGTTCACTCCATAATTATTTGTTAACTTATTTACTATTTCTTCTAAATTTTCTTCCTCTATATTGACTACGTAATCTATTCCAATAGATTTAGCAAGTTCTAATCTTTTCTTATCTTTGTTCATTCCAGCGAGTATTACACGACCACCTCTAGATTTTGCAACCTGTGCTGCTAAAGTACCTATTGGTCCTGGCCCAAATACTAATACAAATTCCCCTTCTTTTATATCAGTTTTTTCGAGTACTGCATGTGTGCAACAAGCGAGTGGCTCTGTCAAAGCAGCTGATAACATATCAACATTTTTGGGCAAAACATGTACACTTTCACCACGGGCTATAACATACTCCGCAAAACTACCATTCACCTGTGTTCCTACTCCTTTTCTGCTAGAACATAAATTGTAATCACCTGACTTACAATATTCACACTCTCCACATATATAAAAGGTTGTCTCACTTGTGACTTTATCGCCAATTTTAACCTTTTTTACATTTTTACCAATATCAACAACAGTACCTGAAAATTCATGTCCAAGAGCTACAGGAACTTTTATGTTACTATACTCACCTTTAAATGAATGAATATCTGATCCGCATATTCCTGAATAAGCAACCTTAATTTTAACTTGATCATCATTAACATTTGGTTCTTCAATGTCTATTAGCTCCATTTTGTCGTAACCTTTTTCTGTTTTAACTAATGCTTTCATTAATAATCACTCCTTTATAAAATTATGCAATATTTTATTTTGTATATAACTTTTCATTTTGAATTATATATTGAATAATTTCATTTTTATCCTTGGAATTTATTAAATTTTCTAAAAACGAATCATTTTGTATTAGCGATACTAATTTTTGTAGCATCTCAATATGACCATGTGCATCTCCCATTGCTAGCATAAATACTACACTTACATCTATCGATATACTCTCATCTTCCATACATTGAAATTGGACTGGATTCTTTAAGGTCGCCACTGCAATACAGGAATTAATTATATGCTGGGCATCCGTATGAGGAATGGCTACATTATAATTGCTTAATGCTAATCCTGTTGGGTATTCGTTTTCTCTTTTTACTAATCCGTTATAAAAACTCTCTTTTACATTTCCATTTTTATAAAGTTCTTCATGTAGAGCTTTAAAAACTTCTTCTTTGTTACTAGCATCTAAGTTTGTTAAAATAACACCATTGTTAACGAAATCTATAACATCCATGAAATAACCTCCCTGTCTTTATTAATATATAGAGCATTTTTTGTGCCAAATCTTTGGTTTAATTTGTTTTACAGTATAAATAAAGATTTTCATAAAAATTCACATAAGAGAATAATTTGTAATTCTCTTATCTATTAAATAGCTAAAGCATCTTTCATGCCAAACCACTGGCTTTATTTGTTTTATTCTTTCCTATTAATGATATTTTTTAATTAACTTTAAAATCTCCTCTAATTCTTGTAATTATTATAAAACTAAATAAAACAGCATTTTATGAATGTTTCTCCTCATAAAATGCTGCTAACTTAAAATATAATCATTTAAGAGTAAATCAAGTCCTCATTAAATATAATTTGTTACTATATAAATTAAGAAATTAATTGAGCAATTTTTAATATTAACCAGTTAAATAAATTACCACCTGTATCAAGATTAGACATTTGAGCTACTCCTTTTGGAATTGCAAAATGAGCTTGTTGTAACATCGCAGTATAAACTGGAGCAAAATCTGTAGCCATTAATAATGCTAAAGCCATTACTACAGTACCCGCCATAACTGAATGTACGATATTTCCCTTTGTTGCTCCAACTATAAAGCATACAAGGAAAGGTATGGTTGCAAGATCACCAAAAGGTAAAACTCTATTACCAGGTAAAATTAATGCAAGTAAAATAGTGATAGGTACTAATATTAACGCTGTAGAAAGTACTGCTGGATGTCCAACTGCAAGTGCAGCGTCAAGTCCTATATTTAATTCCCTATCAGCAAATTTCTTCTGCAGAAACTCCCTAACTGATTCTGAAACTGGTATTAATCCTTCCATTATAATCTTAACCATACGTGGAAGAAGTACCATAACACCACCCATTGCCATACCAATTTGAAGTATTGCACCTATATCATAACCTGCAAGTATTCCTAGGACACATCCTATTACTACCCCCATCATCATAGGTTCTCCAAAAATTCCAAATTTCTTTTGAATACTCTCTGGATCAGCATGCATGTCTTTAATTACAGGAATCTTGCCAATACCTTTTGCGAGTAATATCCCTATTGGTGCAAATGATGCAGTAGAACCAGTTGGCAAACATATACCCTCTAATCCGTAAAAATCTCTCACCATCGGTGTCGTCCAATCTGCGACCTTAAGAACCACAATTTCATAAACTATAGCAGCCGCTATTGCAAGCCCCCAATTACCACCTGTTACTATATACATAGTTGCAGCCGCTGCTCCAAAATGCCAAAAATTCCAAATATCAATGTTCATTGTTTTAGTAGTTTTTGTAACTATCATAATAAGATTAACTATTATTGCGAGAGGTATGATCATTGATGCAACAGGTGACCCCCATGTCCCAGCTGCTGCTGACGGCCATCCACCATCTATTACAGTTAATCTTAATCCAAGTCTATCCACCATGGCTTGTGCTGCAGGGCCTAAATTATTTACAAGTAATCCTAGCACCAAATTTATTCCAACAAACCCTATACCTATTGTAATACCTGATTTAAATGCCTTTTTAAAACCTTGACCAAAACATAAACCAATTATTGTAATAGATAATGGTAACATTACTGTAGGTCCTAGTGCAAGAATATATTGAACAACTCCTAATATTGACATTAATAATATCCCCCTTAAATTTTATTTTGTATGTTATTTGGCTAAATGCTATATTATTACATCGTTTACAGGTGCCAGTAAATTCTTACTAGCCATGTACCCCTTCTTTTACTCTTCTTTAAGAATTCTAATTATCTCTGCGTCTAATTTATCCATACCAATACCGCTTATATATCCCACAGCTTTAATTGCAGGTATAGAATATTTTTTTGGCAATATTGTAGTGGATACAATTAAATCTGCCTCGCTTTCTCTAGACGCAACCTCTCCTATTTTACATTGTATTACTTGAGCATTAATTCCATTTTCTTTTATTAATTTTTCAACCTTTTCGCATACAACTGTGGAAGTCGCAATACCCGCTCCACATGCCACTAAAACAATTTTCTTTTTACTCATAATTGCACCTCTTTCGTATTATTTTATTTATTATATTTATTTGATTTAATTACGTTTAGTATAATAATTATGTCTCTGATAAAATCCTTACATAACATTCCCCCTATATGTTATATATTTATCTATAGCATTTACCATGCCAAATCTATGGCTTAATTTGCATCGCCTAATATAATATTCAATATTTCTTTACTGGTAGTTGCGCATCTAACAAGTTCTCTCACTTTCTCCTTAGAAAATACCTTAAATAAATTAACCAAATCGTTCTTTTCACTATCTTTCATTGCAATTAATAGTATTAAATCTGTCTTTAAGCCACTTTCCCATTCGATAGGTTCTGTAAGTTTTGCAATAGCTATAGATGATTTATTTACATATTCAGGGAATCCATGTGGTATACCTACTTCATTGAGCAAAAGCGTTGCCCCCATTGTCTCTCTTTTATATACACTTAGCATAAATTGTTCATCCACAAACTCTTTATTTCTTAACATGTTTACTAATGTATCTATAACTTCACTTTTTGATGTTGCTAATAAGTCACATAATATCAAATCTTCATTAATAATTTTCTCTAGCCCATTTGTAGCTTTGCGGGTAATTCCTAACATAGCTTTTATACTATTTATTCCAGACCCTTTTATAAGATCTTCAAATGATATAAATGGTATATCAGCTACGTTTGGGTTAATTGTTCCTACAATAGCTATTATATTATTCTTTTCTCCTAGCTTTTTAATTTCTTCTTCTATATCATCTTGTTTTATAATTCCAACAGGAATTATATCGGCTTTTTCTTTCGCCCCAGGAACTACATCTTCAATATATTTTTTAATTTTAAGAGCAGTACCCTCTCCTGTTATACAAAGAGTAATTATTGCCTTTGGCAATTTACTCATTTTTTTAATACCCTCTATTCTACCAACGTAATGCTTGTCACCGTCAACCGCTTCTACTATCTCTTTTAAATTTGTACCTTCCACAATAGCTCTTCTCAATGCTTCGAGTACCATAACGGTATCTACTCGTCCTACTGCCATTGTAGTTATCCCAGTCTGCTTAGTAATTATTTCACCAAAGGTTATAAGTGATCCCATATCAACTAAAATAATGCATCCTTTTCCTTCATCAACGCTTTTAACAACTTCAATTGTTTTCTCAAGTGCGGATTGAGGACTCTCATCAAGGGACATTTCTATTCCCACTGCATGATTTACACCTAATAGTCTATTTGCCACATCTGCCATTCCCATTGCAACATGACCATGGGTTATTATAATAACCCCCACTCTTCCTTTTCTTATTTGATTTTTCCCAGAGAACGTTCTTAAGTACATAGCAATAAATCCTATTTCATCAAGAGGCAAAACTACCCCCAAATCCTTACCTATTATATCTGCCATTAATTTAGCCACTTCATATTCTTTCACGTATTCTTTTAGTATATTTTCTAGTTGAGGATTTATTATTTTTTTGCCGCTAATAATTCTAGAATAAGTTGCACTTATATGGATGGCTAAAGAATAATAAAGATTTTCTTCAATATCATGAAAATATTCCTTTGCGAGTCCTATTGCTTTTTCAACTGTTTTTGTTATTTTTTCACCTACAATTCCTTTGATCTCTTTTTTAGATATTGAATCTTTGGCACCAACATTTTTGACAAAGTTCATTAACTCAAGTTCTACCTGTTTACCTACTACTTTATTTATTTCATCTTTTGTTAAACCCTCTTTTTCTAGTTCAATAAATCTTTCTTCTATGAACTGGTATATATTGTCCGGAAGTATAAATCTATCTTCCTTTATAACTATGCCACTTAGATTACTAGGACTTGCAATAATATCACTATTAACAAATTGATCTATTTCTGGTTCTCTTTTATTCACCTTAAAAAGTCCCGTCCTTACATGATTAGGTAAATGTGAAATTTTAATAGTTACATCCGTTTTTTTACTAACTATGGAGTTTAAAAAACTTCTTGCGCAAGCTACTTGTATATCACTTCTAAGTTGACCAATATTACCAGGGCAATCATATAACATTAAAGCTCTTACTACATCTGTATTGGCAACGATAGTTTTATCAATTCTAAATGCTTCCTTTGATAAAAACTGATTTATTAATTCATATCTTTCAGAATAAGGTCTTTCTTTAAGTGGTGGCAATTCAATAAGCATTGGTATTCTTCTTCTAAAAGTAATTAAAAGCGATGATTCTGGATCTTCTGTAGTGGCTGTAATAATCATTACCTTTACGGTTCTGTTACTGTGACTCTCTCCAAGTCTTCTGAACTTACCCTTATCTATAAGATAAAATAACATCTCCTGCCCTTCAGGTGGTAATCTATGTATTTCATCTAAAAATAATATTCCATTATCCGCCATCTCTACAATGCCTTCCTTACTCGTCTGTGCTCCTGTATAAGCCCCTTTTGCATAACCAAATAATTGAGCAAGAAGTAATTGTGGATTTTCAGCGTAATCTGCACAATTAAAAACTATGAATGGACAATCTTTTCCTCTAACTCCTGATTCTATTGCAAACTTATACATACATTCTGCTAGTTCACTCTTACCCACGCCTGTCTGACCGTATATTAACGTATGGAGACCATTAGGAGGATAAAGTATAGCGGCTCTTGATAATTCAACTTTAGACTTTAAGCTCCCATCAAATCCTATTAATTCATCAAAAGCATAATTAACCTTGGTATCAATTTCTTCATTTTCTCTTTTATTTATTTCTGTATTATTTTTTAAATCCTGCTGCTGATAAACTAAGACCTCATCCTGCAATATCTTGAGGTATTTAGATACTATGTTCCTGGATATATTAAAGCCAGCTTCATTGAGTCTCCTAGTCATCTCTCTTTCTGATATATATGGGCTTTTTTGCAAAATATCTTTTATTTCAGCCTCCATTATATCTTTTCTTCTATCCCTTGAATCCCCTAAATTCGATAAATTTCTTGACTTAATTACATCAGCTCTAGTTATTCCTAATATTTTAGAAATTTCTTCATCAGTTAGAGGATTTTTCTTATCTTCATTATTTATTAACTCTGATATTTCTTTCATTATAATCCACCATCCTTAATACTATTCTCAGCATAATTCATGCCACCATTCGGCATATTTTGTTTTATATTTTAAGTTTATATTATAAAAATCAAATAATTCTTATTAAATTAATACTATACAATATTATTAATTTAAATTCAAATAAAAATAGAAAATCATAGAGACTTATAATCCATCATTGTTATTAACTTAGATTAATAACAATGCAGTTTCTTTTACTGCTGTAAATAAATAAGACAAAATAAATTAAAGTGAAGGATAGGTTCCCCTCTCCTTCACTTTAATTCTGCCCAATAAATTTAATTGTTATCAACTACGACTGAAATTCCATTTGGTATTACTGATGTTGTCGAATCATGTCCATTGATGATATTCTCCCTACATTGTAAAGAATTTTGCTCCAAAATACACAATTAACCCTAGAATTAATACATACACCAAGCAGAATTTTAGTGTTGCCTTTAATATCTTACCTTCTGCTCCTACAATTCCAGTAGCTGCTGTAGCAACTGCAATACTTTGAGGAGAAATCATTTTACCAGCCGTTGCACCACCAGTATTTGCTGCTGCTAACCAATAAGGACTCATGTGTAAATTTTTTGCAACTTCAACTTGAAGCGGTCCGAACAACACATTGGCTGAGGTATCACTACCAGTTACAAATGTACCGAGTGCTCCTATAATTGGAGCAAATAATGGATAAAATCCTCCTGTTGCTGCAACAAGCACCACAGCAATAGACGTTATCATTCCACTATAACTCATTACCTTGGCAAGCGAAACTATTGCAAGTATTGTAATTGCTGATTTAGTCATTTGTTTACAAGTATCCGTAAACACTTTTACTATTGCGCGAAACTTAGCTCCTTGAATAAGTCCACCAATAAGTGTGGCAAGAATTATAAGTGTACCAGGATTTGCAATCCACACAAAATTACTAATTTTAGCATGTGGAGCAGTATATATTTGAATAGATGTTTTTATATCTGATAATGGTTTATTTATTGCTGGAACTAAAGTACTTGTGATTAATATGAAAGCCAAAATCAAGATAAATGGTACCCATGCCAATAATCCCCTCTTCATAGATATTTCAACCTTATCTTTAGCTGCAGTTTTTTTATAGAATACTTTTGCTATTGTAACTGTTACAATAATACATACCAATGATCCAATTAATGCTGGAAGTTCAGCTCCCAAATATTTCGCAACTAATAGTTCTGGTATTGCAACTGCTGTACCAAAACCCGCAATTGCCTCAAGAAACCCACCAAAACCCCAAGCCACAATTAAAACTAGTATTCTTCTATCAGTTGTTATACCTGTCATCATATCCTTTATTACGTCCATACTTTTTTATGAATAGAAAGGTTATAAGTGAACACCGCCGCTATTATTACTCTCACCTTAGGCTTTGCATAGCATTATATACTCTAAATTATGTTTATTGGCTCTTATATTTATTCGCAAAATCTAAATGAGTCCGCATTGTTTGCCTTGCAGCTGCAGGATCATGTTTTTCAATTGATAAATATATCTCATTATGTTGAGAAAATAGTATTTCTTTATTTCCTTGATGCATTAATATTAACTTTCTTGCATCCACAATAAAATGATCTACAAGAATTGCAACTGTTCGAAGTATGTTAAATATTAAAATATTGCCTGAGCATTCTGCAATTTTATAATGAAACTCTTTGTCAATTTCAGCAGAAATGGATTCCTCCTCCCCCTCGGAATTCATGAATCTTTTAGTAATGTCGCTTAATTCATTTAGTTGTTCACTAGTTATTCTCTTTGCAGCAAGGCCTGAAGCCTCCACCTCTAGTATTTTTCGAAGCTCCCATATCTCTTCTTGATTGCTTCCCTCGAGCATAAACATAATTGAAAGGGGTTCAAATAAATTATCTTGGAAACTTGCTTTTATATAACTACCTTCTCCTTGCCTACACTCTATAAGTCCAATGACTTCGAGTGCCCTAAGAGCTTCACGAATAGAAGCTCTACTCACCTGTAATTGCTCAACCAAATTTCTTTCTGAGGGAAGCTTATCCCCCTTCTTAAGGGTACCTTCATCAATCATATTCCTTATTTGATCTATTACTTGTTCATAAACTTTTGTATTTTTTATTGGACTAAACATTTTGTTCCCCTGGGTACTTCTCCCCATGGACAAATGTAGTGTTTTTAATTTTATTCATTGTATGTTTCCTCCTTGTATAATCAAATCTATACCTTATATATACTATAACATAATAATTATTGTTTGTTAAATTAAATACAAAGTAACTAAAAGAAACCCCGTGGGGTTCCCTTCACTTTTGATTCTTCTAATTATTCTTGACTAGCAAGTTTTTTGTATCCAGCTAATCTATCCACAGCATCTTTTTCTGTTTTAACAAATAATTCTTCTGCTATTTCTGGGAATGATTTTGCAAGAGATGAATATCTTACTTCGCCCATTAGGTATTCTCTAAATGAAGTAGTTGGTTCTTTAGAGTCTAATATAAACGGATTTTTTCCTGCTTCTTTTAAAGTTGGATTAAATCTATACATA
>Ga0209125_1002572_pt1 | contig 13772 bp, 11 predicted proteins | sample BarGraIncub1131A_FD_184503 | JGI IMG/M metagenome (GOLD analysis project Ga0209125, IMG submission 184503) | Arctic peat soil microbial communities from Barrow, Alaska - Barrow Graham LP Incubations 11-31A (SPAdes) (version 2) | ecosystem: Environmental > Terrestrial > Soil > Wetlands > Peat... | reverse complement strand
TATTCTAAATGAGTTGGGATTGCAAAATCAACAACAACAAGATTTGATATGATTAAAACATTACCTTTTTAGGCATATAAAGTAAATCAGATCTTAAATCTTAATATAAATAAAAAGGAGAAATGTTTAAATGGCTGACAAGACTATTGTATGTAAAGATTGTTCACAAGAATTCGTATTCACTGAGGGTGAACAAGAATTTTATAAAGAAAAAGGATTTGAAAATGAACCACAAAGATGTCCTGATTGTAGAAGAGCTAAAAAACAACAGAACAACAGAGGATTTCAAAGATAGTATTATCTAAAAAAATCACCTATAGGAATTTATTCCTATAGGTTTTATTTTGTGGAAAATTATTTTATGATTTATGAAAAAGTATGGTATATTAAAGATATGAAATATAAAAGTAAATTAAGGATGTTATGTAAAAGGAGTGATTTGAATTTGAAAAATGTAAAATTAAGCAAAGTAAATTTGAATAAAATAAAAATACATAATGTTAATGTAAATAAAATTGACATAAATAATATGATAATTGCAAAAACACAACATATTCATGGGGGGACCTATGACGGTGATAGAATTAACGGAAAGAAACATGGAGAAGGGACTTTTCTTTATGCGGATGGAAGTAAATATATAGGTCAATGGAAGAATGACCAAATGAATGGTCAAGGTACACTTACTTTTTCGGGTGGAGAAAAATATATAGGTGAGTGGAATAATGATGAAAAAAATGGAGATGGAATATATACTTGGCCTGATGGTGAAAAATATATAGGGGGTTGGGAAAATGGTGAGAAATGTGGTCAGGGGATCTGTACATGGCCAGATGGAGACACATATGTGGGTGCATTTAAAAACGGACTTAGACATGGTGAAGGCATTCATACTTGGGATAGCGGAGATAAATATATAGGTCAGTGGCAAAATGATGAGAGAGAAGGTCAAGGGATGTATATTTATTCTGATGGTGAAATTAGAATGGGTATTTCTAAAAATAACCAATTAATTAAATGATGTGATTATATGGAAATGTTATTTGGAACCTTTTTATAATAAATACAATATTATATACCAACAAAAGAAGTATTAATGGGATAAACTTAGGAAAAATGACTTTTAATACAAGCTATTTGCCTTGAGAGAGGGGGGAATATGTATGGGTTGTTGGTGGATATTATTATTATTACTTTTTGAGGATAATAATGGAGGTTGCAATAATTGTGGTAACAATTGTTGTGGAAACGATGATTGCTGTTGCAATAATCTTATTATAAATTGTAAAAAGAAAAATCGTAAAAAAAATCGTAATGTATGTTGCTACTAAAATTATCATATTTAGATTTGTGATGTTTGCATAAAATATTAATTTATGCATTTTAAATTACGGAGACTTTAGATGGTTATGCTAAAGTCTCCTATTTATTGTACGAAGAATATAATGTATAAAAAATGCAAAAGGGATTGGTTAGAAAATATGAAAAGATGGTATGGAAAGACAATGATAAAGGTAGTGGAGATGTTAGATTCAGATGTTATTCTGGGCTTAACTGAGAATAAAATTAAATATATGAGAGAAACTTATGGTAAGAATATTATTTTAAAGCCTGAAATAGAAAGCCTTTCAACTCTGATTTTAATTGAAATAAGACAATTATGGGTTATTGTATCATTATTTTATATAGCTATGCTGTTTTATAATAAGTTACAAGGTATAGGGTGTATAGTAATTTTAGTATTGATAATTAGTGTAATACTTGTAATTAATGGAGACTATAAAGAAGTTAAAAATTTGGTTGTAATTGATAATTTAAATACAAATTTTGCAAGGGTTATCCGTTGTGGTAAGATATGCAAAATAAGTTGTGAAGAAATGGTAGTAGGAGATATTGTTTTTTTAGATAAAGGTAGCAATATTTCTGCGGATATTAGAATATTGGAATGTGAAAATCTTAGGGTTAAGGAAGTCGCTGTAACAGGTGAAAAATATGAAGTAGAAAAATACTCCATGAAGATAGAAGGAGAAGTTATAAAACTTTCTGAAATTAAAAATATAGTTTTTAAATCTTCTGTTATTACTGGAGGATCTGGTTTAGGTATTATTATTGCTACAGGAATGACTACGCAAATAGGAAAAATTATAAAAGTGTTACTTGATTATAAAAATGATAATAGGATTTTCAGTAAAAACTTACTTGGAATAGCAAATAAACTAGCCCTAATTACTATAATAGCAAGTATAATTACTTTGCTTTTTACAATATATAAGAAATTCAGCATTCATGATATTATAAATACGCTTACATATATTTCAATGACATTTAATTTGCCAATTCTTATTATATTATCATTTTTGTTTTTTAAAATTATATTTGCTGAGTTTAAGAAAAAAGGTATATATATAAATAACAATTCAACTATATATGTCCTATCAAATATATCTGTAATATTTACTAATAAAATTGGTACCATTTCAGAAAATAAATTTAACCTTAGAGAAGTATATTGTGACGATATACTTATTTATGTTCGATATCATGGTCTTAAAATTGAAGGCACTATAGAAAGAATAATGAGCATAGCACTGCGGTGCAATGATGCCAAACTCAGAAATGAGGTTAAGCTTCATATGGGGAATTCTAATTCTGTTGAAAATTTGGCGGAATATTCGATCCTTGAATTTTGCAATGGACAATTCCCACGAAATAGTGAATTGAATAGTAAACAAGAGAGAATCTTTAAAATACCGTATAATTCTGAAAAGAAAATTAAAACGGTTGTAAATAAGCTTGAAGATAGATATAGAGCTAATGTAACTGGTGTTCTTGATAGTTTGCTGGACAAATGTACTCATATTTTAATTAATGGTGTAGAAAAAGAAATTAAAGATAATGATATTAAAAATATTATAAAAGTTCATATAAATATGTCTAATAAGGCTTATAATGTTATAGGGTATGGATATAGAAATTTTAATTATGAGCCTAGCATTGATGAAAATATTGAAAGTAATTTAGTTTTTGTTGGTTTAATGGGTTTTGAAAATCCGATAAAAGAAAAAGCATATAAAGCTATGGAAGTTTGTAAGGATAGTAATATTAGGCCAATCATTGACGATGGAGATAATAAGTTAGCTTCATTTGCTTTTGGAAAACTTATAGGGCTTATATATAAGAAGGATGAGATTCTATCAGGCGCAGAAATAGATTATATGAGTGAAGAGGAATTTGATGAAAATATTGAGTCTGTTAGTATCTACTCAAAAATTACATCTAAGCATAAGAGTAAAATCGTTAATTCTTTGAATCGCAGAGGATGCTCGGTTGCTTCAATAGGGGATACACTAACTGATTTGGAATATCTATATAATTCTAATATATCTATTTCTGTAGGTGATGAATGTAGTAATGTAGTGAAAAAACTGTCAAGTTTATTTTTACAGGAAAACGATTTTATTGAAATAATTGATTTAGTTAAGCATAGTAAAAAAATTATTAATTATATAAGTGAATTTGTTTTATTTTTAAGTGTTGTAGGGATAAGCGAAATCGTTATAATATTATTGAGCTTAATTATTAATAGCGAAATACCAATTACATTTATAGGGATTTTGTATTTGAACTATATAACTGTACCTTGCTGTGGAATATCAATTTTACTGCAAAATAGAAATAATAATAATAATTTGAAAAATATTAACAATAAATATATAAAAGGGGTTTCTATAAAAAATTCAATTATGATTCTAGGAATATATATTTTAATTTTTGTTTTTATTGTTAGATTTATAACTGTTAACTTTCGCGATATTAGTTTAGTTATTTTCACGTTATATCAAATTATATTTTGCGTAACACTCATATATGAAAAACGTATTTTTAAAAATAAAATTTCTTATATTTTCATTCTATTGAATTTATTATGTCTAAGTATGCTTATTTTATACTCAGGCATATTCAAATAAATAGGAATACCCTGATTAACTTAAATATTTATTGGATAAAATAAAGTTATGGGGGTATGGAAATACTTGAAAATATGTTTAACAAATGCTTTTTCTTAGTAAAACATAAAAGATGAACAAATTAGTATGTTCTTTTTAGTAAATAAGTTTTCAAGTAGATAGTTTATTATGGCGAGACCTTTAGTATATTATGCAATAACAATATTTATGGGATGTTTTACTTGTTTGATTTTAATAAATAATCCTATTTTAGGTGCAGTAATAGCTGCATCTTTTTTAGCTATCATGTATTTTACTATAAACAAAAAGTTTTTTTATTTAGTTGTTTGTTTTTTTATAATTGGAGGTATAAATTATTTTTGCTATTTTAATATAAATTTACCTAGTGCACAAAGCTACAAAGTAAGAATTTCACAAAAAAGTACATATTATTGTACAGCTAAATATGGAAACAAAAAAATAGTTTTGGAAGGTAATATTTCTGAACTAACGCAGGGAAGAAATGTAATAGTGAATGGTAGTTTTAAGAAATTACCCGAGTATGACAGGGGTATTGTAGGAACTTATACAGTCAAAAATTATAAAATTTGCAATGAGGATCTAATATCAAAGATTGAAAGTTTTAGAAAGGGCTTAAATGAAAAATTTTCAAGGGTGCTTGGAAAAGAAAAAGCTGCTATAGTTATGGGTGTGTGTTTTGGAGATAGTGGTTATATAGAAAAAGTTCAAAAAGAAGATTTTAAAAAACTTGGCATCAGCCATGTTATAAGTGTATCAGGACTGCATATGGCAATAGTATATAAAGTTTTAGAAATCCTTATTGGTTATAAGGTTGCTATATTATTTTCATTTGGATATATGATATTCACAGGAGGCCAATCATCTACAATAAGAGCTTTTATAATGATTTTCATATTAAAAATAGCGAGTAAGGTTTATAGAAAATATGATAGTCTATCATCTCTTAGCTTAGCTGCAATTATATTATTGTTAATTAGACCCTTCTCCATTCTTGATATAGGATTTATGCTCTCGTTTCTTTGCGTTCTGGGAATTATAGTATATAACAAAAGAATGAAAAAGGTACTATATAAATTACCATCTACTATAAATGAATCTTTTAGTCTAAGCCTTAGTTCTCAAATATTTTCTACACCCTATGCAGTTGCTGCCTTAAAAACTTTTAGTCTAGGGTTTCTTTTTAGTAACTTAATTTTATTGCCATTATATACAGTGGTTGTGATATTAGGGAATATAGGACTGGTGTGTAACTGGTTTTATCAATTGTTTAATTTAATAAATTATGGTTTATTTACTGTTCTAATGATTATAGAATTTATTCAAAAGATTCTTGGTACATTATTGCCAGAAATGATTTATTTTTCTTATATAGAGAGTTTAGTTGTATTTGGACTATATATATGTTATCTTGGAATTGAAAAAGGCTATGGGCAATTTAAGTATGTTCCACTTTGTATTATTTTTGTTGTAGCATTTCAAAATTATAAGGTTTTTCCTGAAATTAGTTATATAAATATAAATAAAATCAGTATAGTTTTATTGCAATATAAGAGAACTACAATTGCAGTGACTACAGCTAGCATTAATGTTAAGGATATAAAAGTGCCTGTAAAAATAGATAAAGTTTTTGAAGGTGACAAGGGGACATCGACTATGAGGCTCGATGACAGATATATTATTAAATTAGTGCGCCGAGGCAATAAATTAGAGGCACAGGTGTGTTTCCTTCAAAATGGAAAAGAAAATAGAAAAGGAAATATGGAAATTTATAATAAAAGTGAAGAAATTATAACATATATTGATATTGTTAAACTAAAAAATGACCAGACATATGTGCCATCAGGTACAATTATAAACAAATATATAATTATAGGAAATAGAATTTTAAAATATTCACAGGGGTTGGAGGAAATATTTTGATTAACTATGCAGATCTTGAGAGAAAAATAAAAAAAAATGAACTAGACAACTGCTACATATTTTGCGGACCGGACGAAAAGTTAATAATGGATCATGTTAAATTTATAACGGATAATGTGGTAAGTAAAAATTTTATCGATTTGAATTATTCAAAATTTGATGGTAGCAAAACCGATTTTGAGATAATTAGTGATGCTTGTGAAACTATGCCATTCATGAGCGATAAAAAGGTAGTGGTTGTATACAGAGCATCGTTTTTAGATGATAATTCCGGAAATAAAAGCGTTGGGGACTTAAAAAGCAAGAATTTTGCTTTGCTAAACGAATATTTAAATAATCCCGCGCCTGATTGTATTTTGATTATTTACTATACGTTTTTGAGTGATCGTGAAAAACCAAGCAATAAAATTAAAAAAATAGATAAAAAGGCATGCGTTATAAAAGTTGATAAATTAAGGGGAGAATCTCTCCAAAAAAAATGTAAGAGTTTATTCGAAAATGCTGGCACAAAAATTGGAAAATCTGAACTTACTTTATTTTGCAATCTGGTAGATAATAATATGGATATATTGTTAAATGAAATAGAAAAATTGGTTTCTTATGCAGAAGGAAGAGAAATTACGAAAGAAGATATTTTGGCTATGATGCCTCAAAAAAGTGAGAATGATATTTTTAATTTAGTTGATTATTTGTCTCAGAAAAATATTAAAAAAGCTTTAGATACTTTAAATGAACTTATATATAAAGGTGAGAAAATTCCACTTATATTATATATGATCGGAAGACAATTTAATATTTTGTTTAATATTAAATTGGGAATTGAAAGTGGGAAAACAAAAGAGATTTTGGCAAATGAGCTAAGGCTTCACCCCTATATTTGTGAAAAAATGATTTCGCAGAGCATGAAATTTACAATAAATACTCTAAAGAGAAATATAGAACTATGTGTTGATACTGAAAAAACAATAAAAAGTACATCTACTGACGATAAGATAAATATTGAAGTTTTTATGATAAAAACTGTTATGTAGTAAAAATTAATAGATAATACAAAAAACAAAAAACCGGTGTAGATCACCGGTTATTTATTATGCAGTTAAACTTAAAGAACTTAATTTCGCTGCAAGTCTTGACTTTCTTCTTGCTGCCTTGTTAATGTGAATTATGCCTTTTGTTACAGCCATATCTAACGCTTTAACCACACTTGCATATGTAACCGTAGCCTCTTCAACATTGCCAGTAACGATAGCTGTTTCAAATTTTTTCACCTTAGTTTTTAAAGCAGTTTTAATCATTGTATTTCTAAGTGTTTTAACCTGTGTAACTTTGATTCTTTTTTTTGCTGATTTAATATTTGCCATTCATTTTCACCCACCTTTGTATTTAATAACGTGTCAGCAGTTTTGGGTAAAACTGCATACGAGTCTTTTTAATTATTCAACTGACATTATAGCATTAAAATTTAAGTACTTCAAGTGAAATTAAATCTATATACATAAATTTAATATAAGACACATTTTAATTGAGTGAGTAGTGTAAAATAAATATCTTTACAGGAATAGTAAATGATTATTAGGAAAAGCTAATATTAAAAATGTAGTTGAGGTGAAAATATGATAAGTGTACGAACGGATTTAGCTGTAGAAGCTAAAGAAATATACAAAGCAGAAAACAATGGTGAGATGCCAGGTGTTGATGTAGAAGAGTATAGCAAGGGTGATATTAAAATTACTAATGTAAAAATAGTAAACGATATTGGCGAGAAAAGGATGGGAAAACCAAAAGGTACATATATAACAATTGATATCCCTGAATTTGTTCACTATGATGGTGAGGCTATGGATAGAGTAAGTATTGTAATGGGAGAGGTATTATCGCCACTTATAAAATTAGATGATAGTATGACGGCCTTAGTTGTTGGACTTGGCAATTGGAATGTTACTCCTGATGCCGTAGGACCCAAGGTTGTATCGAAAATTATGGTGACTAGGCATTTAAAACAATTGGTACCGGATTCAATAGACGAGGGTATAAGACCGGTATGTGCTATATCTCCTGGAGTACTTGGAATAACCGGTATGGAAACTGGTGAAATTCTCCGTGGTATAGTTGAAAAAATCAAGCCTAATTTAGTAATTTGTATTGATGCATTAGCATCTAGAAAAATGGATAGGGTAAATAGAACTATACAAATAGGGACTTCTGGAATTTCGCCAGGAGCAGGAATTGGAAATAGGAGAATGGAAATAAGTGAAAAAACCTTAGGGGTGCCAGTAATTGCTATTGGAATTCCAACAGTCGTTGATGCTGCAACTCTTGCAAATGATACTATTGATTTAGTGCTTGATGAGATGATTAAATCAGCAAATAAAGGGGGAGAATTTTATAATATGTTAAGGTCAATTGATAAGTCAGAAAAACAAAAGATGATTGCAGAAATATTGAATCCATATGTTGGCAATCTTGTAGTTACGCCAAAGGAAATTGATATGGTTATAAATTCTGTTTCCAAAATAATTGCTAATGGTATAAATATAGCGTTGCAGCCAGCATTAGATTTAGATGATATAAATAAGTATTTGAACTAGTAATAACTTTGCAACTTTCCTCATATGTATTGTATAAGGTAGCTGAAAAAAATATCATTATAATGACTAGCTATTTTTTCGGTTGCCCAAGCAGGGGGGATAAAAATGAGTTACAAAGGTATAAGTTTTAAAACTAAAAATAGAAATATGCCAAATGGGAAAAAAAATTTTTCAAAATATTTTATTAAAAAAAACAGTAATGTGAGAATCTTTTTTAGTATTTTCACATTACTCATTATTTTTTTAATAGGTGTTATTTTACCAAATAGTGCTAAGGCAGACAGTGAAGGAGATAGTACAAACTACTTTTATGTTAGTGTTATTAATAATGCATTATCTGTAATTAAGTCCTCAAATACAAAGCAACAGGATACTAATAATGAAAATAACTCAAATTTAGCGGCTTTATCATTTTTAGGAGTGGACATTTCAAATCCTGTATCAATAGTAGTAAAAGAAATTGCATATTTAGATGGAAATGAAAGTAGTGATGTGAGCAATCCAGAAACATTTAGTTTTAACCCCTTTAACTTAGATGATAAACAAGTAAGCAAATCGGATGCGAAAGATTCAAACGTTGTAGCGAACCTGTATAACCCTGCTTTGAAAAAAACTCTAAATAATGCAAAGCCTCGGGTGCTAATATATCACTCTCATACATCAGAAGCTTATCGCACATCAGATAAGGATACATCTAAAACTAAGGCAAGTTTGGATCAAACAAGAAATGTTTGTGCTGTAGGAGATGTAATAGAGTCAGAGCTCGAAAAAAAATATGGAATTTCAGTTATACATGATAAGAATGTAAATGATACAGGCGATTATAATAATGCTTACAAAAAATCTGGAGTTACTTTAGATAAGTATTTAAAGGTATATGAAAAATTTGACCTAATTATAGATTTACATAGAGATAGTGTAGAAAATAATAACGCAGTAACTACCAAAATAAATGGGGAAAGGGTTGCCCAATTTATGTTTGTAGTAACAGATAAAAACCCTAAATATTCAAAGCAAAAGAAACTAATAAATTCAATGATAGCAACATCAAACAAACTATATCCTGGTCTTATAAGGAGTAACCCAATATATTATTACCATTGGGGTATGGGTTTTTATAATCAGAATAGAAGTGATAATGCAATGCTAATTGAAGTAGGTACATATACTAATACTGTCCAAGAAGTGAAAAATACTGGTAAGTATTTATCAAGAATCATTGCAGAACAATTAAATGGTAAAAAATGAATATTTTATTATAAAAAGTGCATCCTTACTAAGGAGAAGATAATAATTAGTAATTACTATTTTCTGAATACAAATGTAAGGGGGCACCTTTTATGCGTAAAAGAGGTAAGATTAAATATATTCTCATGATTATTATTAGTTTAGCTATATTTACCTATGGATTTATTAATGTGAATATTAATAAACCTGAACTTGTGAAAAAAAAGTCAAGATTCACAATGAACTTAAAATTTAACCCTATTGATTTTAGAATAGAGACTAAGGGATACGTTTTTTATGTAAATGCTAAAATTATTTATAATATGAAAGAAAAATGTATTGATACTTATAATGATATTTTTACTAAATAATATAAAATTAATTCTTTGATAGAAATAAAGTGCCATCTAAAATGACAATCCGCGTGCAATATTAGATATATTTATGATATAATTTAACTTGATTTATAAAAACTGATATAATTAGAGTTAAGTATATTTATGTTAAGTTAAAAAATTATTCAATTCATATAGAATAACGGGGGTAACATTAATGCAGAGCAATAGACAAAAATACATAAGAAACTTTTCAATAGTTGCACATATTGATCATGGCAAGTCTACTCTTGCAGACAGACTATTAGAGAAGACAGGGACGTTAACTAAAAGGGAAATGGAAGAACAAGTACTTGATAATATGGATTTAGAAAGAGAAAGAGGTATTACCATAAAATCTCAACCAGCAAGATTAGTTTACAAAAGGGAGAATGGTGAAGAATATATATTCAATCTTATAGATACTCCAGGGCATGTGGATTTTAACTACGAGGTTTCAAGGAGTTTAGCAGCTTGCGAGGGTGCAGTACTTGTAGTTGATGCATCACAAGGAATTCAAGCTCAGACTTTAGCTAATTGTTACCTTGCAATAGACAACAATCTTGATATTGCGCCAGTTATTAATAAGATAGATCTTCCTAGTGCAAGGCCAGACGAGGTAATTAAGGAGATTGAGGATGTAATAGGAATTGAAGCCCAGGACGCTCCGCGAATTTCAGCTAAAACTGGACTTAATATAGAAGATGTTTTAGAAACCGTAGTGGAAAAGATTTCACCACCAAGTGGTGATGAAGAGGCTTCACTCAAAGCTTTAATTTTTGATTCTTCATATGATAGTTATAAAGGCGTTGTTTGTTACGTAAGAGTTAAAGACGGCAAGGTTAAAGCAGGAACTAAGATTAAGTTAATGAATACTAGCAAGATATATGATGTAGTAGAAGTTGGAGTTTTTGTTCCTAATTACCTTCCAGTAACTGAATTAAGAGCTGGGGATGTTGGATATATAACTGCATCTATAAAAAATGTTAGGGATGCTCGCGTAGGGGATACAGTAACGGAAGCTGCAAGGCCTGCTCTAGAGCCACTTAAGGGTTATAAACCAGCTATTCCTATGGTGTTTAGTGGTATTTATCCTATAGATGGTGCTAGATATGGAGAATTAAAAGAGGCGCTAGAAAGGCTTCAGTTAAATGATGCAGCCTTAGGGTTTGAACCAGAGACATCTATTGCTTTAGGGTTTGGATTTAGATGTGGATTCTTAGGTCTTCTTCATATGGAGATAATACAAGAAAGAATAGAAAGAGAATTTAATTTAGATATTATTACGACAGCTCCATCTGTTATATATAAAGTAATGAAAACTAGTGGAGAATTAATAGAAATAACAAATCCTACAAATCTTCCAGAGCCTACAGAAATTAGTTATATGGAAGAACCAATAGTTAAAGCATCCATAATAACACCATCAGAATATTTAGGATCAGTTATGGAGTTATGCCAACTAAAAAGAGGCCTATATATTGACATGAAATATATAGAAACTACTAGAGTGGTTGTAAATTATGAATTACCTCTAAATGAAATAGTATACGACTTTTTCGATGCCTTAAAATCAAGAACAAAAGGTTATGCATCCTTTGATTATGAATTAAAGGGATATGTAACTGCAAATCTTGTAAAATTAGATATTTTGCTTAAAGGAGAAAAAGTTGATGCTTTGTCCATGATTGTTCCTGAGGAGACAGCTTCCCGTAGAGGGAGAGTTATGTGTGAAAAATTAAAAGAACATATACCAAGACAAATGTTTGAAATTCCAATACAAGCATCTATAAATGCAAAGGTAATTGCAAGAGAAACTGTAAAGGCACTTAGAAAAGATGTTTTAGCTAAATGCTATGGTGGGGATATTTCAAGAAAGAAAAAATTATTATCGAAACAAAAAGAAGGTAAAAAGAGAATGAGGCAAGTGGGAAGCGTAGAAGTTCCGCAAGAAGCATTTATGGCTATACTTAAAGTAGATTAATTGTTAAATCAGATAAAATAGGTGAGGATAAAATATGAAGAAAGTGGCTTTATACATACACATTCCTTTTTGCAAGCAAAAGTGTTTATATTGTGATTTTCCCTCATTTGCTGGTAAAGAGGATTTTATGCCGGGTTATGCTGTAGCCTTAGCAAAAGAGTTAAATAGTATAAAAGATAAAAAAATAAAAACTATATTTATAGGTGGGGGAACTCCCACCTATTTATCTTTAAAAGGCTGGAAAATAATACAGAAAAGTATCAATAGGTTAGAGTTATGTGATGATTTAGAGTTTACTGTGGAAGGTAATCCTGGAACATTTACAAGAGAAAAATTAATTTTCTTAAAAAATATGGGAGTAAATAGAATTAGTATTGGGCTTCAAGCCTTTCAAGATTCGCTTCTTAAAGGGATGGGAAGAATACATACTATTGAAGATTTTAAACAAAGTTTTTTTATGGCTAGAGATATAGGCTTTGATAATATAAATGTAGATTTAATGTTTGGATTGCCAAAGCAAACACTTAAGCAGTGGCGAGAGACATTAGAAAATGTAACAGAGCTTAATCCAGAACACTTATCATGTTATAGTTTAATTGTTGAAGAGGGAACAGAGTTTTATAAAAGATTCGAAAAAGGAACATTGGATCTTCCTGGTGAAGAACTTGAGAGAACTATGTATGCAAATACAATAGACTTTTTAAGGGGAAAAGGATATATACAATATGAAATTTCGAATTTTGCAAAAGACAACAAGCAATGTAGGCATAACTTAGTATATTGGGAAATGGACGAATATATTGGATGCGGAGCTGCTTCTCATTCATATTGTGATGGTTTTAGGTATAGAAATGAAGAAAACATAGAAAAATATATTGAAAAAATGAAGACAGAAGTGATAGGAGAAGAAGGCTTAGAATCAGAAGGTTTAGCAATAATAGAAAAAACAAAAAATTCTCTTGATGATGACATGGAAGAATTTATGTTCATGGGTCTTAGGAAAAATATAGGCATAAGCAAAAGTGAATTTAAGCAAAGATTTAATAAAGATATAGAGAATGTTTATAGGAAAGTAATAAATAAATATACAAGTACTGGCTTTATGAAGGAAACTGAAGATAATATTTATTTAACATATGAAGGTATTGAGGTGTCTAACGTAATTATGGCAGAATTTATCTTATAACTCATTGTTGTATAAACGGTGAGTTATAGAATATTATAGGCTAAGACGAAAAAAGAGTTTTAGTTTTGATAAGGCTTATTAGAAAATTAAAGGAAAATGTAGCATATGAGACCTATTATGATATAATCACTATGAGGTGGCTATAATGAAAAATGAAGGTTATTGACAAATACAATAGTAAATGATATTTTAAATATATACCCGTTAGCACTCGACGGTGGTGAGTGCTAATAAAAGAGGTGATATTATGGAAATGGATGCAAGAAAAATTAAAATACTTCAGGCAATAATTACAGATTATATAAACAATGGTGAGCCTGTTGGATCCAGAACCATAGCTAAAAAGTATGATTTAGGTATTAGTTCAGCTACTATAAGAAATGAAATGTCAGACCTTGAAGAGATGGGGTATATAGAACAACTGCATACTTCATCTGGTAGAAAACCATCAGATAAGGGTTATAGATTATATGTTGATAGACTTATGGAACTTACAAAACTATC
>Ga0209125_1002571_pt1 | contig 13781 bp, 10 predicted proteins | sample BarGraIncub1131A_FD_184503 | JGI IMG/M metagenome (GOLD analysis project Ga0209125, IMG submission 184503) | Arctic peat soil microbial communities from Barrow, Alaska - Barrow Graham LP Incubations 11-31A (SPAdes) (version 2) | ecosystem: Environmental > Terrestrial > Soil > Wetlands > Peat... | reverse complement strand
TCTACTTTGTTAATTGATTTATTAACTCATGAGTGACTTTATACACATTAAATACCTTATTTCAAACGAACAAGATGTACTGTGGGGGTTGACCATAAACTCGGTCGGTTACCAGCATATTGAAAAGAATGCACCCTATCCACCTATAAATCATCCAAGCCGTTACCTCTTTTCAACGGAGCGTGGGCGCGTGTTGGAAGAGTATCAGCTTTTATACATCGTTCAGGGGAAAGGTAATTTTGTATCTACCGAGCAAAAACGAACAGAGTTGAAAGAGGGTAACATGTTTCTCCTGTTTCCAGGTGAATGGCACAATTATAAACCGGATGAAAACACCGGTTGGGACGAATATTGGATAGGTTTTAACGGTATTAATATTGACAACCGCATTCAAAACGGTTTTTTCCCCAAACAAAAGCCGATATTCACGGTTGGCATTCGCGAGGAAATCGTGAAACTTTATAAAGAAGCAATAGGAATAGCACAGGAGCAGACAACAGGGTATCAGCAGATGCTAGCCGGCATAGTCAACCATTTGTTGGGTTTTGCCTATTATCAGGACAAGCAGACTTCGTTTGAAAATCTGGATGTGACCAACCAGATAAATAAGGCTAAAATAATCATGTCAGAAAGTTATCAGTCCGGTGTAACTCCTGAAGAGGTTGCTCTGCGATTAAATATGAGTTATTCCTGGTTCAGGCGTGTTTTTAAGAAATATACCGGCTTTGGCCCCTCGCAATATATCCTGGAATTGAAAATTCAAAAAAGTAAGGATTTGTTGATGAGTACAACGATGACTAGTCAGGAAATTGCCTTTGAATCGGGTTTTGACAGTGCTGATTATTTTTGTACCGCATTTAAAAAGAAAATAGGTTTAAGCCCGATCCGTTATCGAATCTTTTCACAAGGGGCGAACCTACTCCCCGAAAACAACAGATGGCCTCAAGCATAAACTCGAGACCATCCGGAGAAATTAATTGATATCCAAAAGAATGCTTAGATAACGCCTTGTGCCATCATTGCTTTGGCTACTTTCATGAAACCTGCAATGTTTGCACCTTTCACATAATTCACAAAACCGTCTTTTTCGGTACCATATTCAGCGCAAGATTCGTGGATGTCAAACATGATTTTCATCAGTTTTTCGTCCACTTCTTCTTTGGTCCAACCGAATCTCAAAGAGTTCTGAGACATTTCCAAACCGGAAACGGATACACCACCAGCGTTGGCAGCTTTACCGGGAGCGTAAAGAATTTTAGCAGCCAGGAATACTTCAATGGCTTCTGGAGTAGATGGCATGTTGGCACCTTCTGATACAGCAATACAACCGTTGGCAACCAATTTTTTAGCATCGTCACCGTTCAATTCATTTTGTGTAGCACTTGGCAAAGCGATGGTGCATTTTTCAGCCCATGGACGTCCACCTTCAACGTATTTGCACTTGTATTTGTCAGCATATTCTTTGATACGACCGCGGTATACATTCTTCAAGTTGAAAATGTATTCCAGTTTTTCAGTGGTGATGCCTTCCGGATCATAGATGTAACCGTTTGAATCGGACAAAGTAACTACTTTACCACCCAATTCAAGTACTTTTTCTGCGGTGTAGGTAGCAACGTTACCTGAACCGGAGATAGCAACTATCTGACCTTTCAAGTCGGTGATACCTTTACGTTTCAGCATGTTCATCAGGAAGTAGATGTTACCATAACCGGTAGCTTCCGGACGAATCAATGAACCACCAAATTCAAGACCTTTACCGGTCAAAACACCTGTGAATTCGTTTCTCAGTTTTTTGTACATACCGAACATGAAACCGATTTCACGACCGCCTACGCCAATGTCACCTGCGGGAACATCCGTGTCAGGGCCAATAAGTCTGTTCAGTTCAATCATGAAACCTTGGCAGAAACGCATGATTTCAGCATCTGATTTGCCTTTTGAGCTAAAGTCAGAACCACCTTTGGCACCACCCATTGGGAGTGTCGTCAAAGCGTTTTTGAACGTTTGTTCGAAAGCTAAGAATTTAAGGATACCCGGGTAAACAGAAGAGTGGAAACGTAAACCGCCTTTGTAGGGGCCAATGGCGTTGTTGTGTTGGATGCGGTAACCCATGTTTGTCTGGTATTTACCTTTGTCGTCCATCCAGGTTACGCGGAAAGATAAGATGCGATCTGGGATACACAGTCTTTCGATGAGATTTACTTTGTCGAACTCCGGATGTTGATTGTAAACATCTTCAATGGTTGACACTACTTCTTCTACGGCCTGAATGTATTCAGGTTCGTTGGGAAATCGGCGTTTTAGGTTCGCCAACACTTCTGCAGTCTTCATAGTTGCACAATTATGTTAGAGGAATAAAATAATTTGTTTTTTCTGAGGCCAGAATAACGATGCAAAAGTGGCATTTAATTTTAATCTGTGCAAGAACAAAGTTTCATTTTTTGAATAAAAAGCGACATATTATGATTGAATATTCATTTATAAGGGATTAATGCCTGGTATAATATGTATATACTTACATTTTGAATTTTTGATTTATAGTGGGAATATAAATGAATAATTCGTAGAATATTCTTTATTTTTGTACGTGATTTTTTACCTAAATATGAATTATATGAAACGTCTTTTTGCTATTTCGTTTTTTGCACTATTCTGTATAATGACCCTTTCTGTACAGGATGTCGTTCTGCCAAAACCAGTTAAAACAGGTGGAATGCCTTTGATGGATGCCTTAAGCAAACGCGCTTCCACCCGCGAATTCAGTGCAGAGGAAATCGATGATCAGGTTTTATCCAACCTTTTATGGGCCGCATGGGGTTTTAACCGCGAAGACAAGCGTACTGCACCTTCATCTATGAACAAGCAGGAAGTGGAGCTTTATGTGGTGAAAAAATCGGGTGCTTACTTGTGGGATGCGAAAAAGAACATCCTCAAACAAATATCCAAACTGGACTTGCGCCCTTTCACCTATAGCCAGGCCTATGTAGCTCCAGCTCCCATTAATATTGTATTTGTCGGAAATCAAAACTCAGGCGTAAACTGTGGTTATATATCTCAAAACATCTATTTGTATTGTGCCTCAGAAGGTTTAGGTACCGTTGCCCGTGGAAGTTATGATGGCAAAGCATTAAGCAAAGCGCTCAATTTAACAGAAACGCAGATACCGGTTTTGGCTCAGACAGTTGGGAAAATGAAGAATTCAGTAAAATAATTTAAACGAATTGATTATGAAAAAAAGTGTTTTTTTAATGTTAGCTTGTGCTTCCGTTTTTGCTTCTTGTAATAAAAATGACGATTCAAAAGATTTGATCGAAACTTTTGTAAAGAATGAAATGCAGGTAAAAGTATATGATACGCAAACCTGGAACGCTCAGACAAATAGAATGGATACAGTTGTTGGTGCTACCGTTTCTCTGATTTCTGATTCTGTGACAGTTACTGCTGTTACGAATAATGAAGGTATTGCAACATTTGAGAATGTAAAATCAAATTTTTACAATCTGATAGTCGTAAAAGGCGATAAAAGCAATCTCATCAATAGATCGTCCATAAACGGGGAAATAGTTGGTAATCTGGTTATTGGCGTTTATGTTGATCCAGATATGGCCAGTTATTTTAATTCAGCTGTAGGTCAAATGAGATTGGAAGATGTAAATGGAGATGGAAGATTAAATGACTATGATATATCCTACGGTCAAGGGGTTCGGTATGATGAAAATTACAAAGATGTGAACAATGACGGACTAATCGATGTGCGTGACATTGTAGACGGAAATCTGATTAAAATTGATCAGCTGGTAAAAGTGAATACGTATATTGGGAAATAAGATTTAAACCATAAAGTTCGCTGGTGAGGTTGGATAATCAGTCCTTTTATATTTCAAATGCAGATGTTACCACATCAAAATCTGCTCCAATGACTTCAAAGTGCTTACGTCCGCATTTTATTTTGTCTGATTCGGAGTTGCGAAGTTTTTCGAAATTTTTAGTGCTTTTTGTTTCCCTGACTAAATAAATTGTATTGTCATCATGTTTAACGATTGCCCAATCAGGGTTGTACGTGCCAATTGGTGTTTCAACTTTGAAAAATGATGGTAGTTTAACAAAAAGCTTAATATCTTCTCTTTTGTCCAGTTCTATTGCAAATCTGCGCTCAACTTCACTATCGTAAATCACACTATCAAAAACGGAATTACTAACCAACAAAGATTGTTCGAAATAGTCTTTTAACTCCTCATCTCTGAAAAGTTGCATACTCCATTCAGTTTGGCCTGTTGTCAGTTTTTCATATTTGATTCCGTCAATCATTAAACGGTGCAATTCCCGGTTTAGAATTGAAGCAACTGCATCCATAAACTTTTGAGGGTTTACGGCAAATTCTTTTAAGCGATTACTGGTCGAAAGTGTTTTGACTAAGGTCCTTCTTGTTAGCTCTGTTTCCTTTTGCAAGTATGCAAGTATATCGGGAAGTACGCCTGTATATTCCAATTTTATTTCGTTTGCTTTTGTATTGGTGGTAGTAATTCCTTTCTTTTCAACTCCAATAATATCTTCTCTGTAAGAAACCTTAACCGGATCTATTTTTTCCATCTCGGAAATGGCTTTTGTTGCATTTGCAATTAAAACGTCAGTGGAATAGTCTACCCGATAGGTAGTTCGCTGTTTTATTTTATTCCAAAGGATTTCAAATTCAGGGTCCAGAAAAACTTGTTTGTTTATTTTAAGGCGTTTTGGATCTTCGTCTTTCTTAATATGACGTTCTAATTGATAGGACTGCAATACAGATATAATGTCATTTTCGTTATCGGAAAACTGATCCGATAAACCCAATGAGAAACCTTCTACTGAAGGATTGAATTTAGATTGTATTTTGCCGCTGTTGTCAATATAACCATTTAAGACCAACTCTGAACAAATGTTCTCACTGGCCTCTCTACCAATGGGCTTTTCATAGTCACCAATGGATTCAGTAATTTTAGCAAAGGCAATTAGTGGAACTTTGCCAAAAGTAACACCACATTCGTCTTCGTATTCTTTCTGCAAACCTTTAGCATAATCGGCATAACTTTCACGTGCAATTACTGTCAGTTTGTTGATATTATCGTCTTTTACTCTTTCTCCCTCGCTGTTTACCGGCAACCGCAATCCACGTCCCAAAGTTTGTCTTCTTTCATTCGTACTCCCCACTTCCCGCAAAACGCAAATCTGAAAAACATTGGGGTTATCCCAACCTTCACGCAATGCAGAGTGCGAGAATATAAATTTTAAGGGCTCGTCCATCGATAGAAGCTGTTCCTTGTTACGCATAATTTTTGCATACGTATCATCATCGGCTTGAGTGCTACCATTGGTATCTTTATACACACCTTTTTTGTCGGCAGAGAAATATCCATCATGACTTTTTTCGACAGGGAAAATATCTAATTCTTTGTATTGTGGAAGACTTATTAATTCGGCATAATGTCTTTCAAAATCAATAGCATACTTACCTTTGGCAGGTTTGCCATCCGTATCATAAATACGATAATTGGAAACTTTATCGACAAAGAAAAGGCTAAGAACTTTGATGCCACGACCTCTCAATTGCAACTCTTTGTCCAAATGTTTTTTGATGGTATTCTTTATCTGAACATCAATTAAATCTTCGGTTATACCCCCGCGTTCCTGGCCCAAAGACAATCTACCTGAAGTAAAATCGATAAACTCGTTATTCGGTTCGCAACTAATATCCAGTACTTCAAAGCCGTTTTGATAGGCAGATCTTTCATTTGAAAGCATGAACAAATCGGCATTTTGCTTTACCCAAAAGTCTTTTTCTTTTACATCACCTTTACCTTGTACTTGTATTCGAATTTTTGCTTTGATGCCATTTGAATTATCAACCTGCAATAACTTGATATAGGCATCATTTTGAGCATTAGCTCCAGTGACAGAAGCAACAACGATTTGTTTGACCAATCGTTGTTCGTAAGCCTTGATCGGATCTAATTTATAAATGAGATTGTAAAGGTTTTTATGTGTGGCAGAAAAACGGAAAATACAAATCGGGTTAAGTGATTTGATTGCATCCTGTGCTTTTGGCGTATTGTCAACTTTTTGTGGCTCATCAATTATGACAAATGGACGAACAGCATTGATAAATTCTTTCGGGCTAAAGCCATTGAGTTGGTTGCGTTCTTGATTGAATATATTGGTGTCTTTATTGAAGGCATCGATATTGATAATCATTATTTGCAATTGGTTACTGGTGGCGAACTGTCGAAGTCGGTTTGTTTTTTTGCTATCGTATACAAAATGCTCGAACTCTATGTTGTTATATAATGCTTTGAAGTGATCGGCTGTGATCTCAATGTTTTTTAAAGCACCTTCACGGATAGCCACACTAGGCACAACAATAATGAATTTTTTGAAACCATATTTTTGACTCAATTCAAAAATAGTACGCAGATAAACATAGGTTTTTCCGGTACCTGTTTCCATTTCAACAGAGAAATTTAATCCGTTTCTTTTAAAATCAGCTTCCGGAATGGGGTCAATATCGTTTCTCTCTTGAATACTATGCAAGTTCTTAAGTATTGTTTCTGAGCTAACCACCAGGTTGTTTCCTATACCTAATTCAGATTGAAATATGCTGCCTTGTCTATCGGCAATATTGGCGTTAACCTCAATAGAGTAATCACCTTGGTGTAAGGTTTGCCCATCAAACAAATCAACAAAACTGCTGACTGCTTGTAGCTGGTACTCTTGTGAGCTGTCAAATTTTAATTTCATTGTTTTGTTTTGAATTTTTGATTTGGATGATAGTCTGCGTGTAATTTCTGTAACATTCCTGCCAGAATCATTTTTGGCAGAATATTGTTTTTTAGATACTTAACCGATCTTTTTAATTCTTTTGCAATTTCATCTGCTGATTTATATTCAAGTTGGCATATACTCAAAATCTGAGTAGCAATTTTTTCAAAAGATAATCGAGCATTATCTCCTTTTATTTTTAAACTATCCACATTTAAACTATCCACATTCGAACTATCCATACTAATACTGTCCACATTATTCATAAAATCAGTATTCAAATGATAGGTTGTTCATCTACTTTTATTTTCAGAAAGCAAGTATCCATCTTTACATAGTTCCTGAAGAATTTTTGTAATATCAGTTCTATGCTTGTCAATCATATATTGAAGACGATTATTCTCCATTCCTCTATCAGTTTTAAAGTTTACTGTTTGACCACAGTCTAATTATGGCGAATTCGCCATAATTAAAAGTTGGGTTATTCATTACTTCCCAAGCAGATATATAATCTAAAGTATTGGCGTTTCGCAGCCAATCACTGATAAAAAAAGTACCATCCTTAGACTTGATCATATCCGTTAAACTTATATAGTCTTGTGAATTATGATCAACTATAGTGATAATATTTCCGTCAACTTCTATTGTATTTATTTTTGGACTCATCTATTTCTGTCTTTATTAACCAATTATAATTGCTTGTTTAAAGTGCTTGAATTCGAATGCTTTAAACAGTTCTAAAGTTTACAACTCTTTTGCTTTTCATTATCTGAACAGCATTCGTTTTGAGGGCATCAGCATTTGTGCCTGTAAATGCTTCGTCCAAACAAATAACCCTGGTTGGTTGTAATTCAGCCATAGCTTTCAGCGCTTCATTGTTAAGCTCTTTTTCTAAACAAATGAGCAATTGGCCACTTGCTATGCTGAAAACTGTTTTATCAGCAAGAGTAAGTTTCTCAATAGGAGTGGTAAGTTCAAAACCAGACTTTAGCAATAGCTCGTAGAGAATGGATTCTTGGGCAGCTTTATGGGATATATGGTCGATATGCTCAAATAACCGTTGCTGAATAGCTTCGGGTTCTTTTTCTAAAGTTGCATCCCATATTTTAAAATTGGAGTGGTCGAGTTTGAAGACTTTGAAACCGAGGTCAGAGTTCTCCTTTTTTAATTCATTCTTAAATAAGTTTTCTTTTTCCTTTGCTACTAGAGTTTCTTTTTCCTTTTTTATTTTTGCTGATACACGTCGAATACGTTCTTTACTTATTTCTGCTATGTTCTTGTAGCCAGCTTTGTATGCTTCACTCTTTTCATCGGTTGGTTCGGGGATTTGAACGCAGATAAATTTACGGTTACCTCCATCTTCTTTGTTTAGTTCCATAACGGCGTGAGCAGTTGTTGCTGAACCAGCGAAGAAGTCGAGAATAATTGAATCTTTGCTAAGATTTGTAGCAGTAGTTATAATGTGTTTTAGTAATTGGACTGGTTTGGGATAGCTGAAAATCTTATTTTCAAATAAATCTGCAAAGTTTTTAGTGCCATCTTGACTCATTCCAACGTCTTTGGGTAGATTTGTGCTAACAGGCTTAAAACCAAATAATTCCCCAGATTTTGACTCATCATCACTTTTGAAATATCTAAGTACTGGTTTTGAAATATTTAGAAAATCATAATCATTTGGAAACACAATTCTATTTTCATTTTCAAATTGAATTATTGTTTCTTTTGTTACCCTCCAAACAGCATTGGGATTAACAGGAAATTCTTCGCCTGTTTTTTTATTTATAATTGTAAAATCACTATTAGGTCTTTCACTTGCACTTCTTTGAGTTGTCATATCATGAATTCGCCATGGTTTATTTGGCAAGTCGGGAGTTTCAAAATACCTACGAGAATCACCTTTGATAGAAGCAATGAAGTTTGATTTAGAATAACATAAAATCCATTCATAATCCTGAGACACCCCAAATGGTACATCACTCTTAGCTGTTCGTTTTCGCCAAGGGAACAAAGCAACAAAAGATTCCTCTCCAAATATTTCATTACACAATAACTTTAAATTGATTACCTCATTATCGTCAATTGAGATAAAAATGACACCATCTTCTTTAAGTAGATTCTTTGCCAAGAAAAGCCGTGGATACATCATGTTCATCCACTTGCTGTGATATCGGCCATCTGTATCCGTATTTGAGCCAAACTTCCGACCCTCACTATCAATTTGTCCTGTATATTCTAAATATGTCTGGAGGTTTTCAGAAAAATTATCAGGATAAATAAAGTCATTTCCTGTATTATACGGTGGGTCAATATAAATCATTTTCACCTTCCCCAAATAGCTTTTTTGAAGCAACTTTAATACTTCAAGATTATCCCCCTCAATAAATAAGTTTTCTGTAGTATCAAAATCAATGCTTTCTTCACGTGAAGGTACAAGCGTGGCGATGCTTGGCTGCTGTATGGTTTTGAAACAGTCGGCTTTGCCCGGCCAGTTCATGCCGTAGCGTTCTTTACCAACATCAATGGTTTCGCCAAGGGTAAGTTTCAGTTTTTCCCAATCAACTTTCAATCCTTCAGTAAATACTTCAGGAAAAATTTGTTTGAAATTCAGTAATTGTTCCTCTGTAATATTCATGGAGGTAAGGGGTTGTTTATCTATTGTTGCCATAAGGGTTCGTTTTGCCAGTCAAACATTTTATAATCATCATCTACATTTATGCCCATAAACTTAATGGGAGTATCTGGATATTTGTTCATTAAGTCAATAATGCGTTGTTTGAAATTGCTATTTGGATTTATATTTTGAAGAAAGTACTTTACAATTGATAAAAAATAAAAGCATCTACAATTATTTGTAATTGCAGTTGTAATCCACGGCAAGGCAAGTTGACCTCTTGGAATAGTGGGTTGAATGACAAAGTCACGATTCCAAAAACGGCTGTGATGGGCACAAAGGTTTCTGCCATAGGTAATCGTGTGAAGCCAGTTTTCAAAAATGGTATGATAGAGATTAAACGTTTTTGAAATTTCTTTTTTGTCCTCTTTGCTTGCTAATGCAGAATATAAGTGCGATAACTTTCCAATGGTTAGCAATTCAATAACCATCCAGCTTGGAGGATTAGTTGGCGAAGAATAATTGGTTTTATAGTGAGATATGAAAACTTCCGGAAACTTAGCATTACAATGTTCTGAGATTAATTTTTGAATATCTGTGTAAAAATCTTTTACAATTTCTTTTCCTGAAGGGTCTTGATATCTTTCAACTTTGAAAATTGCCCGATTGTCCTGCCAATGGGAACCATACTTATTGGCTAAAACATGAATTATACGGGATCTTAGCGCAAGTTCAATTTGCTCAATTGCACTAAAAACAATAATGCGCAATTCTCTATCAAACCGATAAAGATTTAATACATCATTGAAATTTGTTCCATCGTTGAAAACATCTTTCTTATTTTGAAACTGAAGTGCATAGACACTAAGGCGGTAATAGCTTATACTTTGGAAGTATGAAGTTGCTTTGGCAGGATTATCAATCTGCAGTCCTCTTGATTGCCAGAGTTTCACATGGTCAAAATACGAAAGTGGAGGTTTATTATATATCATATTACAAGTAACTTATGGACAAAAAAAGGGCTGCTAAGTGTGCATCGTGGAGAGGCCTAGCAACCGCGTTATCTTGAATACCGAAGTATTGTCTTGACTTGTAAAAAGACACACCCTGGGACGCTGTTCTTACGGGTAGCGTGGTGTGTACTGTTGGTGCAAAAGTAATGCATTTATACTTCTTGTACAAGAAAGCCACAAATAAATTAATATGTTTTACAACAGGGATACAATTAATTTGCTGATATGTAGATATGTATAAGTTCATCATGGATGGCTTCTGCCTTTTTCAATTATTCAGGCAAGTTAGTGGCCGTTCAAGCTTATCTAACTCAACTTAAAAAAAACTGTTTGTTTCTCAATTCGATTTCATTCAAAAGTACTGATTTTTTTGCACTTATTTCATTTCAATTGGAGAAATAAACTTCGAAGGAATGTCTTATTTTTCATCGTTAACAAATGCCCGAAAAGAAAAAGAGAGCCTTTAGAATCAGGAAATACTGGCACTTTTTACTCGTATTATAGTTGTTTTTAAAACGTTCAACAACCATTCCAAGCGTACAGCGGATAGGGGCATGGCCAACGGCGACTTCGACGGCCGCGCGCAGTGAACGTACCGACTCCGGCAATACAAAATATCGACGGCTCGAAGAGACTAGATTTTTGTGCCGGAGAGGTGCATTCACAAGCAAGGACTAGGTCGCCGGAGGTCGTGCCCCTATCCGCTGGCAGCGCTCTCAATCCCTGAAAATATCATTATTAAAACAATCGAAAAAAATAATGGCCCCAAGCCTAAACCCGGAGCCATCTATTATTTTTAGATATAGTCCTTACAAATCCTTACCATGACATTGTTTGAATTTCTTCCCACTTCCACAAGGACAAGGATCATTACGCCCAATCTTTTGCTCAACCCTCACAGGCTCCATACGACGCTCTTCCTTCTTGGCTTCAGTAGCTCCACCACTTGAAGGCCCATCCTTTTCAGTGCGATATTTGCTATAATCCTGACGTTTTTCAGGAGCAGCCTGACGTACCGCTTCCGGTTCACGGATTGGAATCTGACCACGCATTAAAATAGAGGTCGCTTTCTTATTCATGGTTTCCACCATCGTCTTAAACAAATTGTACGATTCCAGTTTGTAAATCAACAACGGATCCTTTTGTTCGTAGCTGGCGTTTTGAACAGAATGTTTCAATTCATCTAGTTCACGGAGATTTTCTTTCCAGGCTTCATCGATGGTGTACAACATGATGGCTTTTTCAAAGCTCTTAACCACTTCTTTCGATTGGTTTTCTGCTGCCGTTTTCAGATGAACTGAAACATTGTAGTTGCGCTTGCCATCCGTAATTGGAATCAGAATATTTTCATATTGAGCACCCTGACGTTCATAAACCTGTTGAATAACAGGATTGGCTACACTGGCCAATCTTTCAGTTCTGCGTTTGAAAGCTTCCAATGCAGCATCAAAAATAGTATCAATACTGACTTCAGTTTTTGAACCAAAGAAAGTTTCAGAATCAAAAGGCACATCCATCGAAAATGAACTGCGAACATCCATGACCAAACCTTCATAATCCTTGGCGGCCTCTGCATTTTCAACCAACATGGTGGTTAAATCATACATCGAATTGATGATGTCCATGCCGATACGTTCACCCATCAAAGCATGGCGACGTTTGGTGTAAACGACTTCACGCTGGTTGTTCATGACATCATCGTATTCCAGCAAATGTTTACGGATACCAAAGTTGTTTTCTTCTACCTTTTTCTGGGCACGTTCAATGGATTTGGAAATCATGCTGTGCTCAATCATTTCGCCTTCCTTGAAACCCATTCTATCCATGATGCCTGTGATTCTTTCAGAACCGAACAGACGCATCAGGTTGTCTTCAAGCGAGATGTAGAATACGGAAGAACCCGGATCACCCTGACGTCCGGCACGACCACGTAACTGACGGTCAACACGTCTGGACTCGTGACGTTCGGTACCAATGATGGCCAAACCTCCTGCTTCCCTCACTTCCTGACTCAGCTTGATATCGGTACCACGACCGGCCATGTTGGTCGCAATAGTTACTGCTCCTTTTTGACCGGCACCCAGTACGATTTCTGCTTCACGTTGGTGAAGCTTGGCATTCAGTACGCTGTGTTTAATCTTACGCATGGTGAGCATTTTGCTCAACAGCTCGGAAATTTCTACCGAAGTGGTACCAACCAGTACAGGACGTCCCTTTTCGACCAAACTTCCAATTTCTTCAATGACTGCTTGATATTTTTCACGTTTTGTTTTGTAAACGCGGTCTTCCATATCGTGACGGTCTATCGGGCGGTTGGTCGGGATGACCATAACGTCCAATTTGTAGATATCCCATAATTCACCGGCTTCCGTTTCTGCCGTACCGGTCATACCGGCCAGTTTGTGGTACATACGGAAATAATTCTGAAGGGTGATGGTTGCAAAAGTCTGTGTGGCAGCTTCAATGGTCACTCGTTCCTTAGCTTCAATGGCCTGATGGAGTCCGTCGGAATAGCGTCTGCCTTCCATGATACGTCCGGTTTGTTCGTCAACAATTTTCACCTTGTTGTCGATGACCACGTATTCGTCGTCTCTTTCAAACATACAGTAAGCCTTCAGCAATTGGTTGATGGTATGCACGCGTTCAGATTTGACCGCGTAATTTTGCATCAACTCGTCTTTTTTTGATTCTTTTTCTTCCGGGGTTAGTCCCAGATTTTCTATTTCAGAGAGTTGAGAACCAATATCGGGAAGAACAAAAAATTGTGGATCTTCGGTATCTCCGGTGACGTAATCGATACCTAAATCGGTCAATTCAATGCTGTTGTTTTTTTCATCGATGACAAAATAAAGCGGATCGGTCACAATATGCATGTTGCGGTTGTTGTCCTGCATATAGTTGTCTTCCGTTTTTTGCATGGCAGCCTTGATGCCTTGTTCACTGAGGTACTTGATCAAAGGCTTGTTTTTAGGATAAGCCTTGTGTGAACGGAACAACAAAAGAGCACCTTCTTCCACTTCTTTCTTGTCGGAGGAAACCAAAAGCTTACGGGCATCAGCCAGCAATTTTGTAGACATAGTCCTCTGGGTGTTTACGACGCGTTCCACTTTGGGGCGAAGTTCTTCAAACAATTGGTCTTCACCTCTTGGAACCGGGCCGGAAATGATCAAAGGTGTACGTGCATCATCAATCAACACGGAGTCAACCTCATCCACGATGGCGTAGTTGTGCTTGCGTTGTACCAGATCCATAGGGCTGGAAGCCATATTGTCACGCAGGTAGTCAAAACCGAACTCGTTGTTGGTTCCGAAGGTGATGTCGGCCAAATAGGCTTTGCGGCGTTCTTCGGAGTTTGGACGGTG
>Ga0209125_1002569_pt1 | contig 13786 bp, 12 predicted proteins | sample BarGraIncub1131A_FD_184503 | JGI IMG/M metagenome (GOLD analysis project Ga0209125, IMG submission 184503) | Arctic peat soil microbial communities from Barrow, Alaska - Barrow Graham LP Incubations 11-31A (SPAdes) (version 2) | ecosystem: Environmental > Terrestrial > Soil > Wetlands > Peat... | reverse complement strand
TGCATCTTTCGCTGTCCCAACTACTTCTATACCAGTATCTGCTGCGAGTCCTCTAGCAATTGTTTCCCTAAAAAGCAAAGAATCATCAACAACTAACACCCTTAACCTTTTTACTATATTCATTTCATATTCCCCTATCCCTTCCTATAAACTGCTGGCATAATATACTCAAACTTGGTCTCATTCTTATTTACTGACTCTGAATGACCTATAAAAAGGTAGCCACCGGGCTCCATCAAGTCATAAAATTTATTAATTAATTCCATTTTTATTTTTGGTTCAAAATAAATCATTACATTTCTGCAAAATATAACATGAAATTTTTTCTTGAAAGGAAATACCTGTGTCATTAAATTGAAATCCCGATATATTAATTCATTTCGTATTTCTTCACATACTTGATAATTTCCATTATTAACCTTGTTAAAATATTTTTGTTTCCAGTAATTTGGTATATTATTTATAGCATCTAACGAATAAATCCCCTCCCTAGCAATTTCAAGAACCTTTTTCGATATATCCGTTGCTAATATTTTTGTATTCCATATAGATTTTTGAGTTCCAAAGTAATCTGCAATTATCATAGCTAGAGTATATGATTCCTCTCCGCTTGAGCATCCTGCACTCCAAATCGACAAATCTTTAGTTTTAGAACATCCTTCTAAATATGGAAGTACAATATCCCTAAAGTACTCAAAATGATTTGCTTCCCTCATAAAAAAAGTATGATTGGTAGTCAGCTTATCTATAAGTGTATTAATCTCGTTTCCTGAAGAGTTTTTAAAAACAAATTTTAGGTAATCAGAAAAATTGCTAAAACCCTTCTCTATGATCATATTATTAAGGCGGCCCTCAATAAGAATTTTTTTTTCTGTAAGATTTATCCCATAATTTCCTTTCATAAATTCCATGAGCTCCTTGAACTCACTATCTTTTAAACTTATCATCTACTCACCTCTAATGTAGCATTAGGCATGGCACGTAATTAAATCAGTAACCACGGCCCTACTTTAAATCTTCTTAGTATTTTCCAAAATCATTATTACTCAGTGATATACTTGGTTTCTTTTTAGTTTCTGTCTTCCTAGAACCCGGCTTAGATACTTCGTTATATATTGCAGTTGTTCCTCTTTTTAATCTAAATTTCCCTACCATATTCTTTAACAATGATGCTTGACTTGAAAGTTCCTCACTAGCAGCTGCACTTTGCTCCGCAGTTGCTGAATTAGTTTGCACAACATCTGAGACCTGCTCTATCCCCTTATTTATTTGGTATATCGAAGTTGCTTGCTCATTTGAAGCCGCTGCGATCTCTCCAACTAAAGTCGCGGCTTTAGATACCCCTTCAACTATTTGATCAAGGGATTCTGCAGTGTTAATTGCACTTTTTGTTCCAAGTTCAACTTTCTTAATTGAACCTTCAATCAAATCCGTAGTTTCCTTAGCTGCATTAGCGCTTCTTGCTGCAAGATTTCTTACTTCTTCTGCAACTACTGCAAACCCTTTACCATGTTGTCCCGCTCTTGCAGCTTCCACTGCAGCATTCAATGCTAATATATTTGTTTGAAAAGCAATATCATCAATAACCTTAATTATTTTTGAAATATTAGAAGAGGATTCATTTATTTCCTCCATAGATTTAAGCATCTCTTTCATATGAGAATTTCCAAGAACTGCGCCATCTTTAGCGTTAAGTGAAAGCTCATTTGCTTGACTAGCATTAACTGCATTCTGTTTTGTTTGAGCAGCAACCTCCGTAATTGATGACGTAAGTTCTTCTATCGAACTAGCCTGCTCAGTAGTTCCCTGAGATAATGCTTGGCTTCCATCAGAGACCTGGTTTGAACCTGCAGACACTTGATCCGCAGCATTATTTATTTCAGTAAATACTTCATTAAAAGATTGAATTATAAGGTTTAGTGAATCCTTAATTTGAGCAAAATCACCTTTATATTCATTATTAATTAATAGGTCAAGATTTGAGTTTGACATTTCGTCGAGTACCTCTGATATTTCAGTTACATATGAAGATAATGAATCTATGGTACTATTTAATGCATTTTTTATATCAGCATGATCTCCTTTATAATCTCCAGTCACACTTACCTTTAAGTTCCCATTTTGCATTTCAGTTAGTACCGCTGAGGCTTCCTTAATAGGTTCAATGACAGCATCTAAAATATTATTTACACCTTCAATTATATTCTTATATCCCCCATTAAACTTCTGTACGTCTCCACGGGTAGATAGTTTCCCCTCTATTGAAGCTTTGGTTAGAAAACTTGTTTCAGTTTCAAGTGATTTAACGGCTTCAACAACAAGAATTAAACTTTTTGCTAGTACATCTTTATCAGATTTAGGTGTAATAGTTACATCAAAATTACCTTTATAAATATTTTCAACAGTCAGTGCGTTATCACGTATATTGTCTATCATTCTTTTAAATGCATCCATAAGCATTCCTGTCTCATCCTTAGTTTCATTAATAATTTCTATGTCAACATCACCAAGTGTAATTTTGTCTGCATAGTCTACTAATTTCTTTATCGGTTTACTTATAATATTGCTTAAAATAATTCCTAATGCAATTGCCATAAATACACCAGCTATAATGAGTATAAGCATGGTATTAATCGCTTTGCTAGCACTTATTGAATTATTTTCCGATTTAGTTTTAGCATCTGCCGATTGCATTGCAATTAATCCATCTATGGATCCCTGCAATGCATTTGATGCTTTTCCCGTTGAACCTGTGCTACTCATTAACGCAACAGCTTCAGCGTTCTTATTGACTAATGCTAGCTTTAATACATTATCCATTTGCACATAAAATTCATTTACCTTCACAGTGTAATCCTTAAATAAAACTGCCATTTTATCTGTGAGTATAGTCTTTTCATATTCTGTTGAAATCTTTGCCATCTCTGTTTTTTTAGTATTCATAGAATCTGCAATCGCCTGCATCTTTTCAGCGTTTGTCTCAATAATCACATCTCGTACTCCTACACGTATCATTTGGAAGTTTTTGTTAATATCTGCTAATTGAGTTATTGACACCAACTGATTCTTATAAAGCTCTGTATCTGATTTTTCTATACTCTTCAGACTTACGATACCTACAATACCAACTACTGCAGCAATAATAGCAACAATAATAAACCCTGATAAAAGCTTTGATGAAATTTTCATATTCATGTACCATTTCATAAATTTATCCCCCTAATATTAATCTATTTTTAATACTTAATATCTTCTATTGTATTTAAGCTGTCTAATTCCTCATCATTAAGCAACTTGTCACAGTCAAGCAAAAGTTTAACTTCAGTCCCTACTTTCCCTATTCCCCTAACATAATGGTTATGGAAACCTGCCTTCATATCTGGTGGTGGAACAATATTACTCTCATCTATATTGATTACTTCAGCCACATTATCTACAATAAGACCAACTGAAGTACCCTTTATATCAATAACAACAATGCAAGTCCTATCATTGTACTGTTTTGGCTTCTTTTTAAACCTAAGACGTACATCAATAACTGGAATAATTTTTCCTCGCAGATTTATTATTCCCTTCACATAACCTGGAAGTTCTGGAACCTCTGTTATTTCCTGTATACCAATTATCTCTGTAACGAACTTAATTTCAATTCCATAAGCTTCGCGTCCAACAGAAAACGTGAGGAATTTCCCCTTTTGTGTGTCTTCAGAAGTTTCTAAATCTTCATCCAAAATCTCTGCCATTTTCTTTGCCACCTCTCTTTGTTTTATCTATCTAATATGCCATTTACATCTAAAATAAGACTTATATTACCGTCTCCAAGTATTGTACATCCAGCTATACCTTTAGCTCTCTTAATATAAGTTGGCAAGGCTTTTACTACCACTTGTTGCTCTCCAATTAGAGAATCTACAAATAAACAAGCAGCCCTCGCACTATCTTCCACCATTACCATTATGCCATCTGTAGGCTCGGTAATATTAGTATCAATATTAAATAATCGATGAAGTCTATATATTGGATAAGCTTCACCTCGTATCATTATCATTTCATTCCCCTCACTATCTGAAATCACTTCATTTTCTTTTGACTTAAAGGACTCTCTAATGGATGTAATAGGAATTGTATACTTAGATATTCCAACAGCTACCTCAAGTCCATCAATTATTGCTAGTGTTAAAGGAATTTTAATAGATATTGTGGTACCATGTCCTTCTATACTCTCAATAGAAATTGCCCCGCCAATGCTATCAATATTTCTCTTTACAACATCCATTCCAACACCCCTGCCAGAATATTCAGTAACACTTTCATTTGTAGAAAATCCTGGCAATAAAATATTAGAAAAAATTTCTTTTTCTGTTATTTCATCTGAAGACTTAGTAACTAATCCTTGAAGTTTAGCCTTCTCGTATATTTTTCTTTTATCAAGACCACGCCCGTCATCTTTAACAATTATAAATACATCACCACCAGCATTTTTAGCCTCTAGAGTGATTTTACCAATTTCTTCTTTACCTAAAGCAATTCTTTCATCGCTTTCCTCTAACCCATGATCTAAACAATTTCTCACAAGATGCATAAGTGGATCAGAAATATGGTCAATAATATTTTTATCTACCTCTGTTTCTTCTCCGATAATTAGTAGTTCAGCTTCCTTATTTAGCTTTTTACTGACATCTCTAACAATTCTATTCATCTTATGAAAAGTCATAGATACTGGTACCATTCGCACTGACATTACAATATCTTGTAATTCATTAGTAAGTTTACGTAGTTGCCTTGAAGCTTTATTAAAATTATCTAACTGCAAGCCGTCTAAATCCGGATTTTTAGTAACCATTGCTTCTGAAATTACAATCTCACCTACTAAATCTAAAAGCATATCAAGTTTTGAAATATTTACACTTATAATACTTTGTTGCTTAGTATTCTTAGTTGTATTTTCAACTTCTTCTGTTGTAGTTTTAATAGGCCTTGGTATTTCTTCACTAATGATTTCATTTTTATCTTTTAATGCCTTAATTACAGGTGGATACTCATCCACCTGTAATAGTTCTAAATTTTTTAAAAAAACAATCCCATTTAATTGCTCTTCAACTTTTTTTACTTCCTCTGAGGTGGAAAATCCAATTAAAAACCCGTCCCTACGAATAACCTCTACACTGTAATTGCTCTCAATAATATCCTCAGGGATATGATATATTTCATTGGTTAAAACTTCGAGATTGTGAACTACAGTAAAAGCCCTTATATTTTCCATCTCGCAACCATCTTCATAAAAAATCTTCGCAATATATTTTTGTCTAATCTCTCTATCTTCTTTTTTTAAATGACTTATTTGACTTTGGGTATCTTTATTATCCTGGGTTAAATCGATTTTTATAACAGCGCCATTATCATTTTTCATGTTTTCGAGAAGGATGGAGCTTTGTAATACCAAAGACTGACTAGATCCATCCGCCTCATTATCATTTTCAATTTTTGTAACTTCGCCTTTGATAAAATCTATGCCAGAAAGCACCAAATCAAATAAACTTTCAAAATCAATATCTATCACATTGTTTTCTCTAATAAAATAAAACAAATCTTCAAGTGAATGCGCTAGAACAGATATATTATTAAACAGCATCATAGCTGATGAGCTTTTTATGGTATGCATAATTCTAAAGATTTCATTTATTGCTTCTGTGCCAATACTTTTATTTTTTTCGCATTCTATACTAATTTCTTCAAGTTGCTCCATTAGTTGCGTGGCCTCGAAAAGATACATTTCTAACATTGGCTCTCTGATGATTCCGTCCTCTGACATAAACGTCCCCCTTATTTCTTTAAAATAAATGCAATCTTTTCTAAAATTCCTTGTTATATGTCTCTCAATCAACTATCTTTACCATAAATTTTAATTGTCGAAATGAAATTTATTTATCAATTGTTTTATTATTCATGATTTCGTTATATAAAATATACCCATACCCACCGCTATTTTTGGCTTCATGCATAGCTAAACTTGCGTTTTTCATTAAAGTATCTACATCAATTCCATGCTGTGGGAATAAGCTAATACCTATACTAGCCCCAATATACAAAAGATTATTATTGTAATTGAAAGCATCCGTTTTCATCGCATATAATTCTGTGATATGCATATCCTATTGGTGACTCCTTAATTAGTTTTTGGCAAAAATTACCATGCATACGGTATTAGCCTCCAATTCATTTTGTACTGCTTGTACATATAATTCACATTTTTACTTCTGGATATATTTCTGTATATTATATTCAGCATGAAGAATAATTCCACATCTTTTTAAAATATATTTCAAATATGAAAATACAAATCAAGCTACTTAGATTTAATTCCTAACATAGAGTGCTCTTCTACCAAAACTAGTACCTCGTTTAGACATTTTAACTCTATCACCTTTGAATTTACCAGATTCATTTACAGCTGGATCAACACCAAAGAAAGCGACTAGTGCTTAGGTTTCAGCAAGTGCAGTTATGGATGTGATGTAAGAGGAGCTTGAAGAAATAGCGAGAGAAACGGGTTTTGTTAAAAGAAAAGGTAAAATTAAAGCATGGGAATTCATTTGCTTATGCTGCTTTATGGATACAGAGGTTGCGAATAATACACTTGTTACCTTATGTACAAAACTTAGTGCGAAAATAAGAATAGTTATTTCTAATCAAGCATTAGATCAACGTTTAAATGAAAGATGTGTGGAATTTTAAAGAAGCCTTTTGAGAGCCTTTTGCGCCAAACAATCACAAATAACACTTGTATGCCAAGTGTATGGTATAAATATTTCCATGAAATTAAGGATGTTTATGTAGGTAGGAAAAGAGCCTAAAAACAAGGCTCATTTTATATAAATTAACAAATGTACTTTCAACACTTAATTTTTCTTTCGAAATAAATGTTAAATCAATATCCTCTGAAAATCTATTTATAGAACCTGGATAACATTTGCTTAAAGAAGTTCTCCCTTAGTGTTTAACATTCTTCTTTATCAATTCTATAAATGTTTTAGGGGTAACTATTTTAACTTTTAAATTTTCCTTGAGCTTTTCCACAACTCTTTCAATATTACTAAGGCTTTTGCTCCAAGCATGAACATAGACAAAAGTGTAACTATTAGAGTTATAAATATCTACTTGCCCAGAGTCAATCCGCTTATTAATACTTCTCACGAGTTCATCTTCGCTTTCCAAACTATCCCAAAGTAAATCTCTACAAGACACTATAGGTTTATTATTAGACCAAGTAACTTCTCCGTTATAGTTATCGTGTCTGTGGTAATCAAGATAAAATAGCCCACAAATATTAGACTTAACAGTGAATCTATCCCAAAGCTCACTGTTATAAAAAGAAGAGTCATCAATAATTGCGATATATTTCTCATTTGCTTTTTTCATATAATCATTTAACGAATCAATATAAGTTCCAAGTGCACTTTTATCAAATTTACTAGGGTACATATAGCCATTTCCAGAGGGTGGTACTATAAAATAATCATTAGTAGATCCATGAGCTGCACTTTCATAATATAATTTAAATACAGTAGGTGCAAGGTAGTATAAAGATGGGCTTAATGACCACCCCAAATTAAATTTACCTTTATCAGGAGACCCATACCATTTGTGAGAACCATAATTAGTTCCAAGGTTCCACTGTTGATTATCTCCATCAGACATAATAAATGTTACATTATGAACATCTTTTTTATTTGGAATTTCCATTAATGTTTTTTGAGTCATAGGTAATGAAGGAAATGAACTTAATACAGTTAAATTGTACGACCAATCTGCAGCTACCATACTAATACCATATTTTGAGGTTGTACTGACATTGATAAATTCATCTGGTCCCCACCCAAGGCAAATGGACTCCTTTCCCATGGATGAAAATATTTTATCTCGAAGAGTTGTAACATTTATTTTATCCTCATAAAATATTAGAGATTTGGTCATTATGCCATAGTCTCTTAATGCAAAAGCTTTTCCGGGGGATAGTTGAATTACTATGGAATGGTTGAGGCCAGAATTCCATAAGTTATCGTATGCCCATCTCTCATCTGTATTCCTACAATCACCTTTAATTTTTGTTATTCCATGTGACCTTACTTTATCTTGAATAGCTTCGTCAATTGCAATGCAATTATTTAATGAAGCAAGGCAGCAAGCATTATTTATCGAAGGATCTTTAAATGAAGTATTATTATAAAGTACATATCCATCAACATAATTATTAAATATATCTAATATTCTCCATGGATCTGAAATATATTTATATGAAATTCCATAACTATTTTTCAAATTATCTAGCCATATTTGATAATCTTGTTGTGAGGAATTAAGTGTATATATCTGAAAATGAGATTGACCATTAACCAACCCTTGAAGAGTAGCTATCATTGTTTGCTCGCAGGGGGTCATTGCATTTTGAGAAATAACATATAAGTAAATTGGCATTATAGGGTTTTTTATATAATTAGATGCGTTTTCGCAGATGCAAGTAACAGGAAATAACTTATTTTTGAAAGTTTTTTTCCACTCACTCCAATTAATATTAGACATCGCTATTTGACCTGCAATATTCATAGAAATTTTGTAAAAATTTGATTCTTTCATTATTATTAAAAGAATTAATATGACTCTCATCAAAATTTGCCAATAGTAGTTGTCTTTTTATAATATCGTCAGCCGTAACATTTTTTGAGTTCTTAATCATATCATACATAATCATAAAAGTAGTAGTTCTTCCAATACCCTGTTTACAGTGAAAATGTAACCAGGTATTGTCAGGTTGTAATTTTACTAACTCAATAAAGTAATCAACCATATCATCTGTAGGAATCTTACCATCAGTAACAGGGATGCGTATATACCTTATTAATTTAGAATTTACAAGGTGATTTTCATCTTCAACTTTTGTTGGAACTATAGTTATATTTTTATGATTGTAATAAGTCATAGGCACATTTAGTTTAATACTATTTAATTTATTATATTCATCTAATAAAACCTGCTCCCTTGTTAACCCTATGTTAGCATCATTTTTTACATTTGCCCAGCTAACGGGAGCTCCATTAATAAATCCATGTGATTCTTGTCTTAAGTCAACAACAGTTACAGGAAATAAAGTTTCTATACTGTTTATTACAAGAGGCAAATTGTACTCAGAAAATTGTTGACTACCAGAAATATTGAGTCTACTTAATCCACTAAGGTTTATTTCTTTATTACTTTGCATATTTAATGAATCTGAAGATTTGCGAAAATGCTTTGGTATGTCATAGTAGTTTTGAGAATCTAAAACGAGATGTATATTTTCGTCTATTAAAGATGTATTAGGATCTTGCGTAATCTGATTTTTTATTTCTCTCCAAGCTATACTTTTATTATAATCTTGCATCATATTTGCAACAATCATTTCGTTGTTCATCTGAACATATTCATTATATTTCATAGTACTATAAAAAAACGGACACCAGTACATATATATCCTCCATAAAAATAGATTTCACAATATATTATGTTTGAAAGATTATTCTGCTACTGGGCCGAGTATTACATTTTATATATTAATAAGGTTATTCTAAAACTAACTCTTGAATTGATTTTCCTGGTGGAACAATTGGGTATACTCCCTCTTCCTTACTTATTACACAATCTATAAGCATAGGTTTTCTTATAGTTTTTACGATTTCAAGTACATTTTTTAATCCCTCTATACTTGTAACCTTGTATCCCTCAATACCATATGCCTCTGCAAGCTTTACATAGTTTACTTCATCCCCTATATCTGTTTCACAGTATCTTTCATTACTAAACATTTTCTGCCACTGCCTTACCATTCCTAAGGTATGATTGTTCATTATTACAGTAATTATAGGAAGCTTATACTTTGAAATCGTCTGGAGCTCATTACAACTCATTCTAAAACTTCCATCACCGGTTACTAAAAGCACCCTTTTATCTAGATTTCCCATTTGACTACCAATTGCAGCGCCCAGACCAAATCCCATGGTCCCAAGGCCGCCTGAAGTTATAAATGTTCTAGGTCGTTTAAAATTCCATTGTTGCGCAGTCCACATTTGATGTTGTCCTACATCTGTTGTTACTACTGTTTCTTCCTCAAGAGCTTGATTTAAACATTGAAGTACGCTGTGGTGCGTAAGGTTGTCCTCCATATTAGGAACATTTTTAATGTTTATAGTCTCTACAACCTTAAAGCTTGCTATCTCATCATGCCAAGATTTCCTGTATTTTTGACTCATATAAGCTAGTAAAACATCTAAAATTGTATTCATATCCCCAACTAAAGATAAAGCTGCTACCTTATTTTTATCTATCTCCGTTTCATCAATATCAATTTGTATAATTTTTGCATGTGGTGCAAATTTATCTGCTTTTCCAATTACCCGATCACTAAATCGTGCACCAATTGCTATAATTAAATCACTATTGGTAACTGCTAAATTTGCTTCGCGAAAACCATGCATTCCTATCATTCCAAGGGATAATTTATGATCTCTTGGAATCGTACCAAGGCCCATTAATGTATTTACCACAGGAATATCCCCTACTTCTGCAAATTTACATAGTTTCGTTGAAGCATCAGCTGTTTTCACTCCACCACCTGCATAAATTATTGGTCGCTCTGCTGCCTTGATCATTTTAACTACATCTTGCATTTTATCTATATCTATCACAAATGTAGGTTCTTGTTTTTTATATTCATTTTCTGACTTTTCGTATTCCGCCTCACTTAAGAAAATGTCTTTGGGAATATCTATAAGCACAGGACCCGGCCTTCCACTTCTCGCTATTTCAAAAGCTTTTCTTATTTCAACTGCTAAATTCTTTTCATCCTTTATAATACAACTATGCTTTGTAATAGATAATGTAATTCCCATTATATCTATTTCCTGAAAAGAATCACGTCCAAGCATATTTCGTGGAACTTGTCCAGTAATTACAACCATTGGAATTGAATCCATATAAGCAGTTGCAATTCCCGTAATGGTATTCGTTGCTCCCGGTCCTGATGTTACAAAGCAAACTCCAACCTTTCCTGTTGATCTTGCAAAACCGTCTGCTGCATGAACTGCTGCCTGTTCATGAGCAGTTCTAATATGTGTAAAATATTCCTTTTCATCATAAAGTGCATCATATAGTGGAATCACAGATCCACCAGGATATCCAAAAATAATATTTGCATCCTGCTCTTTTAAACACTTAAGTACAATTTGAGCCCCATTAAGTCGCATTATCTCACCCTCTTTTATATATTTTTTACTAATTCTCACCCTTAAATTCTTCAATTTCATATACATTTATAATTTTTCTAAGGTGCATCATTGCTTGTTCCATTCCTAAATTAGAATATTCTTCTATTGTTATTCTTAGATTAGAATACCCCTCAATTGTACCTTCTGTCATTACGAGTCCTTTTATTTTAAATTCTTTTCTTCTTAAAGTGTTTGTAACTCTTACTAAAGCATCAATACCATGTTCCACCTTAGCACTTATAGTTTTATACATTACAATTCCCCCTTGTTATAAGAAAATAAAAAATCTTCCGTCCCTATAAACATAATTAACTATGTTTATAGGGACGAAAGATTCGCGGTACCACCCTAGTTCGTAATTTACTCTTATAAATTACCTCATTATTTTTGGTCAAAAGAAATAATAAAAATACATTTCATTAACCATAGCCCTATATCGGAGGCATCCGTCTTCGTTTACTCTATGCGAAACTGTGTATTTCTCTTGATTAAGAATTGCAAAATATTTTTTGCAATTTACCATCACACTAGTTTCAATTTCAACTAAGCAGCTCAGGAGTGATTATTACATATCTCTATCAACACCAACTCTCAGCAACAGTTGGCTCTCTGTGGTTTTAAATGTGATATCTTTCTCTCCTTCATAGCTTTACAAATATTATTGTTAATATATATAATATTCTAAATTCGCACACTTGTCAAACAATTTATGTTTACTATAACTTACTTGTTCCTTAACATATTATACATACTTGCCATATCATCATTTAAAACACTAACAGTCCTTTTACTTTTAACTTTTTTATCATCTAATTTTTCTTTTTCATCTAAAGCGACATCATTAATGTCTGTAGTTCTATTAGATAAATTATACATAATAGACATCTGAGTGTTTGAAACGCCACTACCGAATTTATTAGCATCTAATTCATTGACTGATTTTTTTGCTTTTCCTAACTTATTTTTATCCATTATTATTTCTCCCTTCGAATATAAGACTACACTAAATATATCAAGTGTAATATATAGTTTACCCATTTTGTGATACCGTATATTCAGATATAATATATTTTATAGCAAAAATAATATATAATAGAGTTAATATTTATATTCACCATAATTCAATAAGGGAGAGATTTTATTGATTACTTATATTAATAGTAAATTACATGAATTTAACGCCGTAGAGCAGGTGTTTTCTGAAACATCAAACACTAAAGAAATGTTTTGGCTTAATATTAATAATCCCACTGAAAATGATTTTAGGTTTTTGAAAAATAAATTTAAATTCCATCCTCTCACTATCGAAGACTGTATACATAAAACTAAAAGGTGTAAATTAGATGATTACAACGACTACCATTTTTTAATTCTTGTCACATCAGATAGTCATGCAAATAATGCATTTTCATATAATAATATATATGTATACATTGGCTCAAATTATATTATTACAATACATTATGGCGAGAATAGGCCCGTAAAAAAGATTATGAATGACATATCCAAGGGTTTAGATATTGTTTCTAAGGGAAGTGATTTTGTTTTGTATCATATTCTTGATGAAGCAATAGACCAATTATTTGTAGTAACCGATAAAGTTGAAGAGAAAATTAATATTTTAGAAGGAGAATCAATGAACAACCCTGTTCAAAGTACACTTAATAATATTATGAAAGTTAAGAAAAGTGTTATTAAGCTCAGAAGGGTTGTTTCTCCTCTTCGTGAAGTATTGAATACTCTTTTGAGACATGATGATATTATAACTGAAAAATATAGAATATATTTCTCAGATATATATGATCATGTACTCCGCATATATGATTTGATTGAATCTGACCATGAAATGGTTACCTCTTGTTTAGAGCTTTACTCTTCCCAGTTATCCAATTCCATGAATAAAGTTATGAAGATTTTAACTATAATTACTACAATTATGATGCCACTTACAATAATTACAGGAATTTATGGTATGAATTTTCAAAATATGCCTGAGTTACATGGTAAAAATAGCTATTATATTACTATATTTATAATGTTTTTTATTTCTTTCTGTGAAATCTTATATTTTAGTAAGAAAAAATGGTTGTAACAAAAAACAAAAACACCAAATAAATGGTGTTTTTGTTTTTTGTTAAATTAATAACAATTAAAAGTAACTAAAATTCGCACTTAAATTTGTTTTTAAATTCTTCCATTAGTCCTTCTCTAAAATCCGGATGTGCAATTTTGATTAAAGCTTTAGCCCTATCTCTTAAAGTTCTACCTTTAAGTTGTGCAACTCCATACTCTGTAACAATGTAATCAACATCAGTTCTTGAAGTTGTTACAACTGCTCCCGCATCCAATAATCCCACTATTCTTGAAATCTTTCCTTTTGAAGCTGTTGATGGTATTGCAATTATTGATATGCCATCTTCGCTCATATTTACACCACGTACAAAATCAACTTGTCCTCCTACACCACTAATTTGTTTTAAACCTATACT
>Ga0209125_1002568_pt1 | contig 13802 bp, 11 predicted proteins | sample BarGraIncub1131A_FD_184503 | JGI IMG/M metagenome (GOLD analysis project Ga0209125, IMG submission 184503) | Arctic peat soil microbial communities from Barrow, Alaska - Barrow Graham LP Incubations 11-31A (SPAdes) (version 2) | ecosystem: Environmental > Terrestrial > Soil > Wetlands > Peat... | reverse complement strand
GTAGTGTTTACCTACAACAGCAACAAACAGAAAGCAGATGAGGTAGTCGCCGAAATTCAATCGCTCGGACAAAAAGCAATGGCTTTTCAATTAGACACCAGTAATGTGAAAGTGTTTGATGAATTTTTCAAACAAATAACAGCCTATTTAAAGGAGCAAACAGGCAGCACTAATTTCGATTTCCTGATCAATAATGCAGGGACAGCGCTTTATGCTCCATTTGCAGAAACGACAGAAGCACAATTCGATGATGTGATGAATATTCATTACAAAGGGGTATTTTTCTTAACGCAAAAAGCATTACCATTTATAAATGACGGGGGACGTATCATCAATATCTCATCAGGACTTGCACGCTTCTCTTTTCCTGGTTCCTCTGCTTATGGTTCAATGAAAGGGGCTATTGAAGTGCTTACAAGATACCTGGCAAAAGAGTTAGGCCCACGTGGAATTGCTGCAAATATCGTTGCGCCGGGTGCCATTGAGACCGACTTTGGCAATGGCCACGTAAGAGACAACAAAGATGTGAACGACCATATATCAAGTATTACAGCCTTGGGCCGCGTTGGTTTGCCCGATGACATTGGTGGTGTGGTTGCATTTTTATGCACCGAAGATGCCCGCTGGATAAATGGACAACGTATTGAAGTTTCAGGAGGAGTTGGCCTGTAATACATTCTCTGAGGACAAAAGGTTGCCTCCAATTGAGATGAAAGTTATTAAGTAATTGGGAAAGTGATTAAGTTCTATGGCTGTATTTTAATAGCTGAGCTTCTCAGAATCTAATTTTTGCCACCATTTCGAGTATGCGGAATGGTGGTATTTTTCCTATTGGGAAACTTAGTTACCAATCGTTTGTAACCATAAATACATCCGGGCTTCAGAAGCCGGTACGATTATAACAGAAATTTGAATAGGAGTTGCAAACTCAAAACAACGTCCCCCAGCCGGGTTTTTAAATTATCTTTACAAAAGTCTTCAACCCTTAATGATGAATAGAATAGCATTTTATTGTATCTTCATTTTCACGATAGCTTCCACCAGCCTGCAAGCACAAAAGGAATTACAAGTTTTAAAATTTTTGAAGAGCATTTCCGGCAAACAGATCCTAATGGCCCAACACAACCGCGAGCCTAATGCGGAACCTGCAAAGTGGACCGAACAAATAAAAAAAACGACTGGTAAATATCCCGCCATGTGGAGTGGCGACTTTTTATTCGAGCGTGAAAATATTCGTGATCGTTGGATCATGATTCATGAAGCAGAGAACCAGTGGAAGAAAGGAGCCATTGTACAGATCATGTTACATACCTGTCCTCCCATACATGGAGAGCCCTGTGGTTGGGAAGGTGACAATTCTATTTTAAGCAGTCTTACAGATGCCGAGTGGAATGAGTTGGTAACCAATGGTACAGCCCTTAACAAAAATTGGAAAATAAGATTGGATAGTATCGCGATATATTTGCAATACCTTCAGGAAAAAAAAGTAGAAGTACTATTCAGACCTTTACACGAAATGAACCAGGGAAAATTTTGGTGGGGTGGCAGAACGGGTTCTGATGGTACCGCAAAGTTGTATCGGATTACGCACGATTATCTTACAAAAGAAAAAGGATTGCACAATCTTGTTTGGATATGGGATGTGCAAGATCTTGATTTCAACTGGAAGGAGTATAATCCGGGTGATGCATACTGGGATATACTGGCGCTGGATGTGTACGATGACGCTACCGGATATACGGACAAAAAGTACCAGGAAATTTTGAAACTGGCGGGTAATAAACCCATCGCCATTGGTGAATGTCAGAAATTACCTTCACTGGAAGAACTGGCAAAGCAGCCCCGCTGGACATTTGTGATGCCATGGGCAGAGCTTGTATATGAGCATAATCTGAACGCTGTTATTAACGAATTATACAACGATAAACGTTGCATTACGCTGGATCAAATGAAAGGATGGAAAAACAATTGACATTTATGAATTTCATACGAGCAAGGTATCTTCGGCAAGTCTGTACATGGATAGGACGTTGGGATTGGAATTTTAAGATTAACTTGCGCAATACCTGATACGGAGATTAATAACAGACTAAAAATGATAGCGTCAATAGCAGTAACTGATTTTGAGGGCAATAAAGTAGATTTAATAACTAAGTATAAAGGCTTACCTTTATTACTGATATTTTACAACAATGCCTGTCTTGGCTGCACCGGAAGAGCCATTCCTTTAGCCTACGAATTTCAACAAGATAATCCTTCCATTCAGGTAATTGGGATCCACAGTAACTTTGGGAATGCGGAAGTAACCAAAGAAGATATACAAAGCATTTTTACTTCGGGAGAAGTGCCCTTTCCGATATATATCGATAAAAACCACAGCGTGTATGACCAATTTGATGCTGAAGGCACGCCACAATGGATATTGATCACCAGTGAAGGAGAATTATACAAATCTATTTTTGGTTCTCAGGATGGAGCACAAAATAGATTGTCTTATGCAATTGAAGCACTCATCAATGGTGATGATATTTCTTAACGAACTAATGCATAAAAATAAAAGCAAGTCAAATACTTCAGTGATTGAATTTTGAGAAAAGACCAGGAATTGAAAGATTTAGATATTCCTGTGATCTCACTCGTTTGTAAAAAAGGGTTAGTTTTCAGTCGTTTGCAACGATCAATATGAAACATCAAACGGGAACCACCTTAACTCAATGTCTTAAAAACCTAATTTTTAAAGAAATAAACCTCAGTAGAAACGGAATAAATAATAGATCCTAACCTTATTACCTTATTTATGAAACTGGCATGGTACAAATAACGCAAAAGAAGATAAATCGAAGATCGGCATAGACAATTAACTTATCGGCGTAGCCATTAAACTCAGAAGACGATCAACTACAAATAAGGTAATAAGGTTGTGGGCTGTGAGGGTGGATTTTCTACCAAGGTAGCCCTATAAAATAAGGTTAAAAGAAAAGGTGATCAATGTTATTTGGTTATTGGATATATCAAAAAGATTTATAAAGAGTAGGTTGCAAACGAAGGGGGAGCAGGTTACTTCGTGTTCCTTTGTGGCTTAGTGACTTTGTGGCAATAAAATATAGCCCCCAGGACAAAGATTTCACAAAGAAAAAGATTAAAATCTTTGCTACAAAATCGATCGGGCTTATGGCGTTAATGACCACCATCCCCACCACAGCAATCCGCAAAACTTCCGGATTGCATCCAATTTCCATCGATTTATTTTACACCTGTTCGCAAAACAAATACAGCTGTGGAACAAAACACAACCTCTCTAAATCTATTACCAAATAAAATAAAATATTCCATCGTAATTCATTTTTATTGCTCATCTTTACTTCATAATATTTAGCGATCGGAAACAAGTAAGTGGAACAATCTTAAATTCGAAGGTGATTTGCGTTTGCGATAATGGGCCGTTCATTAAAAAATTAAATCAAAAGTAGACCTCTACTCCTAAGACAGCTGAATAGGCCTGATTAAATCAGACCTATATACGTTGTAGCCAATTGTAAAAATCGCTGCGAAAGGACTGTACAGGTTTGACAATGAAACAGTCTCTCGTTAATTGAAAAAGCTTCGGTTTTCGACAGAGTTGAGTTATTTGAGAGATTTTTATAAGTGGTTTTAAGGCTTTCCGGGTTTGACAAGTTCTTACTTTTTGAGACGATTTTGACCAAAACGTTCATTTTCAAGCAGCGTGATTTTCGGACACAGTTTTGAAACTTAATTGGAGTATTTGGTCGGGAGAGCTTCGCAGCATGAAACATAATTTGCTAAGACATTGGTCAGTGGAACATTTTCGCCATTTGACAAAGAATCGCTATTAAGAGAGAGCCGTGAAAACTTTTACGATATAAAACAGTAAATATTATTAATCATATACTATGAAGAAGATTACTAAACGTGATGTATTTTTCTTTTTTTTCGGGATATTCCTAATGTTAATCATTGATGCAGTTTTGAATTGGAACGATTCTAACAAAGCATTGAAAACCGGATCAGAAGCTTTTATGAAAAAAGCAGAAAGGAACAATTAAAGTAAAAAAACAACCAGGCTACATCAGCAAAATACCCAAAAGTAGGGTTTCAGTGCTTCGTTGACAGGAAATTAGTAATTTAAAATGGGTTTTAGGGTTTGATTGGTTCTTGTTTTTGAAGAGAGTTTTGCATTTTAACACAGAATTCACGGAGGAACTGTGTGATAACTCATTTTCACCATTTGACAAGAAAAACGGTAATTCAAATAGTATAAATTATTGACCAAAAATTATGAAGAAGATTACAAAACGTGATGTGTTTTTCTTTTTTCTCGTGGTATTAATAATTGTATTCATCGTGATAGTTAGGGATTGGGACAATGCAGTTAAGGGGGCCAAAGACGGATGGAACGAAAATCATCCGAGAGCTGAAAAGTAACAAGTAAAACAACCAGGCTACAGCAAACTTCCCGACAAATTGTGTTTCGTCGCTTCGTTGACAGTAAATTCGTAAATTGGAAAACAATACTTCGCAGGAAGTTCACCAGTTAACTCCCACCCTGTATGTGTTTGCGAGACGTGTGACTTGAATTATCCCGTGAAAGCGGGAAGAGTGCGATACAAGAGATGAAAACCCTTTAGCGGTGATAAAACGAAAGCAAAAGCCAGGTGAACTGAGCTGAGGAATCATTATTGTCAACAAAGGAACTTGTTTGCAGTAAACTTTGCCGGCTTAAACAATTGATTTTTGTAAGTGCCAGCGAATGCTTCACATTTCAGGAGAAGCTGCCAGGCGGAGATGATTGACTATTTTGAAATAAAATCACATCAGGTTGCACCGGCAATTGGTAAATCCATAGAGTGTTTACACTTTTGTGATTAAACAAGACGAGCCATGTGAAGCAAAAGTTTGGCTTCGCCGATTCATGGTTCCGTGAGAACGTGAGGTTGAACCGAAGATCAACGAAGTCAAATTCCCTTGCGGGACTCGTTTGTAGTTCATGCAGAATATAGAACGAGCGGGAGTGAAATTATCTCTGAATAATTTTGTATTTTTGAAACGAAGTATGTTCTTATGTTTTGATACTGCACTACCAATGCGTTGTTCGTTCGTAGAGTAATAAAAAAACCAGTTTCCCTTCATTATCAGTAATTATTATCCTTGAAAACCATCGGTAAATAACTTAAGCACCAATTATGAAAAACATTAAAAATTTCATTGTGATCCTTTGTGTATCACTATTATCCATCGTAGCATCCGCTCAAACAGCAGGAGTTAAACCATTTACATTCGTTGCAGTGGAGAAAGGTGATGTTAGCCAGTTAAAAGCGTTAATCCAGACTGGTGCAAATGTAAATGAGGTTTACGAAGGTGTTTCATTATTAAATAAAGCATGCGGTGGTCTCCTTAAAGCGGATAACGACATAATTAAAGTATTACTCGATGCGCCTAAGATTAATGTGAAAACAATAACAATAACAAATCCTGGTTATGACAAAGACATGGCTACAACACCATTGGTTGCCTTGCTTAGCTCAAGCAGTAACAGTTCAAAAATTGATAATGTAGTTCGGCTCATCAAAATGGGGGTGGACATCAATTATCACAGCGAATTTAACAACAAGTTTGATGCTTTAATAGTAGCGACTTTTGGAAAACAAACGGAGGAGTCAAAAGCAGTCACGATGGCTATATTAAACAACGCCAGTGTCAAATTAAACGTGAATTACATGGGTAAATATGATGCCTCCGGTTACCTGGATGCCGTTCAGTCGCAGCATGCCGAAGCCGTTGAAGCAATTTTAAAACGAGGTGCAAAAGTGGAAGGTGTTAGTCCGGCTGAGTCGTGGAATGGGATGATTCCTGAAACAATCGGTCAGGAGAATCATGATATATTGGATATTATAATGAAATATGGTGCCAATAAATATGGCGATGGTTGATGCTAAACAATCCAATTGGGCGGATTATTTTATTACAAAATATAAGGTGGATGTTAATCACCTGGGTAAAGCCGGATTGGCTGGCGATGAACCCGCGATCAATGATGCTGCGTTTTTCAATAATGTGGAGGGATTAAAAATTTTAGTTAAAAATGGTGCAAATATTAATCTGGCAACTTCGCAAGGAATTAATGCGATACAAAAGGCAGCTCAACGCAATAGTTTAGATGCCGCAAAGTATTTAATCCAACAGAAGACTAACCTCAAAGGATATAATTCAACCTATTTTAATGCGATTAGTTATGCTGCTGTGGGATATCATCTTGAAATGTTAGACCTGTTGGTGAAAAGTGGTGCAGATGTAAACGAGGTGTCGAAAGATTCGCCATGGGCAGGACCACTGGCCAGAACAGCTATGGGATTTAATCCATTGGATAAAAAAGCGAGACTTAAAACCCTGAGTAAATTACTCGAATTAGGTGCAAATCCGAATGTTTTGCATGCACAGGATATGACGGCTATCATGTGTGCTGCAAAACTTGGTTCGGACTATGGCTGGAAAGCTGCGGTAGACAATTGTGAGGTTTTAATTAAAAGCGGAGCCAATGTGAATTTGGCCAATACCGCTGGCGAAACAGCACTAATGTTGGCTTCGGAAGCAGGGAACTCAAAACTTGTAGCCCTACTTATTAAGAGCGGCGCCGAAGTGAATGCAGTAAATAAAGTGAACGATTCGGCACTGAGTTATGCCAATAGAGCGCAGGAGAATAAAAGCGATATTGTTAAAGCTTTGGAAAATGCAGGTGCTAAACCTGTTGTTGCTTCTGCTAAACCTGCTATGAAATCGGTACCTGGTAGTTTAGTTGGTACATGGAAAGGTTACCAAACCGATGATAAAACGATGATGGCTACCTTTGTGGTGAATAAAAATAATACCTATTCGTATGCTGCAGTTGGAAAAGTCAATGGTACAGCTGTATCATATAGTCATAAAGGGGAGATTGTTGCATCTGAAGATACGTACACCTTAAAGCCTGAAGGAAAAGCCTCTGCAACCTATAGTTATAAGATAGTCAATGGTAAATTGTCGGTTAATAACGGCAGACCTTTAGATAAAGTTAAGTGACAGCGTGAATGATACGTTATGTTTTGGTATTTCGCTCTCCCTTGTTACAAAAGAGGGAGAGCCAGTTTCACAAATACATTGTTACCACCTTACACCCCGGCAACCCGCAAAACTCCCGAATTACATTCCATTTTCTTAATTCCATTTTACACCTGTTCGCAAAAAAAGTACAGCTATGAAATAAAACACAAATTCTCTAAATATATCAAACAAATAAAATAAATTATTCCATCATAATTCATTTTTATTGCCCACCTTTACTTCATAATATTTAGCGATCTGTAACAAGTAAGTGTAACAATCTTAAATTCGAAGGTTTGTTGTATTTGCGATTAGCAGTAGCTTAAAATCAGGAGGGGACCTATCCGTCTAAAACAACTGAATAGGTATGATTAAATCAGATATATATACGAGTTAGCGATCAATTAGACGAAATTCTCTCAGAATTTATTCAACAGAATATGAAAATTTAAGGTTCAATTTAAAATTAAACATATGGACTATTTAATATTAAAAAAACGAGGTGCAAATTTTTATGGTTTTGAAAGTATTGATTTTTTGGGGAAACGTCATTATCATCCATTCGTTAGTAGAGGTAGCGGTGATTTACTCCTCACTGAAAATGGAGTCCATTTTAATCAGTGGATTTCCCAAAATGTATATAATATCCCTCTCGATAAAATCACGAAGATTGAAATAAAAACATGGCATAATTTGAAAATGAAATGGCCTGGAAAAGTGTTGCGCATTCATTTTCAAGAAGGAAAGGATACCAAAATCTTTGGAATAGCGCTTGGCGGAATTCTAAGCATTACAAAAGGTTGGGAAGATGATGCTTATTTATGGAAGGAAAAAATCGAATCATTGATGATAGAATAATTCTGAGAAAACCTCAAAGGGTACTACATTTTCGTTGCGTTAATTCGCCTAACAATTCATATACAAAGTACCCATTAAAAACTCACAAAATGAAAAAATTGAAATATTTAATCACATTGGTTTTGATTGTTTTGAGCCTGCAAATTCAGGCTCAGCAAAAACAATTTATTGAAGTTCCGAAGGTCAATAAACGGGTAGAATTGTTGAGCATTGTTTTCCGATTGGCGGGAAATGAAGAGTACAATGCAACCTACTTCAAAAAATACACTGATAAGGTTGAAAGCCATTTTAAGCAATATAAGGATCATGAAATAATAAAGTTTGCAAGAGAATTAAGAGAAAAAAAGGGGATCTCGTATGAGACTGTGGTTAATATGGCAATCATACTCGACGATAGTCTAAATCCTATAATTGATCTTTCAACCACATTACCTGAAAAATGGAGTAAGGATGAATCGATAAAATTTGTGAGATTATTAAAGAAGTTTAATAAGGAGGCAAAGTGTGAAGAATTCTTCAATGATAATGAAGCGTTATTTCAGGAAGTCGCTGCCAGATTCCGTCTACCTTATGAAAAGTTAGACTTGAATTGGTTTCACACTTTTTATGGAAATAATGCAGATGAGAATTTCACGATAATAATAAGCCCAGGTTGTGGTGCCCATAATTATGGAACATTTTATATTCTGCCTGACGCAAAAAAGGAAGTTTTTGCAATAATGGGAACTTCGAAAGTTGATGAATCAGGAATGCCGGTTTATGAGCAGGATGAATATTTGCCAACCATTATACATGAATTTAATCATTCGTTTGTAAACCAGTTATTGGCAAAACACAGGGGATCTTTTGAAGAAAGTGGCAAAGGAATTTATAAAGCAGTAGAATATGAGATGAGCCGTCAGCAAGCCTATGGAAATTGGGGAATTATGCTTAATGAAGCGTTAGTGCGGGCATCAGTAATTAAATACTTTATAGATCATGGTGCGAGTGAATCAGAAATTCAGATGATGCTAAATATCGAATCAAACAAAGGCTTTATATGGATTAAAGGACTTGTCGCTGAGCTAAAAAAATACGACAATCAAAGAGACACTTACCCAACACTTGAAAGCTATATGCCTAACCTGTCAAATGCGTATAAAACATATGAGGATAAGATTAGTCAAATTGATGCTCAAAGACCCAAAGTTGAATCATTAACTGAGTTTGCAAACAACGATACCAGTGTAAATTCTCAAATAAAAACCATCACCATTAATCTCGACAGAGCATTATCTGGAAAAGACTATTCGGCTGATTATGGTAGCAAAGGGAAACCAGCATTCCCTAAATTTGGTAAGATTTACTACACGAATGATAATAAGTCAGTAGTAATGGAAGTTCAGTTAATACCAAATCAGGAATATCAATTTATTCTAACCGGTAGAAATTTCAAAACACCTGAGGGCATGCCATTGAAAACTTATGAGGTGAACTTTAAGACTACAAAATAATCAAACCGCTAACAGCAAGCCACCCCGCAAGCCGTGTTTCGGTGCTTGGTTGACAGGAAAGTAATAAATTTGAAACGTAGTTTTTCTTAGAACGTTTGGTAATTGAAATAACGTGGTGCATGTAGCTTAGAAATATTAATGGCAACCTTAGAGAACGAAACAGTAAATTGAAAATGACAATCATTCATATAAAAAAAGTAACGCAAAATAACATTGACCAATTACAAAAAATTGGCAGACAAACTTTTTTTGAAACATTCTCAGCAGGAAACACGGTAGAGAATATGACTAAATATTTAGAAGAAAGGTTTTCAATTGAAAAACTAACTACCGAACTCAACGATAAAAACTCTGAATTTTACTTTGCGACACTTGACAACAACGTAATTGGCTACTTAAAATTAAATGTTGGACAATCGCAGACAGAATTACAAGATGACAAAGCATTGGAAATTGAACGTATTTATATATTAAGAGAATTTCATGGAAAAAATGTAGGTCAATTACTTTACAACAGAGCAATCCAAATAGCAAAACAGAAAAAAGCCGATTATATTTGGTTAGGCGTTTTTGAAGGAAATCCAAGAGCAATAAACTTTTACAAGAAAAATGGTTTCGTTGAATTTGATAAACACGTTTTCAAGTTGGGTAATGATGAACAGACTGATATAATGATGAAACTAATATTGAATAACTAATTCAAACGAAAAAAAAGGCAGCCAAATCGAATGGACTGCCCTGTAATGTAACCATCCCAGAAAGATCCCCTCAAAACAACGTGGTGCGGTTCTCTTATACCGCGGTACATTAAGATGTGTCGCAATTTTTTTCTTAATAAGCAAGCATCGCCTCGTACCCTCCTCTTTTGCAAAGGCCTACCAATGACAAGTTAGCTTTCGGAACTTTAGTGACATATAAGCGTACACTCACAGTGCAGCGTTTCGTGGAAAGTTCATCGGTAAAATCCCGCCTTGTGTATAGCTGCGGAAAGTTATGTGTAAATTAAAGTGCGACATTGCTTATGAATAAATATCCCTCAATCAGCCAGGCGTTTAAGATTTTAGGCTTCATAATTGTTTTGACAGTTTTGATTGGAATACCTTTAGAGTTACTCAATGAGCGTATTTTTAAGTTGAGCGATTCATTCGTTAATTTGATTATGTATTCCATTCCGATAATTATAGCTTCGGTAAGGTATTTGAAAAGGAGAAAGATTGCAAACCAGGATGATTATTTAATAAAACAAGAAAAAATAAGTCTTCCGATACTTCTGTCATTAATAGCTTTTCTATTGTTGATTATTATATTTACAGGCCCGATTGATTATTTACTGCCAGTTCCTGACTGGTTTAATGAGATGATGTCAAAATTCGTCTCAGAAGATATTTTTTCTTTCATTACTGTTGTGATTATGGCTCCAATTTTAGAAGAACTGATTCTGCGTGGCGTAATTCTGGATGGATTTCTGAAATTCTATAATCCTCGAAAAGCAATACTTCTTTCAGCATTTTTATTTGGGTTATTCCATTTAAATCCTTGGCAGTTTGTACCTGCTTTTATAGGAGGATTGTATTTGGGGTGGATTTATTATCGGACAAAATCTATCATTCCTTGTATTGTGATTCATTCGATAAATAATCTGACAGCTTTTTTAATAATTGTTTATGACCCTAATGACAAATTGTCTAATTATTTTGACGAAAATAAGGTGATATATATTTTTATAATATTGATTTCCATTACTATCTTCACGGTAGGGATTCGAGTATTAAATGAAAAATTAAAATCTACACACAACGGCAAAATACCAGGCAAACCGGGTTTCATTGCTTCGTTGACAGGAAATGAATAAATTGAAAAGCAATACTTCACAGGAAGTTCATTATTTAAATCCCGTCCTGCGTATATTTGCGGAACGCTGTAGCATTCATTATTTAGGTGATACACGATTCGATAAATAGAGAACAAAATAGAAACAGATATGAAAAAATTGAGCGTTGTATTTATTATCGCTGCAACTATTGTCATCTTAGGAGAATTGACAATTATAGATTATAGCAATTTGACATGGTCCAAAAATCTGAGTTCATATCTTGTAATAGCAGGAATGATTTGTGCAATTTCCGCCTTAATTTTTTCAATCAGACACGAAAAAAACAACAAGAAAAATTGACAGATAATCGCAGTTAGGTTTTTAACTGTTCTCCCACTCGTTGAAACTGTGCTCCCATTCGTTTGTAACGAGGGGTTAGCTGTCAGTCGTTTGTAACGACAAATACAGACTGTCATCAGAAGATGATTCGATTGAAATAGAAATTTAAAAAGGAGTTACAAACTCAAAACCACAAACCCCTCGTTACAAACGAGTGGGAGCCACAGAAAAAAGAACAACAACGAATAACACCAAGCTAACTCGCAAATCAGTTTTCATTGCTTTGTTGACGGGAAATTTAAATATTGACGAAGCAGATCAGGTTAATAAAGTTTCCGAATGGGAAAGATAAATAGAATGTCAAGAAAAAACCTTTATTCCCGGTACCGGTTCAAGCTGATAAATGTGTAAATCGCATCCTTAACCAAAGTTCTGAGGTTCCGTATTATTTTACGGGTGATGAAAACTTAAAAATACAAACTATGAAGTTGCGATTTTTATTAACCCTTACATTTGTTGTTTTTACGCTCCATTTTTCATTGGCACAGAAAAGTATTCGTGTAACTTCCCCGGATAAAAGGATCCGGTTTGAACTAAAACTGGTTCATCAATCACCGGAGTATTCCATCATTTTCAATAACCAGGTATTAATTGATCATTCCCCTTTAAGCCTGGAATTTGCGGACGGATCATTCGGTGATAAATTAAAAATCAACAACCCCACCTCGCAGGTTCTGAACGAAACCTACAATCTCGTTGTTGGTAAAGCCAAAACAGTTATAAGTCATTGTAACGAAACCATCATTCCATTGGAGGAAAAGATACATCCCTTTCGGAAAATAAACCTGGCGATCCGGGTTTTTGATGATGGTGTAGCCTTTCGATATGAATTTCCTTTGCAAAAGAATGAAAAGAGTTTCACGTTGTACGAGGAAGGAACTACATTTAATATTATTGGGAACCCGAAGGTGCTGACACTTTTTTTACCTTCCTATCAGACCTCCCACGAAGGCTTGCATACTTACAGCGATTACAAACAATTGACTGAAAAACAACTGATGGATATGCCAACTTTGTTCGAATATCCAAATAGTATTTTCATGGCAATCACCGAAGCGAGTGTGCGGGATTATGCCGGAATGTATTTGTGGAAAGAAAATGGAATGTTGCAAGGAAAGTTATCACCAAAAATAGGACAAGCACAAATTAAAGTGGTTGCTTCTTTACCGCACCATTCTCCGTGGCGGGTATTTATGATTAGTGACCGTGTTGGGGCTTTAATTGAATCGAATATATTAACCAACCTGAACGAACCGTGCAAAATTGGCGACACTTCATGGCTTAAACCTGGAAAAACAACTTTTACCTGGTGGAATGGGAATATGGTACCCGACACAACCTTTTCGCCCGGCAATAATTTTCTGACCAATAAATATTATATCGATTTTGCAGCCGCCAATAACATTCAATACCATTCTATTTACGGTTATGCCGAGCAACCGTGGTATGTCGACGATGGTTTCGATTTTGGTACGCCGGGACCAAATGCAGATATTACCCGGTCGATAAAACCACTTGACATGAAAACCATTTGCGACTATGCAAAGAGCAAAGGAGTTGGCATTCATCTTTGGACAAACTGGAAAGCATTGTACGCAAAGTTGGATGAAGCATTGGCACAGTTTGAAAACTGGGGTATTTCGGGAATGATGGTAGATTTTATGGATCGTGATGATCAGGAAATGATCAACATTCAGGAAGAGATTCTGTCGAAAGCAGCCAAACATCATTTGTTTATTCAGTTTCACGGTTCATGCAAACCTTCCGGACTGCACCGGACCTATCCCAATGAATTTACACGTGAAGGCACGCTTAATTATGAGGTTTATAAGTGGGATTCAATTATTAACGCCGATCACGATATTACGATGCCTTTCTCTCGTTTACTGGCCGGGCCAACAGATTACCATTTAGGGGGATTTCGGGCAGTGCCACGCTCGCAATTCAAGGTACATTTCACACATCCGATGGTTACAAGCACGCGCTGTCACATGATGGCAATGTATGTGGTTTTGGAAAGTTACTTAAGTATGATTTGTGATACGCCTGAATCTTATGAAGGACAGCCGGGATTCGAATTTCTTCAAAAGGTACCTACCGTCTGGGATGAAACAAAAGTTCTCAATGCATCGGTCAATGAATAC
>Ga0209125_1002567_pt1 | contig 13805 bp, 8 predicted proteins | sample BarGraIncub1131A_FD_184503 | JGI IMG/M metagenome (GOLD analysis project Ga0209125, IMG submission 184503) | Arctic peat soil microbial communities from Barrow, Alaska - Barrow Graham LP Incubations 11-31A (SPAdes) (version 2) | ecosystem: Environmental > Terrestrial > Soil > Wetlands > Peat... | reverse complement strand
TGGCATGGGGGCCGAATTGGGCTCTATGAAAGTGACCGAACAAATTGAAGCAATGGAAGTATCTGCTACCAATCCCATGCGATTTTTAGTGGTTACAAGGGTACTGGCTGCAACCCTAATAATCCCTATCCTCATTCTATATGCCGATGCACTGGGAATTATTGGAACCTACATTGGTGCAAATATCAAAGGTGATGTCACATTTGTTCTGTTTTTCTCACAAGCATTCAGCCATGTCGAGTTTATTGATTTTATTCCAGCCTTTATAAAATCAATATGTTTTGGAGCTGTCATAGGATTGGTAGGTTGTTATCAAGGGTACAATGCCGGTCGCGGTACTGAAAGCGTTGGCAAAGCAGCGAACTCAGCTGTTGTGCTTGGATCACTACTCTTGCTGGTTGTGGATGTAATTGCAGTACAAATTACCGATATGTTATAAGGTACTGATTGATGAATGATATAATTTTTCAATGATGAATGAACCCCAAACAGCAGCAGTTAGTCCGGCTGGGAAAAATATCCTCAAACAGGTTATTGGAGTAAATAACCTAATGAAAAGCTTTGGCGATCAGGAGGTTTTGAAAAATGTTTCTTTACAACTATTTAACGGCGAAAATCTCGTTGTTCTTGGAAAATCAGGTTCAGGAAAATCGGTGCTGATCAAATGCATTGTCGGATTATTAAATCCCGGAGGTGGAACAATCGATGTGCTTGGACAAAATGTAGGTACTTTAAAAAGCAAAGAATTAGGCGAGCTGAGAACGAAAATTGGTTTTCTTTTTCAGAGTGGTGCGCTGTATGATTCCATGACCGTAAAACAAAATCTGGAATTTCCTTTGCGTAGGGTAAAAAGAGACCTCACCCAAAGGGAAATAGATGAAAAAGTAAAAGAAGTATTGGAGAATGTCGGATTAGCGGATGCCATTGATAAAATGCCATCACAACTGTCCGGAGGAATGCGCAAGCGAATCAGTCTGGCACGAACCATTGTGGTTGATCCTCTGATTATGCTGTATGATGAGCCTACCACCGGACTGGATCCAGTAACGACTGACGAAATTAGTTTACTCATCGACCGTATTCAAAAAAAATATAAAACTTCTTCCATCATCATCACCCATGATATTGAATGTGCCCGAATGACGGCCAACCGTATTATTATGTTGCAGAATGGTGAAGTTTACAAGGAAGGGAAATTAGCAGAATTTGAAAAATCAGATGATGTGTTAATCAAATCATTCTTTAAATAAATATCTATGGAAACGCATACCGAAAAATTTAAAGTAAGGCTAGGGCTTTTTGTTGCAGGGGGACTGGTGCTCTTTGTATTCACCATATTTATCATCGGAAAACAAAAAAATTTATTTAATCCGGTATATACGCTTAATTCAACTTTTCACAATGTAAGCGGATTACAGGTAGGGAATAATATTCGCTTTGCCGGGATTAATGTAGGAACCGTTGACAACATCAATATTGTCAATGATTCGACCGTCAAAGTTATGATGACAATCAAGAAAGAGGTGAAAAAGTTTATCAAGAATGATAGTGAAGTCTCCATTGGATCTGAAGGATTAATTGGAGACAAACTTCTGGTCATTAGTCAGGGAGGTGCAAGTTCTCCTCTTGCACAAGAAGGTCAGCATCTTGCTTCAAAGGAACCTGTCGAAACGGATGAAATTATTTCAAGTATTAAGCTTACTGCTGGAAATGCCGAAGTTATATCCTATGAACTGGCTGGAATTATGACAAAAATAAATGGGGGAAACGGAATACTTGGACGGCTAATTCAAGATACTACCATAGCGGAAAATTTGAATCAAACCATCGTCAATCTTAAGAAAAGCAGCAAGGGATTAGATGAAAACATGAATGCAGCCAAGCATAACTTTCTTTTAAGGGGTTACTTCAAAAAGAAAGAAAAAGCCGCGGAAGCCAAAGCAGAAGTCAAAAAGAGTACGGAGGAGAAGAAATAATACAGGCAAAATTGGCTAAAGAAGAGGTGGCTCAATAATAATGTGTGAATCTTGCAATAATTATCAAGAGTTGTGTAACACTTTCCCTGCTTCAATGATCCACCTTTGCATTATATAATTAATTGAAAATAAAATAGATGGAATAGTCTTGATTCGGAAAATTTCAACAGAAATAATGATAATTCTCTTAATCAGGCTATTCCATTTGGTTCTTTTTAAATTATAATCAATAATAAATAATCAAATGAAAATTTTTAAACTATTCGTATTGGGAATCATGCTGTTTTTTGCAGGTTCGACTCAGGCACAACTTTCTATTCGTTTCAATATTGGAACGCCTCCTTCCTGGGGACCTTCAGGATATTCAGATGTGCGTTATTACTACCTTCCCGATGTGCAGGCTTATTATGATGTTCCATCGTCCATGTTCATCTACTACGAGGGAGGATCCTGGGTTAGAAGAAGTTATCTGCCAAACCAATACAGAAATTATGATTTGTACAACGGTTATAAGGTAGTCTTGAAGGATTATCATGGTAATACTCCTTATGCTCAATTTAGCCAGCATAAAAAAGATTATACCAGAGGTTATCGCCCTGAATTACAAAGGACTATTGGTGTTCGACCAGGAAATACCAGGTATAATAGTAAAGACCAATATCAGAATAACCAGTCCAACAGAGGGAGAAACGAAATGAACCACAATAGCAAAGCTAACGATGATCGTAACTATGATAAACAAGGTAAAGAGAAACCTAAAAGTAAGGGTCGTAGAAATTAATATTACCATTTACGATTAAGGGAATAACAATCAATAATTTATCTAATTAATTAAATATCAAAACAATGAGAACAAAAATCTTCATATTAATACTCTTTTTGTCAGCATTAGGAAGTAATGTATCAGCTCAGCGTAATGTAAACAACTCAGAAAATTATGGACGCACCTTGAATTTAGGTCTTGGGGTTGGTGGTTATGCCGGATATTATGGCTACATAGCTCATTCAATACCCGTCTTTAATATCAACTATGAATTTGATGTTGCCAATAGTTTTACCCTGGCACCCTTTGTAACCTTTTTTACTTACCATCAGGATAATTATCAGGAAACTGTCATCCCATTAGGTGTAAAAGGAACCTATTATTTTGATCAGATCTTGGGAGCCAATCAATACTGGGATTTCTACCTGGCTGGTTCTTTGGGATTTTCATTGGTGAAAACTAGATGGGACAATGGTTACTACCAGGATAATACCTATAACGCGGCAAATCCGGTATTTCTTGATTTACACATTGGAGCGGAATATCACCTGAGCAATAAAGTCGGATTATTTTTGGACCTTTCTACAGGAGTTTCTACTTTGGGTCTTGCATTCCACGCATTCTAATAAGCTAATGTTATGGGATCTCTACTTTACATTATTGCAGTAATTCTAATTATTCTATGGGCTATTGGTTATTTTGCCATGAGTCTTGGGTCCGTAATTCATATACTTCTGATTATTGCGATTGTAGCAATATTGTTAAGATTAATCAGAGGATAAACAAGTAAAGTATTAATAGATTCAGGTCATGAAAAAACTTCATAACGTTAAAAAGTCTTCTGTGATGATCAATATTATGCATGTATTGCTGATCAGCATATTTGCATTATTCATCACTTCGTGTAACAAATCAAAAGATAAGGCACATCTGGCTGTTCAATTGACAGATGCTCCCGGAAACTTTAATGTTGTCAACATTGATCTGGCTTCCGTTGAAATTACCGGTGATAATACCGGCGTAGTCCTTTTAAACGCCAAACCCGGTATCTATAACCTTCTTGATCTCTCGAACGGAGTATCAACACTAATAGCTAATGGTGATTTGGATGCGGGTACTGTGTCGCAAATCAGATTGATTCTGGGGACGAATAATTCAGTCACAGTGAACAATGTGGTATATCCGCTTGCTACTCCAAGTGCTCTTCAGTCAGGACTTAAACTTCAGGTTAACAAGAAATTTGAACCTGGTGTTTCTTACAATATTCTTCTTGATTTTGATGCTAACCAGTCGATTGTTTTACAAGGCAATGGACAATATCAATTGAAACCAGTCATACGTACCATAGATACGGCTATTTCGGGTTCTATAAAAGGTAGTGTCACTCCAGTTGGAGCAATTGCAACGGTAACTGCAACGGCTAATGGAATATCCTACTCGACTGTTACCAATTCATCCGGCATGTTTCTTATTGCAGGACTGCCGGCTGGGACCTATGATATAACAGTAACTCCTATTCTTCCTCTTCTTCCTGTTACTGTAACAGGCAAAACTGTCGCCATTGGCATTTCGACCGATATTGGAATTCAAGTACTTTAATTAAAAGGAATTTAATACAAATACAATTGAAACCCTCATGAGCAAAAACTCTCCAAAGAAGATGTATACTGCCCTGAGGGTTTCATATATTTTTAGCCGGCGCATTCAACAAAAATGAGTTATCAGTCTCTCATCGCATAATTAACCATAAAGATATATATATAATTATGTAATTTCTTTTAATTAGTCGTACCTTCGAAGGCCAGAATGTGCTATGGCATCCTTCGATGAATAAACTATTCACTCTTTTATTGCTGATATTTTCATTTCAGGCTTTTGCTCAAATTGGTCCTATTACGAGCATAAACATCTCTTTGCCTGCTAGTCCCGATGCTAATACCGCAAACTGGGGAAGCGGAACCTCCATGCTTACCATCACTGTCACCGCAAAAGCGTTAAATGGCCGACCGGACGCTTCTCTCTCAGAAAGCAAAATTTTGGTGTTGATTAAAAAAAACGGGGTCAAAGTTTGTGGAACCTATACCAACAATACCGCACCCGGATCTAATTTCACTACTCTTTCCAAAGTATGGAGTGGCAATAACGCCGTCTCCTTATTTGGACAAAATTACACCTTGCTGCCTGGAGATTATGAGATCAGCGTGCAATTTTTCACCTATAAATATGGCGGAAATACGCCAATTAGCGATGAAAAAATTAAACCGTTCAAGATAGTCGGTGCTGGCCAACAAGTTTACCAGGCGCCGCAATCCATTCAACCCATAAATAACAACCTCTTCAGTGACGCAAATATCCGTAAGCCGATTACCTTCCGATGGTCGCCGGTATTTCCCAATCCGACCGGAATCGTCATATACAGTTTGAAAGTCTGGCAACTCATGCAGGGTCAAACCGGTACTCAGGCAATGATTATAAACCAACCGGTCGTCAACAACAATTACAACAACATCACACAGGTTATCATTCAAAATTTGGTAACCGGTCCATTGATGCCCCCCTATCTTAACGATTTTATCTGGACCGTCAGGGCTACGAAGGATGGATTGCCGATTGGCGAAAATAACGGGACCAGTACTCCTTCGGTTTTTAATGCAGAGTCTGCTTCGACCAATCCTCCGGCTTCCAACTCCACACAACAGGGATGCGCGACAACATCAACTAAGATCTTTGTGACAGGCGATCTTATTTCCCTGTCGGATGATTTTAAGATGAAATTCACCGAAGCACCAACTGGGACCAATGATTCATTGTCGGGCAAAGGAACCGTTTTGGTGAAGTGGTTGGGACTGTTAAACGTCAGATTCAAAGGGATTAAAATTAACGGGCAGGATAAATTATGTGACGGCGCAATATTTACTAATACTGATTCGACCCAGGTGTACCCAACCCAATGGGCCATCAATTCGACTAATAACAACAGCTGGGGCGCCTGGACGATCAATAAAATTAAGTCCGTTTGCGAAGGAATCAGGACAAATAAAAATGCAAAACCACTGGTCAAAGCAACCAATCTGATCGACAATTCACTTCTTTCCATTCCATTAAATATGCCTTTGGGATATTTTAAAGCAAATGACACCACCACCTCAATCGGGTTCACGGAGATGGTGTTCAATCCCGATTATGCCGAATTTGAAGTGATTGCTTCGTTGCCGACGAAAGGTGTTTTTAAACACGCAAATACCAACGGAACCGAAGCCATTGCCCTTCGCGGTAGCGGCATACACTTTAAAAGCACTGGATTGAGTGAAATCTCGGGATCGATAAAGCTTCTGGATCCAATCGTATTCTCATTTGCAACAGGTACAGAATACATCAAGCTCAAATTTAACAGTGAAGGAAATGACCATTTGGGAAATGGCGTTGTTTTCAGTTCAGTAACCGACGAATTCTGGAAATACAATCTGGATGTGAATGTTGAATTGCCAAAAGAGTGGCTAATCCCGGTCGATACCTTGAAAACCAATGTGGATGCAAACTTCCAGATGGAAATAGCGGAATGGAGTGATTTTGTCCTGCAAGGAAATTTACCGGCCTGTATCATTCCCCATTCAAACGGAATTGGCATCGAAGCAGGCGCCATTACCTACGACCACTCATCGATTATCAATGCCCCTGGCATGGTCTTTCCGGATGGTTACGCCGGCGACACAAACGACCTCTTTTCCGGTTTTTACATGAAAAATTTTAAACTTACCTTGCCAGATCAGCTCAGAAGCTATGCGGATACCTCCAAAAAAATAAATCTTGAAGTTGAAAATCTGGTAATCGACAAATACGGAGTTACAGGAAAGATCCTTGCCAGCAACATCCTCAACTATCCTAAAGCAAATATTGGCAATCTGGGAGCCAGCATCGATACCTTCAAACTTAGTTTGGTGAGCAGCGTATTGACTGAGGCATCGATGCTTGGAAGGATCACTTTACCCCTGAGTTCATCCGACGATAGTATCAATGCCATCCACTATTCTGCGATGTTCCAGTCGGCTTCCGCGGATACCTCTGTCATCACCTTTGCGCTTCACCCTGGACAGGATATCAAATCCAGATTCTTAGGCGACGGAAAAGTACAGATCGATCAGACCTCATCGCTGAACCTGAAGTTATCGAAAGCAGGCAAGGCCAAGCGAAAAATCCAGCTGGATATTGATTTGAACGGAAAGCTCTATTATCCTACCGGAAAAATAATCGATCCGGGAAGCACCATCCCGCTGGATCTGGATCTCTCCTGCAATTTCGAACACCTGGGAATGTCCTATACAAAGGCTGAAAAGGATACGTTTAAGCTGAATGTGGGACACTGGTCGTTCGCTAGTCCACAAAAAAAATTGTCGGGTTTCGCATTTAATATCACGGATGTAAAACCCAAAATAGAACCAATTGGTGTCGGCGCTGAAAAACAATACTTGTTCAAGGGAGGTGTCGAATTTGTTGCAAAAATCAATATTGGAAGTGAAAATTCCAATGTTGCCATCAGTGGCGATACTAAAATAGCCTTAACCGGTGCAATCGAATCATCCCAATTCAATGCATCTGCCACTCCCTGGCCAACGACCAACTCTTCCGGAGCACCACTTACCAATACACAGATTCAATCAAACTTAACCACCATTGCAAAAAATCAGTCTCAGTTAATAAGCAACAGCAGTTACAATCCTGGCGTAATTGTATCAAACGAGAAAAAAGACTGGGGCTTCTTAACCCAGTTAAAGCCCATTTACCTCGGTGTTATGGTAGAAAGCATCCATGTGGATGCACACATGCCGGCACTGACGATAAAAGGCAGCGTCGATTTTTACAAACACGATGTTGTTTATGGCAATGGATTCAGAGGTGATCTGACAGCTAAATTCACGACCCTTAATTTAGCCCTGCAAGCAGGAGCCATCTTTGGAAATACAAAATATATTCCCAATAATCCGGTTGCAGGATTCAAATACTGGATGGTACAGGCACAGGTAAATTTACCGCCACCCGGCATTGTATTCATGACCGGAATCGCTTTCAGAGGCTTTGGCGCCGGGGTTTACAGCAGGATGGACATGACACCCCCTGCTACACTTAATCCTTCCACTGCCAACAGTAGTACTTTCGGAGGGGCAGTCTTTACCCCGAACTCCACCATCAGCATGGGTTTTAAGGTAAAAGCGATCATCGCCACAACCCCAAAGGAGGAGACTTTTAACGGCAGTGTAGCCTTGAGCGCCCAATTTAATACCAACGGAGGAATGAACTTTATCCAGATTGAAGGACTGGCCAATTGCGGCGCCAAAATTGGAGAAGAGGTAAAGGCATTTGCCAACGGACAACTGGATATTACATATGATTTCCCCCTTAAAAAATTCAGCACCAATTTACAATTAACCATTAATAAAGATCCGATTAGTACGCCCTCAGGCCCTATCAATTCCCATTTTTATATTGACGGAATCAAGAATGAATGGGCATTTACCTGTGGAACGCCTCCCTCATCCCTGAATACAATCAGGCTATTCAACAGTGTCGATGTAAGTGAATATCTGATGTTTGGCAACAAGATCACCCCGCCGGCAGGATTCATGCCACGAACCGTAGCCGGATTTCAGGGAATAGGAAAATCGCTTCCATCGTTTGCGGAATCGGCTGTTAGCGATACATCAAAAACGGCAAAAGGATTTGCTTTCGGAATAGGAGTGTTTACCGGTGATTCACACAATTATCAACTTATCAGTCAAAAACATCTTACAGCTGGAATCAATTATTCCTATGATATTGGCAGTGAAATCAATGCCTCACTCATGCAATATCAAAATTGCCCGGGTTTTGGCGATGGTTGGCGCATCAAAGCGGGAATCGCTCTGTTTGCAAAGATGGATGGCAAAGGATATTGCACTTTCTATGGATTAAACTATGAGAAAACACTTCTTACCCTCGGCTTTGGGGCTTATGCCTATGCAGAATTCCCCCGGCCATTTTATGCAGAGGGATCCATTCATGGTGATGTCAATGTTCTGGATGTGGTCACTTTTGATTTTGACGCCAATTTTAAAACCGGCGAACGATGCGAGGGTACGAGTGTAGATATTCCAAATGCTCCTGCCTATACCCAGGAAAACGCAGAAGAAAATCTGAATTGTACGCTAATCAACAGCATCGTAACGCCAGGCAGCCCTACCGGGATATCGCGAACCACTTCTGTTGCGGTTCTGTTAAATTACCCGGATGGGGAGGAATTTGACATCCAGGAACAGCAGTCTTCCGGCCAAATGAATGTCCGAACATTCAGAGCAGTTTATACCCCTGTGTTGACACAGGATTCTGTCGGCAATTCCACACCAAACAGTGCGCCTGTGAATAATCAGACAATAGTAGCCAATAAAACTTCTGGTACAGGAACACAAGTCAATCAAGCAGGGAATTCTACTTCAATCAAGAACAATGCAATCCCGTCCCAGGGCATACAAAATCAAATTGGTACTGCACAAAAATCTTCCTCCTCACAATCAAATTCAATCGAACTTACTGCCGCAGGATATGATGCCTTAGGCGCCAGAATTTTCCGACTTAAAAAAACAGGTTTGATCACAAATCCGCTGAAACCCAATACCAGCTATAAATTTGTCCTTACCGGCAGATTACAAGAGAAGATCAACAATAGCTGGCAGCCAGTAAAAAATCCAAACACACAGATAGCGATCGTCCGGACAAAACAAATGTATTTCAAAACCAACTCAGAAGCAGTCGGAACAGGAACTCCGGTAAATAATTCAATCAAAATAGCCTCTCATCTATAACTTTTATAAATGAAAAAAATAGTACTCCTGATGATTATGGCTTTTGCAGGTACTTCTTGTTTTGCACAGCAGCCGGCAGTCAAAAATAAGATGTCGCTGGTTATCATTGCCCGAAGTTATCAGGATCATATTGTTTTACGTTATGATCCCACTTCCCCCATTCTGTTGTATCAGGCAAATAAATTCGGATTCATCGTCGAGAAAGCCAATTTTATTCCGGGAATCTCATTCGACAAGTTGACATTTACGGCCATCACAGGCTCTCCATTTATCCGCTGGAACGAGCAGAAATGGAGAACTGCCCTGTCAAAAGACAGTACTAAAGCCGATTTAATCGCGCTTGCAATGGCCTATACTGACCCGTCAACTGCCACTGGAGACCTACTGAAAAATGGCCTTAACTCTTTGATGGAAGAGAAGAACAATGCCAATATGCGTTACGGGTTTGCCATGATCGCTGCCAACAGAAGTCAGGTCGCCGCTGAAGGTCTGGCTCTGAGAGTTTCTGATTCAGCGGTTACACCAGGAATAACTTACGTTTATCGTGTCCGGATTAATCAGCCGATTCAGAACCCGGCTACCGATATGGCCTATGTGAAAGTTACCTGTCAAAATTTTAATGATCAATATCTTAAAAATGATAAGGTTGTCAAAATAGTTGAAGATGATGGCGCTGTAACCTTTTCCTTTCCTGAATCCAGCGAATATTACGCATTTAGCGCCGAAAGGTCTGATAATGACGGTGCCTCCTATCAGAAAAGAACAAATACACCTGTATTGAACTTCAAACCAACAGGTTACGAAGGATCAACTGATTTCGCCTACCGCGATACCAGCCTGACCAATTACAAGAAATACCATTATCGTATATTGGTTTCAACGGTATTTGCCGATGAGCTGGTGCTGGCGGAGTTTGAAGCCATACCGAGGGATAAGACCCCACCACCCGCCCCTTTCCTAATATCCGCTATCCATGTCAAACCCGGAGAAGTAGAACTGCAGTGGGAAATGACCGGAAAACCTGTAGCCGATTTAAAAGGATTTATGGTCGGGAGGGGGATATCTGAAAACGGAAATTACAATCAGATCTCAAAAGGGATCCTGCCAATAGCTTCAAGGAAATTCACCGATACAGGCTTCGATCCATTGGGTCCGAATTATTACCTGGTAGAGGCGGTTGACACTGCAGGAAACAGCAGTCGCTCCTACCCCGCTTATGTCACGCTGATCGACAGCATTCCTCCTGCGGAACCCGTCATTTCTTCTGCGAAGATTGACTCTACCGGCAAAGTCACCATCAAGGTAAAGCCCAACACCGAAAAGGATTTTATGGGATACCAGCTTCTAAAAGCAAATGCGAGGGAACATGAATTCTCGGTAGTGACCGAAACATTCAAGGACAGCCTGGGCCGGACTACTTTTATGATGAATGATTCGACGACTTTAAATACCCTGACGAAAAATATTTACTACAAAGTGATTGCCTTCGATACACATTTCAACCAATCAGCGCCATCAAAAATCATCGAGCTGACCAAAAGAGACACCATACCTCCTGTGAGTCCGCTTATCACTGGCTTTGCTGTCAATGACACTTCTGTCGTGATCCGGTTTGCGAACTCCTCCAGCGAGGATGCAGTCAGGAATATTCTCCTGCGCAGAGAAAAAGCAGGAGATAAATTTGATACTATTTTTTTGAATTCAGACTCCAGGATCATCCGCTTTATCGATGCAAAAATTGTTGGCGGCCGGACCTACGAATATGCCATGGTGGCCAAAGATGATGGCGGATTATTTTCAAAAATATCAAAAAGCATACAGGTTAAAACATTGCTGAATAACAGGATACCAAAGCCAAAACTGGAGGGCAACTACGACCTACAGAACAAAAAAATATCGCTCTCTTTCGTCGTCGATGACAGGCTCAAAAATCGGAAACTAAAGGTTGAGCTCTATAAAAGATCGGAAATAAATTCTGCCTGGATCAATTTTAAAACAATAGATTATGAGAAAGGAAAGATCTTTCAGGATGATCCCGAAAAGGGTCAGAAGGGTATGATTTACACCATCAGGTTGACCGATGAGAACCAAAACAGTTCGAATTTTAGCAATGAGCTGAAATTAAAATTCTAAAAGACTCAACAATTAACAGCACAAATATCACTCCCAACGAAACGGATCCATCCAACAATGAACCATCTTACAAAAATTACCGTTGTCTTAACTTTTGTGCTGGCGCTCCAGGCAAATGGTCAGGAGAAGAAGAAACTCTTCTCCCTGAGCGGAGATATAGGAATCTGGTACGAAGGTTACAGTCTCGAAAAGACACCCGGCTCACCTGTTCCGGATTTTTACAAGGCCCGCCGCCCGTGGAACCTCTTCCGGTACTCCTTTAATCCGATTTTTAACATTGGGAAATGGGAGGTCCCGCTCAACTTCAACTTTAGTCCGCAACAGAACAATTTCATCACTTCAATTACCGGGGGAAAGCAAACAATCTGGCAGTTTCTGACTAACCCGGCAAACAATTTTGGCATCCGCCCCAAAATTGGTACGACCGAGTTTTTGCTGGGTACCCAATATCTCAAGTACAGCGACCTGAGTACCGGCGATCTGGGATTGTTTGGTTATGGCGTAAATCTATCCCCCGGAAAATTAAGGGTCAAACTTTTTCGGGGGGTGTCTCAAAGTCCAATAAATTACCTGGCTCCGACTCTTATTCCACCTTCCGACGGAGCAATTGGCGCCTACCAGCGCAACCAGTGGATGGCACAGCTTGGACTCGGCAAAGAGGGAAAATACTTTACGGGTTTCAGCATCGTCAAATCTTCTGATAAGATAGGTTCTGTCACCTCCCCGCCGCTGTTTCCCATTTCTCCTCAGGAGAATATGGTGGTCAGTTTTCTGGCTAATGTCACTACCGATAATGGATGGAAGTACAATATCGAGCTCGGACAAAGTTTTTTTACCCGTGATTTAAACACACCGCGCTCCCTCACTCCGATCCAGGATTTTAAGCCTTTTATCACTTCTCATACCTCTACAGGAAAGGACAATGCCGTCATGGCAGGAATTACTAAAAAAGGAAAAGACTGGGAAATTGGTACTAAATTCAATTATTATGGGGCTGGTTATTATACTGCAGGCTATCCATTCATGAACAACGACCGGATGGAATACCTTGTAAATACCCGCTTCAACGCATGGAAGAATAAGATGAACGTTATAGCCAGCCTGGGAGAGCGCTTTGGAAACCTGAGCCGTGTGTCCGGTCCTGACCATACCAAACAAATCATCGCCAATATTAATTTGTTTACGCAGTTCAACGACCGGTTCAGTGTGAATGCAAGCTTCAATAATTTCGGATTCAACTCTCCCGGAATTTCCGGATACAAAAGTGTAAGCAACGAACTTAGCATCAATCCTGCTTATACCTGGAACAATACCTCCATGAGCAACCTGGTGAGTGGAACCTATACCTGGAGCAAATACAATGAAACCATATTAAACGTCACCACCAACAACAATACCCAAACTGTTAATATTCTTTATGTTCCTACATTTTTCAATAGTAAAGTCAGTCCTGATTTTAGCGTAATGTGGTTTAAAAATGCAACTTCAATGATTGATCTTACTCTTTTCACAGCTACCGGAGGAATGAACTGGAAAGTGAATCCGAAGTTTCAGCTCAAAGGACAATTGCAGTATTGTCTGAGTACCATATCACCCTTTACGGCCAACAAAAACCTTTTGGCTACATGCAGTTATGACTGGTTGATCTATAAAAAATTAACCTGGCAATTTTCTGTGACCGCCAACATCTACCATTACGGCACAGAACTACCGGGGAGTTCGTTAACCCCTGCATATCCGGGTAATCCGGGATATTATGAGAGTACCCTGAGAACAGGATTGCAATACAAGTTTTAAACTGAAAAAAATCAGTCGTGATGAAAAAAATCTATTTTATATTACTCATTGGAATGTGCCTGTTTACCCAGGTGGCGATGGCTCAAATCACGCTGAACCTTTCTATGAACAGCAGGCCACAGCCCTTCCTTTCCGATTGGGTCTATCCAATTAATGGACAGATGATTATCACCAACATGCCGGGTGCAGTTGGCAACAATCCAAATGTAAAACTGAGGACTACTTTACTCGACCAAAGCGGCGGTATCATTGGGACCTCGAATATCAACGCTGCAAGAATTTTAACGTTAAAACAGGGAGTAA
>Ga0209125_1002566_pt1 | contig 13809 bp, 16 predicted proteins | sample BarGraIncub1131A_FD_184503 | JGI IMG/M metagenome (GOLD analysis project Ga0209125, IMG submission 184503) | Arctic peat soil microbial communities from Barrow, Alaska - Barrow Graham LP Incubations 11-31A (SPAdes) (version 2) | ecosystem: Environmental > Terrestrial > Soil > Wetlands > Peat... | reverse complement strand
ATTTTTAATGTTGGTTAATTTGAATAAATGACCATAAACCACCTATTCAAATTAACCAAAATCTCAAATCAACTTCCTACAAGTATATCACAATAAACACACTTTGTCAATATATATATATATATAAAAGAACTCCTACTTCCCTATTATCATAGCAACAAAAGTGCTAAAAATAAAGGCCGATTTGGATTTTTAAGAATTTTGTAGTAATATATAAGAAAACAATCATTAAAAACGGTATTAATAGTACCAAAAAACATTTTATAATGAGCGACAATAGTTCTTCAAAAAACATTAATGGGTTACATTTTGGTGATTTATATACTAAAACACAACCAAAAGAAGTAGAAAAAAATAGTGATAATTCAGGAGAAAAATCATGCAATCTGGGAGAAGATTTTTTCCGATTAAATGATGATGAACATTTTATCATCGCCCCTAGCTAATTACCATTAATTTTCCCAAAGAAAAAGGTGAATTATTTTTCAATAATTCACCTTTTTTAATTACTTTCATATATTACTAGAAAGTTGTAATATTAGGTTAAATTTAAAAATTAGCTTTATGAATGAAGTAGATGATTTTATAGAAAGGGACGAATTAGTTCCCGCATATTCTGAATTTGAAGATGAATTTGAATATGACTATCAAAAGACTAAAATTTCCCCCTTAGATGTTTTAAAAAAATTTGAGAAGGAATTAACTATTGATCTGTACACTAATCGCAGCAGTAAAAAAAGAAAGTTTACAAAAATAGTCTTTTTTGATTATTACTCTGGTGCATACTTTTAAAAAACCTGATTTATTTATGAATCAGGCTTTTTTCTTTATAATCATCTTCTTGTAAAATATCCCATTTTTTGCTATTTTATAAGAGTATTTAACTAGTAATTGTATTTGTTTTTAACTGGTAATTAGTAATCATTAATTGTATTTATAAATGTTGTGTTCAATTCGTAATTATTAATTATTAATTCGTAATTATCATATCGGCCTTATCGTCTAACGGTTAGGACACATCCTTCTCAAGGATGGAATCAGAGTTCGATTCTCTGTAGGGTCACCCAAAGCAACAAATCGGTTTTCAAAGCACTCAAAGCCTTTTTTAACCTTATAATTTAACGTATTTTGTGAAATAGAAAGTTCTGAAAAGATAACTCTGATGATTTTCTCTTTTTCGTATGGATTAGCAAAATTGTAATATGGCACAACGTCTTTTACGAGTTCTGAAAGTTTTTGAACATCTTTCATTGTTTCGTGCATAGCAATATCTGAGACTTGCTCTTCTCCTTGAAGTGAAATGAGTTCGTCATTTAATTTATTTTCTTCTTCAAGTAATGCTTCTGGTGAATATACTCCTGTTTTCAAAAGAGAAAGTTTGTTTGAACGTATATATGAGAGGTCCTCTCTTATTTTTTTCTTCTTCCTTTCTAACTGGTCAAGTGTTTTATTCCTCTTTTCTTCAAGTAATGCTATATCCGTGCCAGTCCGAGCATCCATTTGTTCTATTTCATTATTAGAAAAGTATAAGTTTGAAATTAAGCCACTGACTTTCTTCTCAATATAATTAAAATTAAAGTTTTTAAATGTATTAGCACAGCCCTTAACACACCTTGAATTGAAATAATTTATACCTTTCCTTATGTATGGTGTGTATACACGTTCGCAATATTCACAACGTACAATACCTCTAAGTGGTAAGTCTAATTTTTCAGTGTAGTGAATACTAACTTTCTTCTTTTTCAGCATAGATTGGACCTGATTGAATAGTTCATCCGTTACAAGTGCCTTATGACTTGTGCTTGTAACATATTTACCATCACTTCCAATTATCTTACCTGTATAAAATTGATTGGTTAATATTCTGCTTACGTGATTAAGGCTAATTGGTAAAGAAACTTTTTCTTTTTTTATTACTTCGTCTTCATCTTCAGCTAACATTTCATCTTTACTTCTTCTTATTCTCATGGGGACAGTAACAAGTCCTTGTTCTTTCGCATAATTTGAAAGGTCAGAAAGGCTCCAATCTCCTGTGGCATAATATTCAAAAATTTGTTTTATAACTGGTGCTCTTTCAGAGTCAAATGGTTTATGTTCCATATCTCCTAAGTTTAAGTATCCAATAGGTGCTCTATAAGTACAAATACCTTTTTCTCGTGCATTCTTTATTGTTAGAGTTACTTTTTCACTTGTCACTCGTGAGTGGTGTTGAGAAAACATACCATCAATATCCATATGAAGTGCTCCTGAACTTGTCTTTTCATATTTAGCGTATGTAAAACGAATATCAACACCCTTACGCATTAACTTTCTTATTAGAGTATCATCTCCTTTATTTCTACTTATACGGTCCCAACAAAGACAAACAAGACCTTTGAAGTATCCCTGACTTATGAACTGAAGCATCTTTTGAAACTTTGGTCTATCAATACGATATTGAACTAGTCCATCATCGGTTATAGTAATACTATTATCTTCTTTGAAACCAGAATGTTTTTCAGAAATAATTCCATCAGAACAAAATCCTTTAATAGTTATTGAAGCTATTGGTAATTTCTCTCTATACGCAAATCTGGCATTCTCTGTCTTCTGATAAGAAATTGAATTTTTCTGATTATCCTCATCATCTGTACTTTTTCTATTGTATATCAAATAATAATCACGATATTTACCGCTAAGAATTTCATCAATTATATCTTTTTCATTTTTTACTTTACTCATATTTATTATTGAACATTACTTTTTTGCACCATCCCGTTTATTATCTCATGCCCCTCATTATACATTCTCTCACGAATAGATTTGAGAATATCGCCAAGTCCCTCAAGTGCATCAAGTGTATCTTTTGAAAGAGTCGGGTTTGCACGCAAAGAGGGACAATGTGTAATAGACTTTTTGTTGCTACACGCCAAGTCATCACATTGCCCCTCTTTAGGTTCAATTTTTGGGTCTATTAACTTGGCATGTAGCTCTTTCATTGTAGCATTTCTGGGGCAAAATAGGTACTAAAAAAGCCCATCCTTAAAAGGAATAATTGTTTCATTTTCGACCTTTGCTGTTTCTTGGTCTGATTTTAAATAATCAACAAAATTATCAAGGTCAGAATTATTTAGTGATTCTTTGGGACAAGAAAGAGTACTTGCAGAATCTGGATTTTTTTCTGATTCTGTTTCTTGTTTTTCTCGTCCCGTATATATAGTGGGAACAAGAGAACAAGAATAGAGAAAGGGGTCATTACGTTTTCCAGCACCACTTCTATTAATTTTATCACTACTAAATAAATCACGGAGTGCCTTGCGTTTTATAGTTGTGCGACCCTCTATTTCATTATTTATAGTTGGTTCATCTACAGGTTCAATATTTATTTTTAAAAAATCTAAAATCTCGTCTTCAATTTTTCCTAAATAATCTGTTTCTTTGGTTTCTCCAAGTTCAATACTTTTTGAAACTTCATCAAAGACTAATAGAGTTGATTCAATATCTTTCCCGTATCTTTGTTGCGTTTCAATCGTTCGTTTTCCTTCCATTTTTTTAAGAATAATAGATGTGTCAACAGAACCAAATATAGCTGTTGAACCAAGTGTTGAATCACCACCATCTCCTCCTCCTTTTCGAGCATGGTGAATAACCATAAGATGTGTATTATTATCTCGCGCAAGTGCCAGTAATGGGCTAAGAGCAGTAGTAACTTTAGCATAATCACTTACATCAGATACCTGAGCAAAACGGAAAAGTGTATCAATAATAACAAGAACTGGTTTTCTATTTTTAACTTCTTTTTCCAACCACTGATTTGCTTCTTTTGGAGCTGAATCGATATAACAATATAAATCTTCATTTCCTGTTGCACCAAGTGACTCAAAATGTTTTTTTACTTCACTTCGTTTTTCTTCAAGTGCAACATAAAGGACTATTCCTTTCACTGTCTTTCGTCCAAGAAATTCTTTACCTTGTGCAACATTAAGTGCAAGTTGCCGTGATAATGTTGATTTACCAACTTTCGGTTTTGCCACCATAATAGAGAATCCACCAGATGGAAGAAGTCCTTCGACTATCCAGTTTAATTCTTCGTCTGGTTCGTTTATTAGTGAACCAAGAGAAGTAAAACTGAATTTATCACGAATAATTTCTGCAGATTCCACTGACACTTTAACAGCAGAAGAACCTCGAAGGACATGCAGGTCATTAAAATCTGTAGGTACTTTACCATTAACTAATTCACCATCATTGAATTTTGGAATAGCTAAATGTCCACCAATTTTTTCAATAGCTTCTTTTGCTTTTAATATTCCTACGGAGTCAGTATCGGCACATATAATTATCTCTATATTTGGAAATTTTTTCCGTATTTCCTCAGCTGTTGATTTTAGATTTGCGGAAGAGAAAGCAACGGCTACAGCATAGCCTGTGGCTTCGTATACGCTCGCACCAGTGGCAAACCCTTCTGTGATACATAATCGTTCTACTGGTGTTCCAATAAGGAAGAAATGACTTGCTACTGGAGCTCCAGCAAGAAATTTTTTTTCTCCATCAACATTAATTAACTGTAAAGAAACTAAAATTCCATAACTGTTATAAAGCGGTATGATTAGTTTATTTTCTGAAAGACGGATTCCATGTGGAAGAACTCCTTTTCGTTTGAGATATGGAAAATTAGGTAATGCTTCACTTGCATTATCCCAAATTTCTTGAGCCTTTTTACTTTTCTCTAATTGTTTCTGCTCTCCTTGAATTTTATTCCCAAAATTCATTCCAGACCTCCTAGATAAAAATTCTATGGCTTCGTGGGAAGAACACTGATTGATATGTTCAATCAAATTAATTACATCACCTCCATTTTTTCCTGAAGGTGTTGTATCTCCAGAAAAATGACACCAACTTTGAGTTTCTGGATAAATAGTAAGGGCTGGAGTTGTTTCATTTCGTATTGTACCTACCCAATGAGCACCGACTTTTCTAATTCCAGAAATTAATTCCTGTGCTACCTCAACAATATCGTTTCTTTGTTTTAATTCCTCAATAAACGAAACACTAGATGTGTTTTTCATAAAGCTGTCGCATTCTCTGTGATAACCCTAGATGGCGACAGCTTAAAGTCATTCACCTAAAGTTATCACAAAAAACAAAGTAAAATTGATAATAAGTAGGTGTTTTTTATTTTTTCGACAAGGAGGTTTATTCCTATAAACAAAAAACAACCTTTTTAATAGGTTGCTTTTTGAGTATTCATATTCACTTAGAAATATGTAGAATTGATAACTCAATAAGCAAAAGCCTATTAAACTATCAACTTCACATATTTATTATTAACAACGGACGAAAGGTGCCCACATTTTGTTAACTAAACACACTGTTGATTTATTTTCTTGAAAAACAAAACTGGTTTCTGAAGTAAAACTCTCTCCAAGAAAAATTTATGTAAAACTTAAAGAACTATACTAACACTTGTATCCATTGTATCATAATCTATTTTATAAATCAATGCTTTGTGGTATAATTACCAAGTAAAATTTAATAAGAAAAAGTAGCCTAAACCTTGTATTTATATAAGGCATGGTGAAAAAACTGGTCACAGATAAAAACCCCATCACAAAGGGCTACTGTGACCAGTCGTATCGGGAAACTGATATGGGAGGCGAAAGCTTTCACCTTTGCGGTGGGATTTTTGTGTTCAATTATAAAAATTATTTAAAAATATGAATTACTTAAAAGGAGTTTTAGGTTATCTATTATTAGGCGGAGGGTTAGGTGCAGTAATATTTAAAGTATTTGAAAATACAAGTGAATGGAGCCAATGGTTAATTTTTATATTAATATCTGTTGGTTTTTTTATTACTTTTGAAAATATTAAACAAGAAACAAAAGAAGAGGTAATTAAAGAAATTGATGAAAAATTTAAAAGAAGAGATGAAAAGTATTAATTATTAATTAATTAAAAATTTATATGAACAAAAATGAATTAGGTATTGGATGGGTTTTACTTGCTATATTTATTCTATTATTAATTGCAGTAATTCACTTTTGGTAAAATTTATGAAAAAATATCTATTTATAACAATTATAGCAATCACATTTTTTACTTTTTCAACTAGTGCATTTGCAACTTCAGGTGCTTGTTCAGACCACGGAGGAGTTAATTGCTCTGCTGGTGCAAGTATTAATGGTAGTGCAATTTGCAATGATGGTTTTGAAAGTTCAACCCTCTATCCTTCTGGAACTGAATGTTTTGGTGTGAACACTGCAATTTACGAAGCTTGCAGTTCATCTTTTCCAACTAGTGAATTTACAAAATATACACAAAGTATTGCTTCCGATAAACAACTAATGCAAACCAAGGAACAGAGATTTATTGACCAAGAAAAAGGTTTTATAAGTAGTACAAAAATACAAGTTGATATTGGCATTCAAAAAATTAGTTTAGGGTGGAATCCTATTATTTCATCATATCAATCTGATGAAAATAATGCTGTCGCTGGTTTAAAAAAAATATATAACGTAACTATCGGAAACAATGATGGAATAATGAACCCTATCAGTGATAGTGATTATCAAGTAATTGTTGATAACACAAAAGCTAAATATGAACCCAAAATTCAATCAATAACATCAGAGATGAACGATGCTATAGCCAAATTCAGAGCAAGAGGAGATGCTGATATTGCTTCACATAATAGTTGTATTGATTCTTTAAAAGCACTTTTGTCAAAAATGCAGTCGGCTGGTACGAATGATATTACTCAACAATCATCAAATTGTGGATTACACAGTTCTCTAAACACCCAAAGCCAAACGTGCGATTGTGATTCTGGTTATGTTGGAGACCCAACTGGGGCGAATCAATGTGTACTCACACAAATATTTTGCCAAGCAATTCTCCCAAACGGTAATTTTCATATTGATGGAAGAAACTGTGTATGCAATGACGGATATGAATTTGATTCTAACAAGAAAAATTGTATTACAGTCGTAAAAAATAATACTCCTTCATTAAAAACAACAACATCTAATTCTTCAACAGTAACTGCACCAATTAGTAAAAAGCTGATAGCTCCTGTTATCACGTCTCAGACGAATACACCAGCAGATACAACACCATTAACTCAACCAGTAGTATCTACTCCGACACAACAACCCAAAGAAGGATTATTTAAAAAAATGTGGAATTTTTTTACTAATTTATTTTAAATCATTTATATGAACTATTTAAAAAATTTATTCAAAGGAAGATTAGGAAGAAAAGATTATTTTGTTGGTATAATAATTTTAACTGTATATGTTTTTATAATCGTTGTCTTGTCTGAAAATAATTTAATACCAGAGTTTGTAGCAAACATATTAGCCTATATTTATATTCTTTTTCGTGCTTCCTTTGTTTTCCGTAGATGTAACGATTTTAATAAATGGAAAAGAGGAGCTGTGTATGTATTTACAATATTAAGTCCATTGATGCTTATATGGGGAGATTTAATTTGGTTTTCTGGTAAAGGTAATGAGGGTAAAAATAAGTATGGGTTACCAATAAATAATAAACCGATACTAAAAAATCTATTTAATCCCAATTAAAAAATATGAAAAAATTTATGCTATCTAAACTAAAAACAAAAAAGTATTATATTCCAGCTATTATATTAGTTGTAATAATTTTTTCTGTTGTCGCTTACTTTTTCTATGAAAGAGAAAATCATTCAAAAATTGCCATCGTCCCCATCACTGGATTTATATATTCCTCACCTCAATATAATACAGATGGTTCTATTGATAAAAGTAATGCCTATTCACTTGATATAGTATCTCAAATAAGAAAAGCCAATGAAGATAAAAAAGTAAAAGCTATTGTGTTTGTAATTGATTCTGGTGGAGGTGAAGCATTTACAGCAGAAGAAATTACCAGAGCTATAAAGGAAGTAAATAAACCCACAGTATCCTTAATTCGTTCAAGGGGTATGTCTTCTGCTTATTGGATTTCTTCTGCTACAGGACGTATATTTGCTTTACCATTGTCTGGAACTGTAGATATAGGGATAACAAATTCATTTACAGACAACTCAAAACAAAACACAGATAGTGGTATAACTTTCCATCAATTATCCTATGGTAAATACAAGGATATGTATAACGCTGACAAAGATATGACTCCAGATGAAGAGAAGTTGGCTATCTCTCAAACAACAGAACAAGCTAACGTGTTTATTAAGGAAGTATCAGAGAACAGACATATATCAATAGAAAAGGTACAAGCAATAGCCGATGGGTCAATGATAATAGGTCAGGATGCTCTAAAACAGGGTCTAGTTGACGAGCTAGGAAGTTTTGCGGAGGTAGATAGGTATCTGTCTAAAATGCTCAAAACTAAGATAGAAATACGTATTCCAAGTGAAGAGATAGAGAAATAATATAGTGTTGGGTGGTGTGAGGTAGATGTTTAAATACACTAATATTTTAAAAAATTATTATATAGCCTCAGGGACTAAGCTTTTACATAAATGATAGTATATTACAACCATGAATTACTATATAATGTAAAGATATATTCTCTGTTTATAGTTTTAGCATTTTCTCTCTTTAAATCAAAAAATTGTATGTAAATGATTATAATTTTAATGTATTTATATTAAAAACTTAATATAAATTATAGTATAAATACTTTCAACAACAATAGTATACAAAGAGATACAAAGGAATACAAAACTAAAAAAGTTATATAGTTTTTTGAGGTTAGTCTTTCTATTATTATAAAAACCAGAAACATACCCACGATATGCTTTTATTTTATAAAATGGAATATTTACCCTTTATTTAGTGATATAATAATAACTATGGCAAAACTAAGAGATGAAAAATGGATGATTAAAAAACTGATTAATTTTTACAACAATACAGGGTATTCTATGCCCCATACTTACCAATATAGATTAAGACAAATTTCTACTGGAATATCTGAAGCAGATTTTATTCAATCTTTACAGACTAAATCAACATTTAGGGATTGGTTATTTTATACATTCAGAAAAAAATACTATGAAAGTCCTAAATATCAATTAGATAGGATGCATAAACTTAGAGAACTCTATAATTCTTGTTGTAAGGATGGTTTTATAGTACCAGTTTATTCTAATTCAAACGATACATGGCGTGGACAACCAACACAAACGGGTATAGTTGAAAGTGAGCAAGGAAAAGAGTTAACCCATTTTTGGGGATTTATTGAGGCTTCACTTAAAAAGTATCCAACAAAAAAATTAATAATTTATACATCAATATCTACTATTTTGTCAGTTGCTGTATTGGGTTGGATTATTATACACACTGTTCCCCTAGTGTATCACTTAATAATAAGAACTCTCTAAAAATTATGGAGAATTTAGAAAATAAAATTAAAAAAGCTCAAGAATCAGAAGAAAAATATGATTTTTTGGGTGCTAGTATTCAATATAAAGAAGCCCTACAAATGGCTCAAAAATTAAGTCAAAAAGAAAAAATAAAAGAATTAAAAAATAAATTATTAACTGTGGGTGCAAAAATTAATTTTAAAACTCTTACAGTTGAACAGCATATTCCAAATTCATCTATTGACGATTTCATAAATTTAATTATTAAAGATGGCGATGGCTTGCCAATAATTTTAAAAACTATAGGTTGCCACTATTATTTTTATCCAAGGATAAAGAATATTCTTAATGAAGCCAAGAACACAATGCCTATAATGTTTCAACTTGCCACTCTCACAACTTTTTCTGACAAAGGACATGTAATAGAAGGTGGTAGTGACCCTCAAATAGCATGGACTGCAAAAATATATGGGATTAGTCAAGGTATTATAACTAATCTTTATCTTAAACGTATGTTTGAAACATTAAAACAAAAAAATAATTTAAATGGTGGAACACTTTTTTCTTATATAGAACAAAAAGGAATATTCCCAACAAATTCACTTCCATTAATTAAAAAAGGAGTAGAGAAATATTTTGAAGGTGATTATATTTCCGCATTACATATACTAGTACCGCAATTTGAATCTTCCTTTTTATATATTTCCGAAAAATTGGGCATAGATATTATTGCTTTAAACAGAAGTCCGGAAGTTTCAACACGTACGAAAGTACTTTCAGAAACCAATTTAGATTCATCTGAATTTAGAAATGTTTGGAAGGAAGATTTTTGCGAGCAAGTTAAGTATATTTTATTCAGTCCACTTGGTTATAAGTTAAGGCATAAAATCGCACATGGTAATATTGACCCAATTGAATGCAACCAGAGCAACACGGAACTAATTTTGTATCTTTTTTTAGTTCTAGCTGGCAGAGTTGAAATAAAATCACAGGTAAAAAAGTAGTCTAACTTATTAATATTATTTAAATCAATGAAAAAAAATATAGAAAATATTGATAATAGAATAGGATGTATAAAATATATTGAAGAACTTGAACAATACGATATTCCTCCTGATAACTTTTTTGCTACCGACGTCAATGAATATGAATATTTTTCAGATTCTCGAATCTGTGGAATTTTTTCATTTGGTAAAAAATACCCAATTACCTTCAGAATGATAACGGGTGAAGAAAATGAATATGGATACTACAGATACATTTTACGTATCCCCACCATAATTAATCCCCTTATATACAATAAGGTTACACCTGAAAAATATTATAAAAAAGTTCAGGAAAATTTTGATAAAGCTCGAAAAGATGGATATTATTTTAAAGAGGGATTAGCAGGAGAGTTTATTTGTATTTTCGCCGTGTTTTTGAGAGCACGTTTCTATTTGAGAAGTGTAGTTAATAGAAACAATCAAGAAATATCGCAAAAGATTACTTACCCCGTTTTTTTACCAAGTACTGTGAGTGAATATAAGGAAATTTTTAATGATAAAAAGAAAAATTTAACAAGTGACTTGATTCCATTTTTCGAAAAAATAGTTACCCTCCCAGACAAAGGACATTTTAATATAATACATTCATTTAGAGAATACCATGAAGCTCTTAAAAATATAGGCATAGACCATGACATTGTCTATTTAAAACTTGTTGTGGCGATTGAAGGTATTGCCTCTATCGAAAAAGTTGAATCAAACTTCAAACATGATTTTCCAGAATGTTTTAATTTAATTAAAGATGACAAAGAAAAACTTAATCAAATTACTACAATGTGGGCAAATAGAGGGTCAACTAATTCTGTTCGTTCTTTTTTAAAAAAGTATCTTCTTGGTATTCGTAAAGATTTTGAAAAGACCGTATATATAAATAAAGAAGGTAAAAATAAAAATATTACATTAGAAAAAACCATAAACAGGATATATGCTTCTCGGTCAAAATATGTTCACGAAGGCAGACAAATGACTATTAGTAAAATATCATTTAGAGATTCTGCTTATGAGCCAACAATGGGAGGAGTTATTGATAGAAAAAAAATATTACTTGATGAATTATTACCAGTAATTTCATATTTTGAAAATATAGTAAATATTTCCTTAATTAATTATATAGATATAAATACACTTGTAAAAAAGTTAATAAATAAAAAATAATGAAAAATTACTATCGGGTATCAAGAAACGAATACAATGATGGCGATTTCATCTTTGAAACTGAAATTGGTGTTAATACCTTAGAAAATATAAAAACCTATACAAAAGCATTATCTTCTGCTATTACGAGTAATTTTCCAGAGGATTTAGTGTTACTTAATACACTAAATCTACCAGACTCAGAAAATGGTGCTGGGTGTACTTCATTAAAAGAAGCTATCTTCGAAGAAATCAGAATAAAAAAATTCTCAGATAAGCCATGCAGGTTTACTGATAGTATGATGGTCTTCAATGATATTCAGAATGCTCTTAAGTTTCAAAAGAATTTTAGACATGATGGAAAAATCTATGAAGTAACAATAGTAAACGAACAAGATATTTTTACGGGTGATATGAGAATGCTCGATGAAAAATTTTTTTCTATTAACGATTTAAGAAAAAATGCAGAAAAATATTGGAACTCTAATATTACAAATAAACCCATAATTGAAGTTATAATAACTAAAATGAATAAGCCTAAAGTAGTGTCTGAAGTCGTGGGAGCAAAACTTAAAAATCCATAAAGCATTTTTTGAGGTTAAGCATAGAAAAAGACCAAAACTCAGAAACATACCCACCCCGCCTTGTATTTCTATTTATATATAAAAATAAAGCTCATAATCTTATTGTCACAAAAACACGATTTATGTTAAAATAATACGTATATATGACTTCATATAACATTTATTGTGATGAAAGTTGCCATCTACTTAATGATGAAAGTAAGGTTTTTTCTCTTGGAGGTGTTTGGGTTGAAAAGAATGAAACTGAGCAAATATTAAAAGACTTAAGAAATCTAAAAATAAAACATAATTTGTCTAATTCCTTTGAAGCGAAATGGACTAAAGTTTCCAAATCAAAAGAAGACTATTATTGTGAGCTTGTTACTTATTTTTTTGAAAGTGATAAATTACACTTCAGAGCTGTAGTTGTTCCAGATAAATCAATTTTAGACCATACAGCTTTTAATCAAGACCACGATACTTGGTATTACAAAATGTTTTATTTACTTTTAAATGTAATCCTTCAACCAGAGTCAGATTATAACCTCTATCTTGATATTAAAGATACAAAAAGTAATTTAAAAGTTATGGAATTAAAAAGGATTTTAAATATTACCAATGCTGATAATTTTCCAATTAGTAAAGCTCAACAAATTAGGTCTCACGAAGTAGAACTAATACAAGTTACAGATATTTTGCTTGGTGCATTATCATACTCACATCGTGGACTACAAGCAAATGCTGGTAAGAAAAAGGTCGTAGAACTCATTGAAAATAGTATAGGTAAAAATATTCTGAGTTCTTCGCCTGTTGATGAGAATAAGTTTAATGTATTAGTATGGAAACCACGGACTCAAATATAAAATTACCTCCAGATATATTTCCGTCTGATGGTGACTGGGATAAATATTTAGAAGATATATATAGTGTTTTTATAAATACTTTAGTAAAAAGAAAGTTAGTTTTTTTAAATCTACCAGTTTATTTGAAAAAGAACCCTGAATATAAAAGTAAATCTTTTACTTTTTGGCATCTTATATCAGAGGGAGAAAAAGAAGAAGAAAGAACTCCAGATTTTAGAAGATGCGAGAGATTAGCTTGGATACATTGGGTTATTGAAAATGCAATAAATAATAAAGATATTTCTTGTTGGGAAAACGTAAGAGGTTCAAATACTCACGTTGTTATTTGGTTTGATACAGAGAGTTATGTGGTTATTTTGGCTAAAAGAAAAGATTATTTTTTATTAAAAACTGCATACTTAGCAAAACCACACAGAGCTGAAGTTTTTCGCATGGAAAAGAAAACAAAGAAAAACTATATTTTTTAAGAGTAGCATATAAAGCAGAAACCGCCCTTTCGGACGGTTTCGTATGCTCCTTCTACACGTGGTAGATGAGTCTGATTTAAGTATACCATTTAGATTCAAAAAATCAATCAATATAAGTAACCTGTGGAAAACTGTCAGCCCATCTAATTTAATGACTTATATAATGTAACCATTTTTTTGATGTTATTTATTATTCTTTCCGAACATCGTTCCAAATTCGAACCAAAAAACATGTAATAGTAGTATACCCCAGTATATAAATGTTACAGGAAAATCTAAAAATGATATATCTTTTTTAGAGCCTAAAGTAAGAGAAATCCTAAAACCCCCAAACATACCTACCCACATGTGCTAATGATAATGAAATTATATATTTATTTAATATAAAACATTATTAATATGTGAAC
>Ga0209125_1002565_pt1 | contig 13814 bp, 11 predicted proteins | sample BarGraIncub1131A_FD_184503 | JGI IMG/M metagenome (GOLD analysis project Ga0209125, IMG submission 184503) | Arctic peat soil microbial communities from Barrow, Alaska - Barrow Graham LP Incubations 11-31A (SPAdes) (version 2) | ecosystem: Environmental > Terrestrial > Soil > Wetlands > Peat... | reverse complement strand
CCTGCCGCCGCGTCGCTGGTGAGCGAGCCGAGGTTCACCTCCCTGGACGACACCACCCCGTCGATCGGGGAGCGGACCAGCCCCTTGGCAAGGCGAGCCCGGGACTGGGAAAGCTCCCCCTCGCTGGCCCTGGCCTGGGCCTTGGCCGCCTCGACCCGGGCCCGGGACGCCTCGCCCTCGGAGAGGGCGTCATCCACCGCCTGCTGGGTGGCGAGCCCCGCACCCTTGAGCTTCAGGGCCCGGAGCTTCTCCCGCTCGCTGCGGTTGGCGGCGACCTGTGCCTCCAAAACCGCGGCCTTGGCGCTCTCCACGTTCGCCTCGCCGCGCTTCACCTGCGCCTCGGCCTCGGCGAGTCCGATGCGCGCGAGCGGCTGCCCCTTGCGGACCCTGACCCATTCGGTGACGTAGAGCTCCTTCACCAGCCCGGGAATCTCCGTCTTCACCTCGGCCTCGAACTTCGGCGCCAGCGTTCCGGTCACCTCGATCCCGTCCAGGAGGTCCGCGCCCGTCACGGTCATCACCTCCACGGCCACCGGGGGGGCCCCGGCCGCAGGCTTGGCTGTGTTGCTTTTGGAGCAGCCGGCGGCTCCTCCCAGCAGCAGGCCAAGCGCCGCGGCGGCTAATGCTCTCGTCATTGCGTTCATAAAGTACCTCTGAAATAGGTGATGTGTGACATACCTGCGGTAAATTATGAATTTTGGATGCTAGATTTTGGATTATAATCCAGAATCAAAAATTCAAAATCCAAAATTGCGTTACCTGGCGATTCCGGTCATGAGGAGGCGGAGCATCCTGACCATTCCCTCCCGGTCCAGCCTGGATTCCCTTGGGCAGAGCTGATCGTTGATGGCGGAGGTCAGGATGGCGATGATCGCCCTTGCCACGTCCTCGGCGCTCCCCTCCTTCAACTCGCCCCCTGCGATGCCTGCCCGGACCAGCCGCTGGATCAGCTCCATCATCCCGACGAAATAGGCTTCCAGGTCTAGGGGGGGCGCTCCCTGGGGGGGGCCATAGTAAATGGCATACATCAGGCGGACCAGCGCAAGCCGTTGAACGGATATGTCGAAAAGGTCACTGCAGAAATGGATGATCCTTTCCTGCGCGGAGCCGTCCAGGGAGACGATCCTTGCCACCAGCGACTCGAAGGTGCCGGAGGAACTCTGCATCAGCTCCAGATAGATCCCTTCCTTGTTGCCGAAATAATAATAGAGGACCGGCTTGGTCACTCCGGCTGCGGCTACCAGTTCCCGGACCGACGTCGCTGCGTACCCCTTCTCATTGAAAAGGGCAAGGGCGGCGGCCAGCAGCCTTTGCCGCGCCCCGGCATCAGGCTCTATCTTTCCGGTTCCAAACGTCATGCTCTCCCCCTGCGACTGCTGCCGGCCAAGATCTAAAACGGCCGGGTGGCGACGGAATCCTGCTCTTAAAACCCCTGCCGCGCCTTACCTTACCCCGGTCGCTTTGGAAAAACCTGCCTTCCTGCAGGCAAGCCGGAGCCGGTAAACCTGCTGAACGGTAAGTACAATAATGAGGTTCGCATGTCAACAAGTAATTCTACCGATCGGTAGGTAGGGGTAGTTCATGAGTAATGGATTGATTTTTTCCCGTCAAGTTTATATAGTGACCGGATAGCCTGAAGCCAAAGGATGGACATATGGTACGAACTATTCTCACATACCCGGATCCGGAGCTGAAGAAGCGCTCCAACCCGGTCACGGTTATCACCGATAAGACGCGGGAGCTGGTGCGCGACATGGCGCAGACCATGTACGACGCTCCCGGGATAGGCCTCGCGGCCCCCCAGATCGGGGTGCATCAGCGGATCATCGTGATCGATGTCTCGGCAAAGGACGAAACGCCTGCGCTCGTCGTCGCCATCAACCCGGAGATCATCCACGCCGAAGGGGAGGAGTACGAGGAGGAAGGGTGCCTTTCGGTCCCGAAGTACGCCGCGAACGTCCGCAGGCACGCCCGTATTGTCGTGAAGGCGCTCAACCTCGACGGGGAGGAGGTCATCTTCCGGGCCGACGAGTTGCTCGCCATCGCGTTCCAGCACGAGATCGACCACCTGGACGGCATACTCTTCATAGACCATCTATCGCCGCTCAAGCGCGGCCTCTTCCGCAAGCGCTATCTGCGCGCCCAGGAAGACGCCAAGGAGAATTATTGATGACGGGGCTGCGCATCATTTTCATGGGAACGCCCGAGTTCGCCTGCCCGACGCTCAAGACGCTGATCGAGCGCGGAGAGCAGGTGGTGGCAGTCGTCACCCAGCCGGACCGCCCGAAGGGGAGGGGACAGCAGACGCTCCCCCCTCCGGTGAAGCTCCTGGCGCAGGAACACGGGATCCCGGTCCTGCAGCCGGTGAAGGTGCGGCACCCGGACGCCATCGAGGAGATCAGGGCTCTGAAGCCCGACCTGATCGTGGTGGTCGCCTTCGGGCAGATCCTCCCCAAGGCTCTGCTGGAGATCCCCGCGCGCGGCTGCATCAACGTGCACGCCTCGCTGCTGCCGCGCTACCGCGGTGCTGCGCCGCTCAACTGGTGCATCATCAACGGCGAAACGGAGACCGGCGTCACCACCATGATGATGGATGTCGGGCTCGACACCGGCGACATGCTGCTCAAGCGGGCGACACCGATCGACCCGGACGAGGATACCAGCAGCCTGCACGACCGCCTCTCGCGGATCGGCGCCGAACTGCTCGCCGAGACGGTCGACCTGCTGGCTGAAGGAAGGCTGGTGCCGGAAAAGCAGGATGACGCGCTCACCTGCTATGCGCCGATGCTGAAGAAGGAGGACGGCGAGATCGATTGGGGCAAGGATGCGCCCGGGATCAAGAACCTGGTCCGCGGCATGACCCCCTGGCCCGGCGCCTACAGCTACCTGGACGAAAAGCTGCTGAAGGTGTACCGCGTGCAGAGCGCCTCGGGAGAAGGAATCCCGGGTGAGGTCCTGGCAGCCGGCCGGGACGGCATCGAGGTGGCCTGCGGAGAGGGGAGCGTCGTCATTCATGAATTGCAGCTGGAGGGGAAGAAGCGCCTCCCCGCGGCGGAATTCCTGGCCGGGTGCAAGCTCGTGCCGGGGGCCACGCTCGGCAAAAAGGGGTTACCCGTTGGCTGAGGCGAGAACACCACAGAAACCTCCTCGGAAGCGGCTCTTCGTCGCCCTCATGGGGGTCACCTGCCTCCTGGTGGTCGGGCTCATCTACCTCGGCTGGTGGATTCCCACCATGGGGCTTGCCAATATCCACCCGGATCTGCCGCGCCTGGCCGGCATGGTATTCGCCGTCCTCTCGGGGGTCGCGCTGCTCGGCACCCTGCTCCTGGTCCTGACGACTGCGTTCGGCAAGGATATCCTCTTCACCAGGTTCATGCGCGGCGTGGTGATCAAGTTCCTGCTCCCGCTCATCGAGCAGATCGGCAACCTGTGCGGCATCTCCAAGGACACCATCCGCCAGTCGTTCGTCGCCATGAACAACAGCCTGGTGGCGTCCCAGCGCCTCAGGATCAAGCCGGACCGGATTTTGATCCTGCTCCCCCATTGCCTGCAGCTCTCCGAGTGCGAGATCAAGGTGACCGGCGAGATCGGCAAGTGCATCCGCTGCGGCCGCTGCAACATCATGGGGCTCGCTGAACTGGCCCAGAAGTACCATGTCGACATCTCCGTCGCCACCGGCGGCACCCTGGCGCGCAAGGTCATCATCGAGAAGCGTCCCAAGCTGGTCCTGGCGGTCGCCTGCGAGCGTGACCTCACCTCCGGAATCAAAGACTGCTACCCGCTCCCGGTGATAGGCGTCCTGAACGACCGTCCCTTCGGCCCCTGCTTCAACACGCGGGTGGACGTGGAGAAGATCGAGGCGGCGCTCCGTTCCGTGCTGGTCTAGCCCGGGCTCCCGATGAAACTCGAACTTATGGACGACCTCGCTGCAACCCTCAGGCTTTCCCTGTTGCGCATCTCCCCGCTGCTTCTCCTGCTGATCCTGATCCCCTGGTTCCCTCCGGCCGCCGCTGCCGGTCAGACGGCGCAGATCACCGACTACAGGGCCATCCGCCAGCCCGCCAGGGACGCGGCGGGGCGGGCGCTGCTGGCGATCAGGAGTTTCAATAGCGGCGGCGTGGCGCACCTGCTCGTCGTCGATCCCGTCAGCTTCGAGAGTCTCGACCTCCCTGCCTCGACCCTCAAGCTCTCCGGGTCCGCCGCTGACGCCCACCTCGGCGCCACGCCCTTCATGAGGGCGCTCCAGCGCTACGGCTCAGCGCCGTACCGGCTGCAAAACGGCGGTGCCGTCCGGGCCGAGGCGCAGGTCGCCGGTACCTTCCTGACGGTCGATCTCTGCCCGTCGAAACGCCCCTTCGAGCGCGAAATGTTCGAGGCGGTGGCGGCGCTCGGCAAAGGGGCGCCGGTCCCGGTCGCCGTTGCGGTCACCGGGGTCTGGCTGGCGAGCCATCCCGAGGAGCTCTCCTTTCTGAAGCGGGAGTCCGCAGCAGGGAGGCTGGCCATCACCTGGGTGAACCATTCCTACCACCACCCCTACGAGCCCCGCGTGCCGCTCGGACGCAACTTCCTGCTCACCCCGGGGACCGATTTTACCGGCGAGGTGCTGGAGCTGGAGCGGCTGCTCCTGGCCCATGGCCTGCTCCCTTCCCCTTTCTTCCGTTTTCCCGGCCTCGTCTCCGACGGGGCGACCGTTGGGCGTCTGCGCGAGCTCTCCCTGATACCGATCGGCTCCGACGCCTGGCTCGCCAAGGGGGAGTTGCCACGCAAGGGGAGCTTCATCCTGGTGCACGGTAACGGCAACGAGCCTAAGGGGGTGCGGCTGCTCCTGCCGATGCTGCGTAGCGGCGAGCTGCGCCTCATGCCCCTTGCCGCGGCCTTCGGACCTTGAGGGAGTGAGCAGGGCCAGGCACCCGCAAGCGGTGCCGCTGCAGTCGGCGGTTCTTGCGGGTATCCCCACGCTTGCCGCTGCCGGGACCGCGGCAAAACCGGCTGCGCTCACCCGCGCATCCCCTTACAAGGTTTAAACCCATGAAGAACCTCATTTTCGCCCTGCTCCTCGCCCTGCTCCCCCTCCTCTGCGACACCGCCGCCGCAACCCAGGGACCTCCGCACTTTGCGGTTGCCGAAGGACCGACACCGGTGCTCAACACCCCTTCCTTCACCGGGGTCTTCGGAGGCACCATCCGGCTCGACCCCTGCAGGGGGATGCGCCCGATAGAATTCGTCGCCCTCCCGGGGACGCTTTTCAGGATAGATGGTGAACTGGAGAACGACGGGGTGACCGTGTACCGGGTCACCAGTCGCGACTACCCTTACCCGCCCAAGACCGGGTATTACGTCGATGCCCGCTTCGTGAGGAGCGTTGACGCTCTTTACCCGGAGCGGCCGCGCCCCCTTCCTGAGCTTGCCGAGGTGCAGCAGCGGCTCGTGGCGGCGCTGGGAAAACCGTACGTTTGGGGCGGGAACCTGAAGGACGGGGTGCCGCTGCTGGGGAAATTCTACCCGCAGGCCGATACCCTGGCAGGGGTGGACTGCTCCGGGCTCCTCTACGAGGCAACGGGCGGCTACACGCCGCGCAACAGTTCGGCCCTGACCGTATTCGGCGCGGGGGTTCCGATAGCCGGGCTTTCCGCCGAGGGGATCGCGGCAAGGCTTCGGCCTCTCGACCTCATCGCCTGGAAGGGGCATGTGATGGTGGTACTGGACAGCGACAGGGTGATCCAAAGCACGATGGGATGTAAGGGGGAAGGCGGGGTGCGTCTGAGCCCACTGAAGGAAACGCTGCGCCGGCTCATGAAAAGCAGGAAACCTCTGGACCATTATCCGGAGGGGGGAGGCGCAGGGAAGGCGTTTGTGATCAGGAGGTGGTTCCCGCGCTGACGCTGAAAGCAGCGAGATGCTCCAGGGATGAGATGGTTACCTCCTTCTGTGCGGCGATCAGGTCGTTTCGGGCCGACATCTCCTCGCTGCTCGGCAGCGGGCCGTCCGGCACGACCGCGAGAAAGACCGCGACGACCTCAGGATCGAGCGATGTGCCGCTCAGGGCGCGCACCATCTCCCTCGCCTCGGCACAGGGATACCCTTTCCGGTAGGGTCGGTCCATGGTGAGCGCGTCGTAGATATCTGCCACCGAGACGATGCGCGTCGCCACGGGAATCGCCTCGCCGCGCAGCCCCGCAGGGTAGCCGGTGCCGTCGTACCTTTCGTGGTGGTGGTGGATGATGTGGCGGGCCACCTCGGACAGGTTCGCCTTCTCGGCGACGTCCGCTCCCCAGAAAGTGTGCATCTTCATGGTTTCAAATTCCAGGTCCGTCAGGCGCCTGGTGCAGTTCAGGATGAATTCGGAGACGCCGATCTTGCCGCAGTCATGCAGCCAGCTGCCGAACTTTATCTGTCTCTGGGTCTCCTTCGGTATCCGCATCGCCTCCGCGATCATCAGGGCGTAGACGGCAACCCTGTCGCAGTGTCCCCTGGTGCTCGGATCCTTCAGCTCGATGGTCTGGGCCAGGGAGCGCAACACGGACTCATCCTCACGCCGTATGGTATGGATCACCCGGTAGCGCCTGAGCCCTTCCTTCACCACCTCCAGGATCTCCTCGCTCTTCCAGGGCTTCAGCAGATAACGGTACACCTCCGAGTTGTTGATGGCGGCCAGTGCCGATGGCAGGTCGACGTATGCGGATATCAGCACCTTGACCGTGTCCGGTGACAGGGTGCTCAGCTCGGAGAGCAATTCCAGTCCGGACATGCCGGGCATGTGGTTGTCGGTTACCACGACCGCTATCTCGTGCAGTTTGAAGAGTTCCAGCGCCTCGGCCGCGTCGCCTGCGGTAAGGATCGTTATCCCCTTGGAAAGAAAGAGGTCTTTGGAACACTGAAGCGTCAGCCTGCAGTCGTCAACGAACAGTATCTCTGCTGCCATGGATTACCCCTTACGCTTCGCGGGTACACCTGCCGGTACGCCTGCCGCTGGGGCGGCGCTGCCGGTGCCTAAACTGACGGGAATGTTAAACTCTCATGAAGTAATTGTCAACTGAATGTTGTCCCTGACTGCACGCGGGACTCCTGTTGTTTGCGGACCTAGGAGCGGGCCTGTCGTGACTCCAGTTCCCCCTGCACAGCTTCCAGCTGCCGGGCGCCGAGCCCCTTCGAGCTGAGGAGCCCTTTCACTGCACCGGTCGCAAGCGAGGGGAGGAAGAGGGTGAACCATACCGGCGGGGTCTTCCGGTTTCGGAGCAGGGCGAGTCTCAGGCTTGCGCGGGTGCCCCAGCGCGGGTGGCGGGCGACAGCGGAGATGGTCTCGGCCGAAGCCGCCGGCGACCTCAGGAATGCCAGGATGCCCGACTCCTTGAGCGCCGGATTGGCAAGGACCGCGGGCACCAGGCGCGGCTCCCCCTCGCACAGCAGGGCCTCCAGCACGGCCGCCGAGCCCCGGCGGGCCAGGCTGATCTTGGCGCCGAGCTCGGTTTCCGGGAGTCGCTTCAGGATGGCCTGCTGCGCCGCGACCTTGTGGTCCGGGCTTCCCCCCGAAAGCTGCAGGACGGCGACCAGCTCGAAGAGGTGGAGCTGCGCCAGGAGCTCTGCGAGGAGGGGAGCCGGCGTGCCGGGGTGTCCTGCCAGTGCGATCTTCAGCCGGCGGCTTCCGGAAACCAGCGGCACCCGGTGGACCGCCCTGATCAGCCGCTCTGGGAGGTTTTGCCGCTTCAGGAGCGCGAGCAGGTGCTCTTCCCCCAGGTGCGGGTTCTTCAGGGCGCTCCGGATCAGGTCGGGATCGGGGTCTTGGAGCAGGCCGGACAGCTCTGCCGCGCCGGCGCTGAGCGCCAGCCGGAGCCGGGCCGCCTGTCCGGGGTCGAGCCTTCCCGGTTCGGATGGGACTGGAGTCTCTGTAGTCTGGGATGTTTTGATCGTGCTCACCTATACTGACGCCGCAATCGGGGTCGCTAGCTTCCCCGTTCTTGTAGGGGCACCCCTTGCGGTCGCCTTTCTTCCCGGGAGAATTTGGCTATTCCGGTACACCTTCTATTCGGCGCAGCAGGAGAGCCGCTCCAGGTCCCGGCGGAAACCCTGGGCGCACAGCTTCAACCCTTCCCCCATGGAGGGGTAGACGTGCAGCGTCTCGGCAAGCTGCGCCACGGTCAGGCGGAAGCGGACCGCGAGTGCCGCCTCGTTGATGACGTCCGCCCCCCGGTGCAGGGAGAGATGCACGCCGAGTATCCTGCCGGAGCCCTTCTCTGCGACGATCTTGATCGCCCCCCTGAGCTCGCCGGTGACGTGGGCCTTCGGTATCGCCGATGCGGGGATGGTGTGGCAGGTCACGTCGAAACCGGCCTGGCGCGCCGCAGCCTCTCCGTAACCGACGGTCCCCACTTCCGGGTCGGTGAAGATCGCCATCGGGATGCTGTTGTAGTCGAGCGCGCAGCGGCAGCCGGCATCCAGCATGTTGTCCACGGCAGCAATCCCCTCGCGCGCCCCGACCGTCGCAATCTGCATCCCACCGGTCACGTCCCCGGCGGCCCAGATCCCCGGGGCGGAGCTGCGCAGCTCCCGGTCGACCTTGATGAAGCCCCTGTCGTCCAGGAGGACTCCTGCCTGCTCCATTCCGATCCCGCTGCTCGCTGGCGCGGTGCCGACCGCGAGGAGTATCCGCTCCGAGACGAAGTGCCGGGCCACCCCGTCGACCTGCGCCTCCACCCGGGTCATCCCCTCATGGGCCGAAACGGAGCAGATGGTGGCGTTCACCACGATCTCCATTCCCTCCGCCTCGAGCGCATCCCGCAGGGCCTGTACCGGCTCCGCTTCAACTGCCGGGAGCAGGCGATCGCCGTGCTCGAGGATCGTGACCCGCACCCCGAGCCGGCTGAACATCTGCCCCAGTTCCAGGGCGATCACCCCGCCGCCGACGACCGTGAGGGATGCGGGAGGGGTCTTCATGAGCAGGGCGCTCTTGCTGGTCAGGTACGGGACCTGCTCCAGCCCGGCGATGGCGGGGATGCGCGGGTACCCCCCGGTGGCGATCAGGAACCGGTTCCCCTTGAGGATCCTTTCCCCGACCTGGATGGTGTCGGGCGCGAGGAATCTGGCGTCCCCCTTGAGAAGCGTCAACCCCGGCACCTTGTTCAGCACGTCGAGGTACTTGGTCTGCCGCAGTTGCCCGACCACGGCAAACTTGTGGGCATCGAGCCGGGGGAATTCCAGCGCGCCGGCGCGGGTCCCGAGGCCGAGCCGCGCGCCGAGTTCCGCCTGGTGGCGAAACAGCGCCGCGTGGATCAGCGTCTTGCTCGGAATGCACCCCCAGTTGATGCAGGTGCCTCCGAGGACGCTCTTTTCTATCATGATGGGCCGGGCGCCCTTCGCCTGCGCCCGAAGCGCCGCGGCAAAGGCGGTGGAGCCCGAGCCGAGTATGATGATTTCCGGTCCCTCATCCATAGCAAATTCTCCCATGAGCCTTTCCCCCCAACAGTTTACCTCGAAGCCCTCGACCGGTAAACAGAAGAATTCTCCGGCTTTCCCCGGAGCGGCCGTCGACGCAGGGAGGAGGGGGTGGGTCCCTGCCGGGCCGTGACGGCCGGGGAGTCAGGTGGGGGCGGCTCCCCTCGCCCGGCAGCGGCCGGAAAGCGGCCTCCGGAGCGCTGCCGGGCACGTGCGCGGCGGCAAAGTCCCGGTTTTTAACAAATTGGCGGGCAATAATCCTTGACACGGGTGGGAAACAATTGTAATCTGGCGAGCCTAACTCTACGGATACAGTATACTTTTTTACCTTTGATCTGGCACCACTTGAAATCATAATTTATGGAGGCGGCGTGTTGACATTTCAGGAGCTGATTCTCTCCCTGCAGGGGTACTGGGCAGGGCAGGGGTGCGTGATCCAGCAACCATATGATACCGAAAAAGGGGCGGGGACTTTCAACCCCGCCACCTTCCTGCGCGTGCTCGGACCCGAGCCGTGGAAGGTGGCATACGTGGAGCCCTCCCGGCGCCCCACGGACGGCCGCTACGGCGAGAACCCGAACCGGTTGCAGCACTACTACCAGTTCCAGGTGATCATGAAGCCGTCCCCCATGAACATCCTCGACCTCTACCTCGACTCGCTGCGCGCCTTCGGCATCGACCCGGCCAAGCACGACATCCGCTTCGTCGAGGACGACTGGGAATCCCCGACGCTCGGCGCCTGGGGCCTCGGTTGGGAGGTCTGGCTGGACGGGATGGAGATCACCCAGTTCACCTACTTCCAGCAGGCAGGCGGCATCGACCTGAAGCCGGTATCCTCCGAGATCACCTACGGCTGCGAGCGGATCGCCATGTACCTGCAGGGGGTCGACAACGTCTACGACCTGGAGTGGGCCAAGGGGATCCGCTACGGCGACATCCACCACGAAAGCGAGGTGGAGTTCTCCACCTACAACTTCGAGGAGGCCGACGTCGACATGCTCCTGACGCTCTTCAAGATGTACGAGAAGGAGTGCGTGCGGCTGGTCGCCAAGGGGCTGGTGCTGCCGGCCTACGACTACGTCATGAAATGTTCCCACACCTTCAACCTTCTGGACGCCCGCGGCGCCATCTCGGTGACTGAGCGCGCCTCCTACATCGGCAAGGTGCGCAACGTGGCGAGGCTGTGCGCCGAGGGATACCTGCAGATGCGCGAGCGGCTCGGCTTTCCGCTTTTAAAAGGAGGCCGCTAATGGCTAAGGATCTTTTCCTGGAGATCGGGTGTGAGGAAATTCCGGCCGGCTTCGTCCCGAAGGCGATGGCCGACATGGAACAGCTCATGAGACGCGAGCTGGAGAGTGCGAGGCTTGAGTTCGGCGAGATCCTCACCCTGGGGACGCCGCGCCGCCTGGTGCTCGCCGTCAAGGGGCTGGCCGAGAGGCAGCCGGACGCGGAGCTGACTGCCATGGGGCCCGCCAAGAGCGTAGCCTTCGACGCCGACGGGAACCCGACCCGGGCCGCCCAGGGTTTTGCCCGGGGCCAGGGGATCGAGGTGTCGCAGCTCACCGTCGTCATGACCGAGAAGGGTGAATACCTCGCGGCCGTCAAGAGCGAGACCGGAAGGGAGAGCGCGGAGCTTTTGACCGAGATTCTGCCGCGCCTTATGGGGGCCATCCCGTTCAAGAAATCGATGCGCTGGGGTGAGCTGGAGGTCCGCTTCGCCCGTCCCATCCACTGGATCGTGGCGCTGTTCGACGGCCTGGTGGTCCCGTTCAGCTTCGGCAACATCGAGACCGGCAGCGTCTCGCGCGGCCACCGCTTCATGGCCAACACCAGCTTCCCGGTGCGCGATCTGGAGCACTATCTTGAGGAGTGCGAGCGGCACTTCGTGATCCCCGATCCCGAGCGGAGAAGGGAGATCATCCGGCGCGAGATAGCCCGGGTCGCCAAGCTCGCCGGCGGTGAGGTCCTGCCGGACGAGGGGCTCCTGGAGCAGGTGACGTTCCTGGTCGAGTACCCGAGCGCTGTGGCCGGCACCTTCTCCCCCGACTTCCTCGCCGTCCCCCGCGAGGTGCTGATCACCTCCATGAGGGAGCACCAGCGCTACTTCTCGATGGTGGACGCCGCGGGGAAACTCCTGCCCGGCTTCATCACCATCAACAACACGCTGACCGAGGACCCGGGCGTGGTCGTCAAGGGGAACGAGCGTGTGCTGCGCGCGCGCCTCTCCGACGCCCGCTTCTTCTTCGAGGAGGACAAGAAGGTCCCTCTGGAAAACCGTGTGGAGGCTCTCAAGAGCGTGGTCTACCAGGCGAAGCTCGGCACCTCCTTCGAGAAGATGGAGCGTTTCCGGCTGCTCGCCAGGTATCTTGCCGCCAAGCACAACCCGTCCGTAGCAGACAAGGCGTACCGGGCCGCGACCCTGTGCAAGGCCGATCTGGTAACCGGCATGGTCGGGGAGTTCCCCGAGGTGCAGGGGATCATGGGACGGGAATACGCCCTGCATGCCGGCGAGGACAGGGAGGTGGCGAACGCCATTGCCGAGCATTACCTCCCGACCGGGGCCGGCGGCGAGCTCCCCCCCTCCGACATCGGCGCCTTCGTCTCACTGGCCGACAAGATGGACACCATCTGCGGCTGCTTCAGCGTCGGGCTGATACCGACCGGCTCGGCCGACCCCTATGCCCTGCGCCGCTCGGCCCTCGGCATCATCAACATCATCCTGGAAAAGGGGTACCGCGAGCAGCTCGAAGGCTTCATCGACGAGTCCCTGGTTCTGCTGGCACCCAAAAGCAGCCGTGATCCGGCGGAGGTGCGCCGGGAAGTGCTCGAGTTCTTCAAGGTCCGTTTCATGAACCTGATGGCCGACCGCTACCCGGGTGACGTGGTGGAGGCTGTCGTCGCCGTCTCCTTCGACGATCTGGTCGATGCCGGCGCGAGAATCCGCGCCCTCTCCGAGTTCAAGAACAGGGAGGACTTCACCCCCCTGGCCGTCGCCTTCAAGAGGGTCTGCAACATCGTGAAGGAAGGGGTGGATACCCCCGTCTCGGAGGCGCTCTTCGAGGACGCCGCCGAAGGCGCCCTGTACCGCTCCCTCCAGGAGGTTTCCGGGAAGGTGGGAAGCGCGCTTGGGAGCGGCGAGTACCTCTCGGCTCTCACCGAGATCGCCACCCTGAAGGAAGGAGTGGATCTCTTCTTCGAGAAGGTGATGGTGATGGCGGAGGACGAAAAGGTGCGCGGCAACCGTCTGGCCCTTCTGACCGGCATCGCGCGGCTCTTCGCCCGGGTGGCCGACTTCTCAAGGCTTTCGCCATGATCCAGCGGACGGTGCTACAGCAGCCGGGAAGCAGGGTGTCGACCCGCCGGGTAACACCCTGCTGCCGCATTATTCAACAGTAACGCTCACGTAAACAGCCGTTCGCGCCGCAAGGCCGGCGGCTGTTTTATCTTTTCTGTAGAGAACTGTATACTGGAAGCTTTCATTTTTGATGTGCTAACTTTAAGGGGGGCTACATGGGATCGAAGTACGTTTACTTTTTCGGCGCGGGCAAGGCGGACGGTAATGCACAGATGAAGGAGCTGCTGGGAGGGAAGGGGGCGAACCTTGCCGAGATGACCAGCATCGGTCTCCCGGTTCCGGCCGGCTTCACCATCACCACCGAGGTCTGCACCGAGTACTACAAGAACGACCGGAACTACCCCGAGGGGCTCCGGGCCGAGGTGGCGGCAAACATGGGTGCCATCGAGAAGCTCATGGGGAAGAAATTCGGCGATCCCAAGAACCCGCTCCTGGTCTCGGTCCGCTCCGGAGCCCGCGCCTCCATGCCCGGGATGATGGACACCATTTTGAACCTCGGGATGAACGACACCACCGTGCAGGGGATCATCGCCCAAAGCGGCGACGAGCGCTTCGCCTACGACGGCTACCGCCGCTTCGTTCAGATGTACTCGGACGTCGTCATGGGGATGCACAAGGACGAACTGGAGCACCTGCTGGAGCGCAAGAAAGAGGCCCGCGGTGTGCACCTCGACACGGATCTCACCGCCGGCGACTGGAAGGAACTGGTGGCAAGCTTCAAGGCGAGGATCCACGAGTGCCTGGGGGTCAAATTCCCCGAGGAGCCCGAGGAGCAGCTCTGGGGCGCCATCGGCGCGGTTTTCGGTTCCTGGATGAACCAGCGGGCCATCACCTACCGGAGACTGAACAGCATACCGGCCGACTGGGGGACCGCGGTCAGCGTGCAGTCCATGGTGTTCGGCAACATGGGCAACGACTGCGCCACCGGCGTCGCCTTCACCCGCGACCCCTCCACCGGGGAGAACTACTTCTACGGCGAGTACCTGGTGAACGCCCAGGGCGAGGACGTGGTGGCGGGGATCCGCACCCC
>Ga0209125_1002564_pt1 | contig 13815 bp, 11 predicted proteins | sample BarGraIncub1131A_FD_184503 | JGI IMG/M metagenome (GOLD analysis project Ga0209125, IMG submission 184503) | Arctic peat soil microbial communities from Barrow, Alaska - Barrow Graham LP Incubations 11-31A (SPAdes) (version 2) | ecosystem: Environmental > Terrestrial > Soil > Wetlands > Peat... | reverse complement strand
GGTCGGCGGTGTCTTCGCGCAGCATGGCCTCGGGCCAAAAGGTTCGCTAGCGAACCAGTGCGGATTGGATGGAGCCCCTCGCGCATGGGGTGGCGGGCCAGAGCGCCGCTACGCAGCAGGCGCCGGCTGTTATTGTCGAGCCATAGCGATTGCCCCAGGGCATGGAGATAGCGGGTGTCGGAGCTCATGACGCGGATTCCGGATGCGACGACCGTGTACCCATGAACTCATGGAGTCGTACGGTGCCGACCAGTCGCCCATCCCCATTGAGCACGGCCAAGACCTCCTCGCCACTTTCCTGAAAGCGTTCCTGTCGCTCGGCCAGTTCATTTGCGGAATCCGTGGTGGTGATTTCTGGCCAGGCGATGTCACCGGTGGTCAAAACGGCCGGATCAAGCTCGACAGCGATGACCCGCGTGACGATGTCACTGGCGGTCACTACACCGAGGCTGACCAGCAGGCCGCTGGCTTCACTGGTGACGAGCAACCCGGTGGTGCCCGTTTTGCGCATCAATTTGCTGGCCTCAAGGACGCTCGCCGCGCAATCAATATGGGGCAGATTGTGATTGATGATTTCGCTGCCCTTAAGGGCTGTTTGCTGGATCATGATCATCTGGTTCTCCTTCAGGTACGGGACTTATGGTGCAGCGATGCGATCACGGTGGCGTTTTGCGTTGACAGTAGGCGGTAATGGTCTTCACGCGGACAAGATGGCCGTCCTTGCCTGAACAGAAATCCGCTGGGGCGTCCGTTTGACAGTGGCGCCGTCCAATTTGCTGGTTGAACGAGTTTCGGAGAATGTTGCCGAGCATGACGGCGATCAGGTACAGGCTCATGATTTTTTCCTGTCGGGGTCGGGGGAGGCAGGGCTCTTGTGTGTCGCGGCCTGACCGGAATGAGCGGGGTCAGCCAAGCCCCTGCCAAGGGGGCCGTACGGGCTGAGCATCCTGCCAAGTGCATCGAGCGCCTGATGCATGTTGCGGTCGGATTCTTCTGACGGCTTAATCGGGGGCCTGAAATACGTTTCCCATTCGCTTTCACATAGTAAGAATTCCTTCGCTGCAGGGAGTCTCCTTTCCGTGCCATTGCGCCTGTCAGCGCACCCGGTAGGTGCGCCCGAGTCATGGTGGCGCCTTTCGCTGCTGCCTCTAAGCTTGTCTGTTACATGCATGGTGTTCTCCTCAACGGGGATTTCAAATGGATAGCGGGCCATGATCGGATTGGGCGTCAAGTCCGAGATGCAAGAACCTGCCAATTCACCGACGACTCGATTATTCCTTTTGCCGACAAGCCACCATCCGCCAGCATAGGAATGAACGGATATGCCATGGTCGGCGCATAGTTTCATGGCAATCTCTGAATTGTCCGATTAGCACTGCCATCTAGGCTGCACGCCGGAATTTGTGACGGGATCCGTTGAACATCAGGACATGATGCCGATCAGCACCGCCGCCACAACGGCGACGCAAATCTGCGTCATGGAATTGGCAGTGCCGACGGCTAAGCTGATTGCATGCAACATGATTTCGTCCTCGTTATGTCTGGTGTAAAAGCTATAACCCGGTCCACCGTTCGAGTTCGTGTGCCAGCGTCCACACGTGCAATAGACCGTAAACCTCTTCCGTCCGGCGCCGCCGTGGTCAAAGCGCACTGTCGCCAGGACTATTTCTATTGCTCGAAGGCAAAGCCCTGCGAACGAGCGACTTCGGCAGTCTTGCGAAAATAGACCTGCTGATAGGCGTTGGCGGTATTGGCCGACCAGGGAAGCCCATCAGTGCGACCAATTGCCCGCCAGTAGGCCATCAGCTCCTTGTCGTAGGCGGTGATTTCTTCGAGCAAATGCGCCTTCTTGTAGGTCTCGTCATGGCGATAGGTGGCGATCGGCAAGCGCGGTTTTTGCTGCGCAGGCTTGTCCACGTAGCCTAGGCAGACGCCAACCATGGGAAAGGTAAGCGGCGGGAGATCGAGGAGCTTGATCATCGCCTGCGCGTCTTGCCGGATGCCGCCGATCGGCACGATGCCGAGGCCCAAGGCACGCGCGGCGATCATCAGATTGCCAAGGGTAATGCCGGCATCGACCGCGCCAGCGGCGAAGCCCTCGACACTGGCATGAATGATCTGCTTCTTGCCGGCGAGTTCAGCCGCCAAACTGGTTTTGTAAAAATCCACCACCACCGTGATGAAGACGGGCGCCTTGCCGATCCATGTTTGGCCACTGGCGATTTCGGCAATCCTGGCGCGATGGCCTGGGTCTCGCACGACGACCAGCGAGATGTGCTGGGCATTGATCGACGTCGGTCCGCGATGCGCGGCCTCAATTACCTGCGCAAGAACATCCTCGCTGACTGGAGTCGCCAGAAAGGATCGGTCGCTGCGATGCGATTCGAGTAGTTCGATGGTTGCGTTGCTCATCTTTTTTCCTTGGGAAGTTCAGCCGGCCCTGACTTCGTTCGAGAGTGCTTTCCCGGCGGCGAATTCGTTAACGCTGGCGATGGTTGTCTGGAAAATCGTCGTCATCGCTTCGCGGGTAAAGAAGGCCTGATGCCCGGTGACGATGACATTAGGGAAGGAAAGCAGGCGCTCGAAGACGTCGTCGGTGATCACCGTGCTCGACAGGTCGTGATAAAAAAGGCCGGCTTCGCGCTCGTAGACATCCAGCCCCAGGCCGCCTAACTGGCCGCTCTTCAACGCGGCAACGGCGGCTTCTGTGTCAACCAGACCGCCACGGCTGGTATTGATCAGCAGAGCGCCATGTTTGAGGCGGGATAGCGTATCGGCATTGACGATATGGCGAGTTTCCGGAGTCAGCGGGCAATGCAGCGAAATGATGTCTGCCGTCGCGCCGATTTCGTCAGGCTGGACATAGCGGCCGCCGAGCGCTGCGAACTCGGGTGTCGGGTGCTTGTCGTAGCCGAGCACTTGGCAACCAAAGCCGACCATGATGCGGGCAAAGGTCCTGCCGATCTTGCCGACGCCGATGATAGCCACCGTCTTGCCATGCAAGTCGACCCCCATCAGACCTTCAAGGGAAAAGTTGGAATCCCGGGTCCGGTTGTAGGCGCGGGGGATCTTTCGGTTGATCGCCAGCAGGAGGGCGACGGCATGCTCGGCAACGGCATAGGGGGAATAGGTGGCGACGCGGACCACCTTCAGGCCGCAAGCAGCCGCGGCGGGCAGGTCAACGTTGTCGAAGCCGGTGGCGCGCAAGGCCACCAGACGCGTTCCGCCGGCGGCAAGTCGCTTAAGAACGTCGGCATCGGCCTTGTCGCTGCCGAAAATGCAGGCGACCTCCTGCCCTGCGGCGAGCAGGGCGGTTTCCGGTGTCAGGCCGGCTTCGATAAACCGCAACTCGTGGCCAGCTTCCGCATTGGCGGTATTCATGAATCCTTTGTCATATTGCCGGGTGCTAAATATGGCGATCTTCATTGATATTCCTGGTCAACTGATGGGCGGTAGCGGGGACTGGCGGGGAAAATTGCCTTCAGGACGGTCCGGGGCGATAGCTGCCGAGAATCTTGATGTAGTTGGCGCGCTCGTACGCCGCCGGGTCGCTGATGTTGCGCTGGCGCAACAAGCCACGAATTGGCGTTAGAGACTGCATCTCGCGTCGTTCCAGCCAGTCGTCTAGTCCATCGACCAGTTGGCGCATGTGACCGATGCCATGTTGGAGCAAGGCCGAGGTTGTCATTACGACATCGGCGCCAGCCAGCAGGTATTTCACGACATCGTCGACAGTGCGTACGCCGGTACTGGCCGCCAGTGAAGGCGTTACCCTGCCATAAAGGACGCCCAGCCAGAGGAGCGGCAGGCGCATTTCGGCGGGCAGGCTCAGATCAAGGTCGTTGATGATCTTCAGGCGAGCGACATTGATATCCGGCTGGTAGAAGCGATTGAACAGCACCAGCGCATCGGCGCCGGCGGTACCCAGTTCCACGGCCATTGCGCCGAGCGAGCTGAAATACGGGCTGAGCTTGACGGCAAGTGGGATGCTGACGCGCTGCTTGATGGTGCGGACGATATCGAGATAGCGCTTTTCCACCTCGCTACTGTTCATTGCGAGATCAGTGGCGACGAAATAGATGTTTAGCTCCAAAGCGCTGGCGCCGGCTTGCTGCACCTGCGTCGCGTAATCAACCCAATCATCGAGGCTGGCTGCGTTGAGGCTGGCGATGACTGGAATTGCGACGGCCGCTCGGGCGCACCGGATCAGTTCGAGATAGCGCTCTGCGGCCCGGCCGTTGAACTGTTCAGCCGGGAAATAGGAACTGGTTTCTGGCGAACTGTCGGCACCGACGGAACTCAGTCGGTCATGGCGATGGTCTTCGGCCGCGATCTGTTCGGCAAACATCGATGGCAGCACAACGGCTGCCGCCCCCGCATCTTCCAGTGCCCGCAGGTTGTAGAGATCGTCGTTCAGGGGCGAGGCCGAGGCAACCAGCGGGTTGTGCAGGCTCAGACCCATGTAGTTGGTGACGAGACTCATCGCTGGACTCCCTGTTCAACGCGGATCGCCGCCAGGTCTTCGTACTGGCGATACTTGGCGTTGGCGGCGGCCTGGGCCAGGAACATCAGTTCGGCGGCATCCTTCGGTTTGGTGCGGGACAATGAGGTGTAGCGGATCTCGTTTTCGGCGTATTCCCTGAAGGGGATGCTCGGGCGCGGCGAATCGAGGCGGAAGGGGTTTTGACCCACGCTCTTCATACTTGGATTGAAACGCAGCAAGGGCCAGTAGCCGCAGGCGACCGCCAAATCCTGCTGTTTCATGCCGAATTGCATCTCAATGCCGTGCGCGATGCACTGGCTGTAGGCGAGAATCAGCGACGGTCCCGGATAGGCCTCGGCTTCCCGGAAGGCCTGCAGCGTGTGCTGCGGATTGGCCCCCATCGCCACCTGCGCGACATAAACGTTGCCGTAGGCCATGGCCTGCAGCGCCAGATCCTTGCGCTGGGTGCGTTTGCCGGCGCTGGCGAACTTGGCTACGGCGCCGAGTGGCGTAGCCTTCGAGGCTTGGCCGCCAGTGTTGGAATACACCTCGGTATCGAGCACCAGCACATTCAGGTCGCGGCCAGTGGCAAGGACATGGTCAAGACCGCCGTAGTCGATATCGTACGCCCAGCCATCGCCGCCGACCAGCCAGATGCTGCGCCGGACGAGATGATCAACCACCGACAGCAGATTGCGTGCTGCCTCATCGTCAAGCTTGAGCAGCCGAGTTTTCAGTTCGGCTACCCGGACGCGCTGGGCGCGGATGGCTGATTCCTCGATCTGCGGGGCGTTGATGATGGCCTCGACCAGTGCCGCGCCGACCGTCGGCGTCATTGCCGTGAGCAGGGCGCGCGCCAGTTCGAGATGCTTGTCGGCGGCCAAGCGAAAACCCAGGCCGAATTCGGCGTTGTCCTCGAACAGCGAATTGGACCAGGCCGGGCCGCGCCCTTCGCCGTTCTTGCTCCACGGCGTGACCGGCAGGTTAGCCCCATAGATCGATGAGCAGCCGGTGGCATTGGCGATCATTGCCCGGTCGCCGAACAACTGCGACAGCAACTTGAGGTAGGGCGTTTCCCCGCAGCCGCCACAGGCCCCGGAAAACTCAAAAGTCGGCTCAAGAAACTGCACGCCGCTGACGTGGGCGAAATTGACTCGTGCCCGGTCGTTGACCGGAAGGTGTTCAAAGAAGTCAATATTCATCCGTTCAGCAGCCAGCAACGGTGCCTTAGCGCTCAGGTTGATCGCCTTGCGTTCCGGTTCTGTCGGGCTGTGCGCCGGGCAGGCCTCGATGCACAGCCCGCAGCCGGTGCAGTCCTCAACATAGAACTGCAGCGTGAAGCGCGTTTCCGGATAGCCTCGGGCATTGACCGGCGCCGACTTGAAGCTGTCAGGCGCGCCCTGCAGCTTGTCTTCGTGATAGTTGCGAGCGCGGATCACGCTATGCGGGCAGACGAAACTGCACTGGCCGCACTGGATGCATAGTGCCGTCTCCCAGACCGGCACGAAGTCGGAAATGTTGCGCTTTTCGTAGGCGGCGGTGCCGCTTGGGTAGGTGCCGTCGGGTGGCATGGCGCTGACCGGGAGGTCGTTGCCTAGGCCGCGCATCGCCCGCGCAGTGAAGCTTTGCACGAAGGCCGGCGCCGAGGGGGGTACGATGGGTGGCTGATCGAAAGTGCTGCTGACTTTGGCCGGTACTCTTACCTCATAGAGGCGAGCCAGAGCGCCGTCGACCGCAGCGAAGTTTTTGGCAATCACAGCTTCGCCCTTGCGGGCGTAGGACTTGCGGATCGCGGCCTTGATCTGGGCGATACCCTCGTCACGCGGCAGAACGCCGGACAGGGCAAAGAAGCAGGTCTGCAGAATGGTATTGGTCAGGCCGGGCAAGCCGGCTTCGCGCGCCGCGTTCGAGGCGTCGATGACGTGGAGCTTCAGGCTCTTGGCGATGATCTGCCCCTGCACCAGGCGCGGCAGATGGTCCCAGACGATCTCCGCTCCGTAGGCGCTGTTGAGCAGGAAAATGGCGCCGGGCGCGGCAATCTTCAGTACATCGAGGCGTTCGAGAAAATTGAAGTCGTGGCAGGCGACGAAGCTCGCGCTGTTGATCAGGTAGGGCGCATGGATCGGTTTCGGGCCAAAGCGCAGGTGCGACACGGTTTGCGCGCCGGATTTGTGCGAGTCGTAGACGAAATAGGCCTGGGCGAAGCGCCCCGCGTCTTCGGCGATGATCTTGGCGCTGTTCTTGTTGGCGCCGACCGTACCGTCGGCCCCCAAACCGTAGAAAATGGCGCGCACTTCGTCGGCATTTTCGAGCGTGAAGCCGAGGTCGGGGTTGAGGCTAGTGTGCGACACGTCATCGGTAATGCCGACCGTAAAGCCGTTCTTCGGGTCGGCTTTCTTGAGTTCATCGAACACCGCCTTGGCCATGCCCGGGCTGAAATTTTTCGAGGACAGCCCGTAGCGTCCGCCGATGACTCGCGGCATGGATGCCCGCCGGTGGCTGGCAAAGCCTTGCGCCAGCACGGTGACGATGTCGGTATAGAGAGGCTCGCCCGGTGCGCCGGGCTCCTTGGTCTGCTCAATGACGGCAATATGTAGGCAACTGGCGGGTAGGGCGGCGAGAAAGTGGGCGGCCGAAAATGGCCGGTAAAGGCGGACCTGCAGCACGCCCACCGCCTCCCCTTGCGCCTGCAGTGCACGGGCGGTCTCGGCGGCTGTCTCGGCGCCCGAACCCATGACGATGATTACCCGCTCGGCATCGGCTGCGCCGCTGTAATCGAACAGGTGATAGGCGCGGCCGGTCAGTTTGGCCAGCGCATCCATCTGCGCCTGAACGATGCCGGGCACCTTCTCGTAGAAGGGATTGACCGACTCTCGGGCCTGGAAGAAGGTATCCGGGTTCTGCGCCGTGCCCCGGATGAAAGGCTGTTCCGGGTTGAGGGCGCGGGCGCGGTGGGCGCGCACCAGATCGTCGCGGATCATGGCGCGGATGTGTACGTCGTCGATCAGTTCGATGGTGTTGATTTCGTGCGAGGTACGAAAGCCGTCGAAGAAATGCAGAAACGGCACGCGGCTTTCCAGCGTTGCGGCCTGGGCGATCAGTGCGCAGTCGTGCGCCTCCTGGACGGAGCCGGAAGAGAGCAGTGCCAGGCCGGTCGGCCGCATGGCCATGACGTCGGAGTGGTCGCCAAATATTGACAGGGCTTGAGTTGCAATTGAGCGTGCCGCGACGTGGAAGACTGCCGAGGTCAGTTCGCCAGCGATCTTGAACATGTTGGGCAGCATCAGCAGCAGCCCTTGCGACGAAGTGAAGGTGGTAGTCAGCGCGCCGGCCTGTAGGGATCCATGCACTGCGCCGGCGGCGCCGCCTTCGGCCTGCATTTCCTGCACCACCGGGACATTGCCCCAGATGTTGAGCAGACCTTCAGCCGACCACTGATCGGCCAGTTCGGCCATGGTGGACGAGGGCGTGATCGGATAAATGGCGCAGACTTCATTGACCCGGTAAGCGACATGGGCCACCGCCGTATTGCCGTCGAGCGTGGTTTTTTTGCCCATTATGCGACCGCTTTCTGATTAGCGCGGTCCAAGGCGGCGCAGGGTGGTTCGGGGATCATTTCCATGGCGTGGCAGGGACATTGCTCGACGCAGACGGCGCAGCCGGTACAGGTATTGAGGTCAATCCGGTAGCCGCGGCCGGGGCCGAGTTTTGCAATGGCATCTTCCGGGCAGGCGGCGTAGCAGTTGTCGCACTCGAAACAATTGCCGCAGGACAGGCAACGTTTGGCTTCGTATACGGCGTCGACCTGGCTGAGGCCGGCGATGATTTCGCTAAAGCCGTGTACGCGTTCGGCAACGGCGGCCTCGATCTGCTGCGAAGGCTCGGCTTCGGCGTAAATCGGCAGACTGAGCATGGCAAAGCTGACTACGGGCGAAGCCGGCACTTCGGCGCGTAGCTTGCCGTGCAACCAGGCGTCGATGTGGCGCGCCGCCTTCTTACCATCGCCGATAGCAACGGTCACGGTATGGTCGCCGGGCACGATATCGCCGCCGGCAAAGATGCCCGGCGATCCAGTCATCATGTCTAGCGTGACGACCAGCGTGCCATCGGGCTTGAAAGCGATGCCGGGCAGCTTGTGGAGAAAGCCGCTGTCGGCCTGCTGGCCGAGCGCCAGGACCACGGAGTCTTCCTGCAGAGTCTCGAATTGGCCAGTCGGTTGCGGCTGGCCCCGGGCGTCGAGGGCCATGATTTCGACCTTGAGTTCGCCTTCGCTAATCTGCCGGATGCTGCTCAGCCACCTGATCTTGATGCCTTCGGAGAGCGCTTCTTCAGCCTCGAAGACCTGCGCCTCCATGTGCTGACGATCGCTGAAGAAGATAATCGTCGTTTCTTCCGCGCCCTGGCGCTTCGCCGTTCGCGCCGCATCCATCGCCGTGTTGCCGGCACCATAGACTGCCACCCGGCGGCCCAGTTTGGGCTGCGTGCCGTTTTCTGTCCCGTGCAGCAGATTGACGGCTGTCAGCACCCGTCTGCTGTCGAGGGCGGGAATTTCAATACGCTTGCCAATCTGGGCGCCGATGGCGACAAAGACCGCATCAAAATTTCCGGCTTGCCTGGCGGCAGCCAGATCGTCCACCTTGCGATTGAGCACAAGGGTGACGTCCATGCCCTCAATGCGCCGGATTTCCTTCATCAGGTCGGTGCGCGGTAGGCGGTAGGCCGGGATGCCGAAATGCATCATGCCGCCCGGCAGCGGCCCGGCTTCGTGAATTTCCACGGCATGGCCGAGCCGGCGTAGATGATAGGCGGCCGACAGCCCACTCGGCCCGGCGCCGATGACCAGTACGCGCTTGCCGGAAAACTGGGCGGGCGGCACCTGCCAGCCTTGTTCAGCCGCCAGGTCGCCTAGAAAGCGCTCGACGGCGTGGATACTGACGGCGTTGTCGAGTTCGGCCCGGTTGCAGCTGTTTTCGCAGGGGTGGTAGCAAACCCGCCCACAAACGGCGGGTAGCGGGTTGTCCTCGACCAGAGTCAACCAGGCTTTATGGAAATGCCCGGCCTGGGCAAGCGCCAGCCAGCCCTGGATGTTTTCGCCAGCCGGGCAGGCATGGTTGCAGGGCGGCTTCAGGCTGACATAGTTTGGCCGATGCGTGCGGATCGGTCCGCTGCCGGGTTCGCCGGTCAGGTCGACCCGCAGGGTCATATCGTGTGGATGAGTACTCATCTGCTTCAAGCCTTTGCCGACAAGGGGACGTTAACTGCCGGTGTCTTGCGCACGGCAGAACCGGTTTCTTCGAGGAAGAAGGCGAGCACGATGCCGACAGCAATACCACCGAGGCCGAGCAGGCCCCATTCGCGGAAGTCATGCAGGTTGATTGCCGCACCGGCCGACATGCGCTGCAGCAGCCAGCCGGCCACTGGCGCGGCAAGGGCACTTAGGGTGAAGACAAGAAAGTTCATGGCGCCCGTCGCGCTGCCCTTGATTCGGTCCGGATTGACTTCCTTGATGATCGCGTACGGGATCATCGCGGCGCCGGAGGCAAAGCCAAAGAGAAAGCCGAAAATGTAGTCAGGAAGAGTGCCAGGCGGGACATAAAGAATAGCGGCGGCCAGTCCGAGCATGGCAAAAGCGCTGGCGATCAAGACCGGCTTGCGGCGGCCCATGCGGTCGGCAATATAGCCGAGCATGGGGGAGCCGAAGACCCAGCCGAGCGGCACCATGGCAGCACGATTGACCGCCTCGGCATGTTCAATGCCAAAACCCTGCTGCAGGATGGGGACGCCCCATATCATGTCGCCGATGGTGGTCGGCAGAAAGAGTAGGCCGGCGCAGAAGCCGCACACATAGGATTGCGGATTGGACAGCACTTCCTTGTAGGGCGCGAACATCTGGAGCAAGGACCCTTTGCCGACCGGCGTACGGTCTTCCTCCCTGGGAGTGGCGAAGAAGGTGACGACGGTAAGAATGACGCAGGCAGCGCCGGAATACAGCCAGAAATCTTGCCAGCCGACGATGCCATGAATGAGCGGCGAGACGGCGAATTGACCGGCAGAACCGCCCAGCATGCCGAACATCTGGGTTGCGCCGACCGCTGTTGCCAGATAACGTGCCGGAAAACCGTGGGCGGCCAGATAGACGGCGCCAACAAAGGAAAATGCCGACCCGGCGCCTTGCAACAGGCGGCCGATTTCGGCTTCGCTCATCGTGCCCCAGCCAAAGAGTATCGTGCCGACTGCCAGGCAGGCGATACCGGCGGAAATGCTGTACTTGGCACCGTAGCGGTCGAGCGAGGCGCCGGCAACGATCGCGAAAATGGCATAGGTGTAGTAATACATGCCGAGCAGTGAACTCATGCCTAGTGCATTCAGACCCCAGGCGGCACTCAGTTCCGGCACCATCACGCCCGGCGCGGAACGTAGTGCATATTGCACGAAGTAGAAAACGGCGCAGAGCAGCCAGGCCGTGATGAACAATGGGTGGAAGTCCGACCTTTCTCCCCGTTTTCCCAAAATCGAACCCGGCGTCATGATTGCGCTCCCTGGCTGGTGCGGCAGTAATGGAAATGAACGGAAATGTCGATGCCGCAGGGTAGGACCGTCGCACGAGCAGGTCTGTGCGCTGACGCACCCAGTCGGCTCTTCCGCTCAGGTCATCTGGCTGATGGTCTTGCGGAAGCGGGCCAGAGAGAGGGCGAAAAGCACGGCGCCGATGGCGCTAATGGCGAGCATCTGCGGCCAGACCACGGCGAGGCCGGCGCCGCGATAGAGAATGGCCTGGCCGGCGGAGACGAAGTAGGTCGTCGGTGCCGCAAGCATGATGTTCTGTACCAGCGCCGGCATGCTTTCCCGTGGCGAAGCGCCGCCGGAGAGCATCTGCAGCGGCAGCAGGACGAGAACCAGTAGCATGCCGAACTGTGGCATCGAACGAGCCAGGGTCGCCAGGAAAATGCCCATCGATGTGGTGGCGAACAGGTGCAACGCGGCGACCAAAACGAACAGGGCGACCGAGCCCTGGATCGGAACCTGTAGGGCCAGTTGCACGACGAATACCAGCGCCACCATGGCGGCCAGCAGAACCACCAAGCCCATCGACCAGACCTTGGCCAGCATGATTTCGGCCGGTGTCACCGGCATCACCAGTAGGTGTTCGATGGTACCGTGTTCGCGCTCGCGGATCAGGGCGGCGCCGGTCAGGATGACGGAGAGCATGGTGACGTTGTTGATAATCTCCATCAGCGAACCGAACCAGGACTGTTCGAGATTGGGGTTAAAACGCATGCGCAAAGCCAGTTCTACCGGCGCTGCCGTCGCGCTGTGGTAGCGCTGGACGAAGTCGCTGACCTCGCTGGCGACGATCTGCTGGATGTAGCCGTTGCCGGTAAAAGCCTGGCTCATCAGCGTCGCATCGACGTTGATCTGGATTGCTGGCACGCGCCCGGCCAGCACGTCGCGCTGAAAACCGGGCGGAATGTTGAGCACGAAGGTGTATTCGCCCTGATCCATGCCAGGGTCGATATCGTCCAGTCCGACGAGCACCGGCGTCTTGAAACGCGGTGGGTAGAAGCTCGCGATGATGCGCGCCGAGAGCGGCGAACCGTCCTCGTCAACGATGGCGATTGGCGCGTTGTGCAGGCTTTCCGGCATCGCCGTGGCCGCCACATAGATCGAAAAGGTGAACGTGTAGACGATCAGTACGAGCATGACCGGGTCGCGGACCAGGCTCCACAGTTCCTTGACGCCCAGCCGGAAAACATTCTTGCTGCGCAGCATCGATCAGCGCTCCTGTTTTTTCAGCAGCACGATGGCGAGGCCGAGAATGACCGGTACGGCGGCGAGCAGTGGCCAGAACGAAGGGGCGAGGGTGGCTAGGCCCAGCGCCTTGCCGAAGACGCCGCGACTGATGATCAGGAAATGGGTGGCCGGGTAGATGCGGCCGATAAAGGCGCCGGCACCCTCGAGCGAGGACACCGGATTGAGCAGCCCGGCGAACTGGACGCAAGGAATGATGGTGCCGATCATGGTGACGAACATGGCGGCAATCTGGCTTTGGGTGAAGGTCGACGCGAGCAGGCCGAAGCCGGTCGAGCAGATAACGAAGATGAAGGCGGCCAGCGTTAGCGTCGCGAAACTGCCCTTGACTGGCACGCCGAATAAGGTGACGGCCAGTGCTGTCAGCAGCAGGAAGTTGACCATCGCCAGCACGATGTAAGGCAGTTGCTTGCCGAGCAGGAATTCACTGCGTGTTACCGGGGTGACATAGAGATTGATGATCGACCCCAGTTCCTTCTCACGGACGACCGACAGCGCGGCGAGCATGGCGGGAATCATCATCAGCAGCATCGGAATTACGGCCGGCACCATGGCCGGCAGACTTTTGACATCGGGGTTGTAACGGTAGCGCGTTTCCAGCGTGCTGGCGGCGGCCAGGTCGATGCCCAGCCGATGCTTCGCCATGTCGACCAGCCACATCTGGTGCATGGCCTGCACGTAGCCGCGCACGGTTTCGGCCCGCGTCGGCATGGCCCCGTCGACCCAGGCGCCGATCTGTACCGGCGTGCCACGCGCGATGTCGCGGGCAAAACCGGCGGGAATCTCGATGGCCAGCGACAGTTCTCCATCGCGCATGCGTTGGTCGAGATCACCGTAGTCGCTGATCGGCGGATGTTCAATGAAGTAGCGTGACCCGGAGAGATTGAGCGCGTAGTTCTGGCTGAGGATGGTCTGGTCGCGATCGAGGATGGCGTAGGAGAGATTTTCGACGTCGAGGCTGATGCCGTAGGCAATGATGAACATCAAGATGGCGGTGCCGAGCAGGGCCAACGTAGCCCGCACCGGGTCACGTTGCAGTTCCAATGTCTCGCGCAGGGTATAGCTGTAGGCGCGGGCCAGGCTGAAACCGAAGCGGTGAGGACGGGCGGTGGGTGGGGTTTTCGTTGTCGGTGCGGCTTCGCTCGACGCCGGCGGCGAGTTGGTCGGAGGACCTTCCGGCAGCGGGTTGGCTGCGCTAGCTTCCTCGAGATAGGCGATGAAAGCCTGTTCCAGCGTTTGAGTGCCGCGCTGGCGGACTAGCTCGGCCGGTGTGTTGCTGACCAGGACGCGGCCGGCGTGCATCAGCGAAATGCGGTCACAGCGCTCAGCTTCGTTCATGAAATGGGTGGAAATGAAGATCGTCACGTGGTCCTGACGGGCAAGGTTGATCATCAATTGCCAGAACATGTCGCGCGCCACCGGATCGACGCCGGAGGTCGGTTCGTCGAGGATCAGCAGTTCCGGCTGGTGCACCATCGCCACGGCCAGCGACAGGCGCTGGCGGATGCCGAGCGGCAGGGTTT
>Ga0209125_1002563_pt1 | contig 13816 bp, 14 predicted proteins | sample BarGraIncub1131A_FD_184503 | JGI IMG/M metagenome (GOLD analysis project Ga0209125, IMG submission 184503) | Arctic peat soil microbial communities from Barrow, Alaska - Barrow Graham LP Incubations 11-31A (SPAdes) (version 2) | ecosystem: Environmental > Terrestrial > Soil > Wetlands > Peat... | reverse complement strand
TGCGGCGGCGCTGCGCTGCAAATCATCAAGCAGTACGTCCCGCAGCGAAACAGACCCGACAGCAAACCGGCTTGACGCGCCGGGCGACCCCCTTCATGCCCTCCGGTCGGCTTCGCCTAAGGTGCGCCACCCAACCCGCGCGGATTGCATGGAACCCCTCACGCATTGGGTGATTGGCGTTGATTCGTACGGCACATTGCCGTATATTATGACTAGGAGCTTATCGCCATGTCTACCGTTCTCTCTACCGCCCGCCTTGAAGCTCGGATCAGTACCGATCTGCACGCCATGCTCAAGCGGGCCGCCGAAATTCAAGGTCGCACGATGACCGATTTCGTGGTTTCCGCCGTACAGGATGCTGCCCAGCGCGCCATTGAGCAGGCCGAAGTCATCCGCCTGTCGCTGGCCGATCAGGCGTGTTTTGCGCAGGCCTTGCTGGCGCCGCCACCGCCTGCAGCGGCCTTCGAGCGGGCGGTCGCCCGTCGTCGCAAGTTGGTCGGCACCGAGTGAGTAGCGCGCCGTTTCGCGTCGCACCACTTGAAGTGGCGCTTGACCGCACGCCGTTCAACTGTGGCGCCGTGCCGCTGGATGCGTATTTTCACCACCAGGTCTCTCAAGACGTTCGCCGCCGGGCGACCGCTTGCTTCGTCGCGTTCTCCCGCGACGAGCGCATCGCCGGCTACTACACCTTGGCCCCGGCCAGTCTCGTGCTGTCCGATCTGCCTCCCGAGATCGGCAAGCAGTTGCCGCGCCACCCTTCCGTACCGGCCGTGCGCATGGGACGACTGGCAGTCGATCGTGCTTTTAAGGGGCAGGGGCTTGGCGCGGCGCTGCTGTCCGATGCGCTGGCGCGCGCCGCACGCTCGCCGATTGCGGCCTTTGCCTCGGTCGTCGAGGTTTGCGACGAGCCGGCGCTCGCCTTTTACCGGCATCACGGTTTTATCGCCTTGCCGGACTTGCCGCTAACGCTGTTCTTGCCCTTGGTGACGCTACGCCGGGCGGCGCCAGCATGAACGTTGGCCGCCGACCAGTCGAGTCCGTCATTATGCTAAGACATGTCGCCGTTTCAGAACTCCCCACCCGATCAAGTGAAAATATACAAGCCCCATGAAAACCCCGAAAAGACTCACCGCACTCGTCGAAGAAGGCCTCGTGGACGAGGTGGTCGGCCAACTGATGAGCGGCAAGGAAGCCACTGTCTACATCGTCCGCTGCGGCGAAGAAATCCGTTGTGCCAAGGTCTACAAAGAGGCCAATCAACGCAGTTTCCGCAAGAACGCCTCCTATCAGGAGGGGCGCAAGGTAAAAAACAGCCGGCAGGCGCGTGCCATGGAGAAAGGCAGCCGCTATGGCCGAAAGATGCAGGAAGAGGTCTGGCAAAACGCCGAGGTCGATGCCCTGTACCGGCTATCTGCTGCCGGGGTGCGCGTGCCGCAGCCGCACCTCTGCTTCGAGGGGGTGTTGCTGATGGATCTGGTGGTTGATGCCGAGGGTAATGCAGCCCCGCGCCTCAACGATGTCGAACTCTCCGAGACCCTGGCGCTTGAGTTCCATGCGATGCTCGTCAATCAGGTGGTGCGCATGCTCTGCGTCGGCCTCATTCACGGCGACCTCTCGGAATACAACATCCTCGTTGGCGCGGGCGGGCCGGTGATCATCGACTTGCCACAAGCGATCGATGCGGCGGGCAACAGCAACGCCGCAGAGATGCTCGAGCGCGACGTGAGCAATCTGCGCACCTACTTCAGTGCCTTTGCCCCGACGCTCAAGGACTCGCAGTTCGGCAAGGAAATCTGGGCACACTATGAAAGCGGGGTGCTGACGCCGGAACTTCCCTTAACCGGCCGCGTCGAACTCGATGAACGGCTCGCCGATGTCGATGCGGTGTTGCTGCAGGTGGAAATGGCGATCAAGGAAGATGAAATTCGCCGCATGTGTCAATAGGCGCAGAGCGGCAGCCGGACTCCGGGGCACCAAGTAGCCGCTTGGGGTGCGCCGGCCTTGCCCGCCGAAGTGTCAATGGTTACGGATGGCGACCGGCGTTGCTCCATCCGGAGGAAGCTGCGATTTTCCCGAGTGCGGAAACGATGATCCCTAGCATATGCTTATGAGGAATTCTTCGTTTGGCATCGGATACCTCCTCGTTAATCTCAAGGCATCTTCCATCGCCAATTTGTCGGGGTGCCGTCATGAAATGCCCACTTGCTAGCATGTGTTTGCCGCTTCCCGCCGCCTGCCGCTTCTTTTCCTTGAACCCTGCTTGGGACACTAGCCGGATCCGGGTTTGACGCTCAGAACCTGCGACGGAAAGCGCCGAAGGTGAGTGAGATATTGAGTCAGGGGCAGCTCGCAGCGGCGGTTGCTGGCACGGGCAGCGAGCGCACGTCCCCAGCAGAGCGAGGCCAAACGGTAGCGCCCAGCCGGCGTTTGCCGACGCTACAGCAGAACGCGCTACGCAAGATTTTTGACCGTCCCGATTTTTCTCCCGAGGAGGTGGCTCGCCTGGGACATCGTCGCTTGCAGCGCGCCGAAGGCATCGGCCGCAAGGGATTGCAGGCCATTGTCGAATGGTTGCGGGAGGAAGGCTATGAGTTGCAATGCGAACCGCCAGCCCAGTCGTCACGCAATTCCGCCAGCGTGTCCAGAGATCAGAAGAAGCTGGAAAAAGCCATGCGCATTCTCAGAACCCATGGTTACGCGGTATTGCGCGTCGGCAATCCGGACGATGGTGGCGAGGACTATTGCCTCTGAACCGTGATATCCGGGATCGACTGACATGGCCGGCTCAGTCAAGGGGCAGCAACTGAGGTCAGTTCAGCGCTCTAACGATGGGCAATTGCGGCGTCGTAGATCGGCCTTTTGCACCACCTTGGGGGTTTTTTTGACACCGCCCGAGCATCCGCAAAAATGACCCCAATAAAATCAGTGAATTAGAGCTAGACTCTGGAAAGCACGCATCTTGCTTACCATGAGAAGTCCTTTTTGCAGAATTGCGGTCATGAACACTGTCTACCGGCTGACGCGAGCGTCGAGCAATGTCGAATTGCCTCCCGAGGGAACGCGGAGAATCATCGACGGTAAGGAACGCGTACTCTACGATGGCTACTGGATCAAGACTTACCCGGTGCCCGCCGATTCGCTGCAGGCCAAAAAGAGTCTGATCGAGGCGCTGACCCGCCGGCTTTTCAACCATACCGAACACGGCCTGAATATTCCCGGCACGCGATTGGCCGAAGCGCGAGCCACATATCTGGCCGAAACCGATCCGGCCAAGCGTCGGGTCAAGGCCGCCATGCTGGCTGGTGCCTTGTTCAACCGGGCCACGGACATTTTTCGTAAGTTGGTCGAGTTGCAGGCAGACGGTGTTGAAATTCACAGTGACGATGCGCTGATGCGCGAATGCGGTCAATGCTTGCTCGACGCCATGGAACTTTGCCGTTTTGTTCTGCACCGTAGCGGTGAGGAGGGTATCGACGAGTTGTGGGGCGAACCGTTTCGCGCCTTTTCGATTCCGGTCGAGGATTTCTACGAAAGCCGCTACATCAAGATCGGCCAGAGCATGCGCGATATCGACCGGATCGCCGACAGCATGGTCGGCAACTTCACTCGAATTTCCTTGTTTGACGGCATTGAATGCCTGGTTCAGGATTTCGCCAACGCCGCCAAAATCAAAGTGGAAACCTTGCGCACTGATCCGGACATTTTCGATGTGTGGTCGCAACTGGTGACCGCGGGGGAAAGACTCGCCAATTTCACGCCTAAACCGCAAGCCAGGCGCGTCGAAAGGCACAGAAAAAGCCCGTTGCACAGTGTTTCCGACGGTCTCCAACTACTGCGCAATGGCCGGGATCTCGTCTTCTACATCACCCGCGCCCGTACGCCGATGCCGAAGAGCACCCGTGAATACATTGAACGCTGCGAGGCCTATCTCGCGACCGGTCGGGCGCCCTTCATCCCGGCACCGCTCCCTGGTTGAACAGACAGACCTCATGGAGCGCCCTTGGCATAACGACGTCAAACGCGACGCGTGAGCCGCGAGAGGAAAAAAACTAAGTTGATGTCAAGCCGTTGCGGATGGCATATTTTGTCAGTTCGGCAATGCTGTGCAATTCCAGTTTTCGCATGATGTTGCGGCGATGGACTTCCACCGTGCTGGTGGCAATATGAAGTCGAGTGCCGATTTCCGGGGACGTATGCCCTTCCGCTAGCAATTGCAGCACCTCACGCTCGCGCCGTCCCAGTCGATCGCCGGCCGGCTGCTCCGGCGCGTTCTTGCCTCGCACGCTGTCGACGAGTACCGCTGACGCATCGGGGCAAAGATACGTTCTGCTAAGCGCTACTGAGCGGATGGCTCGAAGAAGTTCTTCACGCCCTGCGGATTTGACGACGTAACCGCTCGCCCCGGCGTCCAGCATTTGCAACACGATCCGGCGATCGGAAAAGGTCGACAGGGCGATCACTTTGGTTTCCGGCTGTTCCGCAAGAATTGCCCGCGTGACTTCAATGCCCCCCAGGATGGGCAAGCCGACATCCATTAGGATAATTTCCGGGTGCAATTCCCTGGCGCGTCTCAGCGCTTCCGCGCCGTCATTCGCCTCGCCAACCAGAACGATGTCGTGCTCCCGTTCAAGCACGCCTTTCAGGGCATCGCGGAGTATCTTGTGGTCGTCCACCAGCATGATTCTAATGGTCATCCTGCCCCTTCTTTGTGTCCAATGCTTGTCCTTCGCGGGCAATGCTTGGGATTCTTCTCCCGTATCCAGCATGGTCTCCGCAGTTAGTTGGCCGCGGAGCCATTCAAAGTTCTGGTTTCGTACGTAGACAAAGGCTAACAAAAACCTACCGCACTATCTGTACCCAGAATCACGTATCCGTCATCGGCGGTATAGCCCGCCGCAGACGAACTCTCTTACCAACGCTCCGTTGGGGTGTTTCAGCTTTGATACATGATGCCGTTCGGCATCCAAGCCCTCAATTTCACGGTGAATCGAGCCTGTCGTGACGGCAAGGAAGACGAGTTTCGTCCAGCCATGCTGTTTCGTGGAAGATACACAAGCGACTTTGATGATCCTGGCGACTAGCTATGCTTGATTATATAAACTGTAAATTAATCAATTGCTTGAATGTTTTTTCTGTAGGTGGCATGGGCGTTGCTATCAGAGCGGCGGAGGGCGCAGCATAGGGCGGCGTCTGACCTTGAACAGGAGAATACTCAAATGAACAAGTCACTAATGGCGACGGCTATCGCACTGGCCTTCGGGTCAGCCGCGGCATGGGCGAATCCGACGAATACGGCGACGACGGTAACCCTCAGCCCGACCACCGGAGCCTCGACGCAGACGCAGTCGCAGAACCCCACACCAACCACGTCGACCACGGACACCGGGCTGACGCCTCAGACCGCGACCTCGGCAACTGGGGCGACCTCAAGCTTTTCGCAGACGGCGACCGCCCAGTCGCGGCAGGGCGGAACGGGTAACGTGAACGCGAATGAAAACTCGACGGCGACGTACACCGACAACACCAACAACTCCGATCAGAACAATAACAAGAGCACGGGCGACAATCGCAACAACCAGGGAAGAATTACCTTGGATGGTGGTTACGGTAACGCCGCAGCGAACAACGGCTCGACCGCAACGAGCAACTTCACTAATTCATTTAATACCAGCAAGGCCATCGCCAAGATCGACTTGAGCGGGACGGTAAGCGGCATTACGGTCAGCAACATCGGCAATGTTGTCACCAATAACGGATCGGCTAACGGCGGGCAAGGCGCTGTCGGCGGCGTTGGTAACGGCGGTACTGGCAACGGTGGGACGGGCGGTAACGGTGGAGCAGGCGGTAATGGCGGTAGCGGCGGTAGCGGCGGCAATGCAAGCGCCACCAACGGCAGCGCCACTGCCGGGGCTGCCTCGAATGGTGGCGCGACGGGCGCCAACGGCGGCTATGGCGGCAATGCGCGGAACGCAAATGCCAACGGCGCCTCAGCCAGTGCGACCACTGGCGACGCCACAGCATCCAACCGGCAGACGGCCAGGGGTTCTGGCGCGAACAGTACGGCGACGGGTGGCGCTGCCACCTCGTCGGATACACCAACGGCCGGCCTCGCGCAGTCCAGCCAGAGGGGTGGCGCCGGCGGTGCTGACTCCATCACCAGAACGCGGGCTGGCGGCTCTACGGCAAGCAATAGTGCCACCGGCGGAGCGGGTGGCGCAGCGGGGTCTGATCCGACCACCACGGGTGGCGCGGGTGGCTCTGCCACGACCGGTGCGACTAGTTCGACGGGGGGTACCGCCACTGGGACCGGCGGCGCCGCGACGGGTGGTACGACTACCCATACGGCGAGTAACACGGGCGGCGCGGCAACTGGCACGGCGAGCGCTACGGGTGGTGCCGGTTCGTCTGGCGCGGCATCGGCGACCGGTGGCACCAATACCGGCACTGCTACAGCTTCTTCGGGTACCGCGACGGCAACCGGTGGCAATGGCGGGACGGCCAGTAACACCGGCGGTGCTGGTGGTGCAGGCGGATCGGCGACCAACGGCAGTTCGTCGACTGCAGCAACTAACGGTAGCTCAACCGCGACCGCAGGCAACGGTGCAACCGGGGCGGTTGGTGCGACGGGTGGTGCCGGTGGCGTGGGTCAAGGTGGTACAGGTGGCGTCGGAAATGGTGGCGCGGGCGGTGCGGGCGGCAATGGCGGCACGGTTTCAACCGATGGCGGCGTCTTCAACTTGTCCAACACAATGACCAGCGTCGGTCAATCCGCCGCCGGCATCATGGTGGCAACGCAGAACAGTGGCATCAGTTCGCTGGTGCAAAACGCGGTCAACGTGCAGGCCAATCTGAACGTCGGTAAGTAAGGATGTGTGCCCGGGGGCCGATCGGCTTCCGGGCACGTTGCTCGACTCACCACATCGGAGAACTCTGTCATGGCAGCTCTAACTCGCCGGATGCTGATAGCCGGTACGCTGATCGGCGGCATGCTTCACTGTCCGGCCTATGCGGACGCGGATGACAACGCGATGCTCTCCACGAATGCCGCGGTGATGGGTCCTTTCGGGATTGCGCCGATCACTAGCGATGCGCTCGCGGCCCAACGTGGCGGGGCTGACGTCCTGGTTAAGAACACCAGTACGCTCGATGGTGGCGTCCACGACAATCAGGCCTACAACCTTTCTACCGGCAGCAATGTGGTGACCGGAGGTTCGTTTGCCGGTGCCAGCGGTTTTTCGACAGTCGTTATGAATACTGGCAACAATGTTCTGATTCAGAATTCAACGATCATCAATCTGCAACTCCAATGAGATTCCCTCCAATGAGGAAGACGTTCCGCTCGCTCCCCTTGCTGGTCGCCCTGCTGGCCCCCCCCTCCAGCACAACCCTTGCCGGCGAGGGGAGTCGGGCGGACTTGCCGCTACAGACCGGTGGCGCGTTTTCGGTGCCGGTTGCCAGTATCAAGGACTTGCGTTTTCGCAATACGCTGCACCAGCAGTTCGACTTCAGTTGCGGATCGGCTGCGGTGGCTACCCTGTTGACCTACAACTACGCCTATCCGGTCAGTGAGCAGGATGTTTTTCGCGAGATGTACGAACGTGGTGATCAGGTAAAGATCCGGCGAGAGGGCTTCTCGCTGCTGGACATGAAAAACTACCTGGGAGCCCACGGATTTGAGGCCGACGGCTTTCAGGCAGAAATCGAACAGCTCTTGTCGGCCAGTATTCCGGCCATTGCGCTGATCAAAGAGAACGGCTACAACCACTTTGTCGTCGTCAAGGGGTTGCGCAACGGTCGCGTGCTGATCGGCGACCCGTCGGCGGGCGCGCGTGCGATGCCCTACAAGGATTTCAAGAGTCTGTGGTTCAACCGTATCCTGTTCGTCATTCGCAATCAAACCGAATTGGCGAGGTTCAATGCGGATGCCGACTGGCGGGGTGCGCCCAGTGGCCCCCTTAGCGATGGCATCTATCGCGGTGCCGCCGAAGCGATGCTGCCGAAATTTGGTCCTTCAGATTTCTAGGAGAATGGCGATGAACGCCCGACACGGCAATTCGCCAAGACGCCTCTGCAGGGTTTGCTTTTACGTGCTATTGACGATGCACGCTGCGGGTTCGCTGGCGGCAAGCAAGTCCCTCTCGAATGATCCAGCCGACGACTTGTCTGCGCCCAGCGATGGCGACAGCGAGTCATCGCCAGTCGCTCTTGTCGCGCGCAACGGGCCCGCCTCTGCGGATTGCGCCGCGGCTGTGCGGCGCTCTCTGGAAATCGTGCCGGAATTGCTGGCATTGGCTAGTTGGCCGCTCGACGACAGCATGCCAGCGGAGTGCGTGGTGGGCGAAGATCCGCCGGCCTTAATGGCTGAAGTCCAGTCATCGCCAGAAATTCACGTCGCGGACGCGAGCCTTGCAAACAACTCCAACAAGGCTGACGAGACGCTTGTCGTGCAAAGCACGATGGAAGCGGGCGCGCCCTCAGCGCAGGATTCGATCGAAGTGCCGCCAGCCGCTGCCGCACCGAACCCGCTGGGTAATCAGCTGGCCGCGCTTGGCGGCGAGTCGCTTGACGACATCCGCGGTGGTTTCGATCTTCCCGACATCAATCTCAAGCTCTCCTTTGGCATCGAGCGCGCGGTATTCATCAACGGTGAGCTGGTCAGCACCACTGTCCTCAATTTGCGCGATCTCCAATGGACTGCCGGGGTAGGGAATACGCCGCAGACTCTGACCAACGGCGTCGCCGGTGCTGTAAGCGTAATCCAGAACGGTGCCGGCAACAGCGCCCCGGCCCAGTTCGGCTCCGATTTGGCCGGCACGGTGATCCAGAACACGCTGAATAACCAGAATCTGCGGACGGTGACCACCATTAATGCGGCCGTCAATAGCGCGCAGGTATGGCGTGCGCTGTCCGTGCAGTCGGCCGTACAGGACGGCATTGTGAACTCGCTACGTCGCTGAATTACCGCCTGCCGCCAGCACCCGTTAGGCAGCGTGCTTCCGGCCTGCAGGAACTGCGAAACAATCAGAAAGTCATCGGTAAGCGCACGGAAAGCTGGACGTCTGGCGTGTCGCGCGTCACGCCGGCACCGACCGAGACGTTCAGGGTGGTGGTCTTGTTGACGCGATATGAGTACCCGAGGAGAAGGGTGCCGAGCTCGGTGCGCACCGAGTTGATCGCCGTGGCGCCGTTGATGATTGTCCGGGCGACGGAAGAGTGATCGTAACCGATGCTGAACGACGAGCGATCGTTGAGCGCCAGGCCCATGCCGAAGTTGAAGCCGATCACGTCGCCCGGCTTGACTTCGCCCAGAAATACCGATCCCGTGGTGGTATTCAGTGAGACATTCGAGCGCTTGATGTTGTGCTGGTAGCTGACGCTGCCGAAAAACACCGCCGGATCCGCCGGGTAGAGCATCGTGAGACCGGGCTGGATGGTGAAGAAGCCGGAACCCGTCGGTAGCTCCGTCTGCAGTTCATTGGTAATCACACCTGGTGCAATGGCCTGGGTTTGCACCTCAAAGGGGTCCTTTCCGGTACGGGTCTTCAAACGCAGGGTGCCAATATAGTAGGTGCTGTCGGCGCCGCCGTCGTTGAACTGATAGCGCCCCGTGAACTCGACGTCGCCGATACCCGAGCCGCTGCTCGCAAAGGTCTGGTCTTGCGCGGTGCCTATGTTGAGTGGGCGTTCGATCACGGAGTCCGAGCGGTAGACGTAGGGGATCTTGGCCTCGATCTCGAGACGGTTGGTGATTCCCCAGCGTGCGGTCAGGGTCGATGTGAATGTGTTGCGATGGATTTCGCGGATGTCGACCAGACCGATCAGCAATGCCGGAATGATCGTGTAGCCGATCAGCGATACACGGTTGCTGGAAGAGTAGCCGTACTGCATTCCGGGCTCGAGCACGACCTTGCCGCGCGGCGTCAGGACGCCCGGTTGCTCAAAGATCTGCGCGATCTGTTGCGGCCGGTCGCGCTCTGGCTGTTGGCCAACCGGGGTGGATGGCGATGCCTGTGCCGCTTCGATCGCCTGAGCATCCGAGCCCTGAGCTGCGCCGGACCCGGCACCGCGGGTTTTGCCGAGCGTCTCCCGGCTGAGCAACTTCTGAATTTGTGACAATTTGGCGTCGGTTTCGGCCAACTGTCGTTTGAGCGTTTCGAGGCGTTTGGTTTCCTCGATGATCTGCGAGCGGAGCACCTGCATCTCGTCAGGCCCCTGATCCGCGCCATGCGCCACCCCGCTGCAAAGCACGGCGAGGACTCCGATAAGGTGACTCCCTGAGTGTGAAGTGCCTTGCCTTGATCTGGCCATACTCATATCAGCCCCGCTATGTGGTTTGTCTTATTGAACTGCTGAAAGGATATTCAGGTGTCCTGAAGCGAGAAATACATTGAATTAGCTATTTTTCTACCCGATAACCAGTAGCCTCTTCCCTTCCTAAAAAAGGCATCGCTTAATGAGCTGTCGCGATGTTGTGCTTGCTCATCATGCGGTACAGCGTTACCCGCGAGACGCCAAGTTGACGCGCGGCCTTGGATACGTTGTTGGCATTCGCTCGCAGGCTGTTCTCCACGATATTGCGGTCCAGTGTGGCGCGCGCATCGCCCAGGGTCGCCGCCTGCGGTTCGTCGGTATAGGCTTCGAGCCCCAGATCGGCCGCGCTGATCAGCTTGTTGTCGCTGAGAATCACGGCGCGATGGACGCGGTTGATCAGTTCGCGCACATTGCCCGGCCACGGGTATCTGCTCATGCCATGCAGGGCCGCGGTGCTAAAGCCTTTGGGCCGGCAATTCTTGTTGCCACTAGAGAAACTTCGGAAGATGGCGTCGGCCAGTAAGGCTACATCCCCGTCGCGATCGCGCAAGGGCGGTAAGTTAAGATGAACGACGCTAAGGCGGTAGTAGAGGTCCTCCCGAAAGCGTCCGGCGCGCACGGCCTCGTGCAGGTCAACGTGCGTTGCGGCGATGATCCGGAAACTGACTGGAATGACCTGCGTTGAGCCGACTCGCGTAATCGTCCGCTCCTGCAGCACGCGCAACAGGTTAACCTGCATGCTCAGCGGGAGATCGCCGATCTCATCGAGAAACAAGTCCCCGCCATTGGCGGCTTCAATGCTGCCAATTTTTCTTTGTACGGCACCGGTGAAGGCGCCCTTTTCGTGCCCGAACAATTCCGATTGAATCAGATTCGTCGGAATGGCGCCGCAATTGACCACGACAAAAGGCCCGGTCGATCGCTGAGAGTACTTGTGGATGGCTTGGGCAACCAGTTCTTTGCCGGTTCCCGTTTCGCCTCCAATGAGGACGGCCAGGTCTGCATTGATGACTTTCTCCAGGCGCAGAAAGAAGTCTCGCATCGCGGGGCTAGCTCCGTAGATGCCGAAACGGCCCGAATCCCCGTTTTGTTTTCCGTTCAGGGAAAGTCTTAGGTGCGCCCTCCCACACGCGTGACCTAGCGTAACGAGCAAGCGTTGCCAATCCAGGGGCAGGGTGTGGTAATCGTGGAATGCGCCTAGCAAGAAAGCCTGAAAAGGGGCAGATTCCAGTGCGCTCGGGTCTACCATCGCGATCCACTCGGTCATCGAGGCCGACGCGACGAGAGGCTCGACATCTTTTTGCATTAGCCTAGACTCGGCGTCAAAAACTACCAGTCCGACGACGCAAGGTTGCCGACACAACAACTGTTTGGCTTCCGCCACCGATTCGACAAAGTGAAGTTCGATATCCGCTATAGCTACACTCCGCAACTGTTGGCTGATGCAGCCTTGCGGATCAATGACAAGCACGCTCCGCGTTTTCACTTGTTTTCCCCAAAGTTTTTGGCTTTAAGCACGACCGACAAAATATCTGTAGATTTCAGCGCAGGCGTCGCTGTCCTGACTTGAAGTTTGGGCCATGCGCTGAACCATTGCACGGGCTAGTTCGAGTAAGACTTTAGCGATCAGCGAAGCCCTATGAAATACCTCTTTGCGATGATTCATACTACACGGATGCCTGTATCTAAACGCTTGAAATACATAGGGCTCAGGCAGCAAGAGTCAGACATTTTCTATGTTGTCAATGCGATTCTTGATTCTCAGTTAAACCTTACAGATATAAGGGTTTTTTAAAAAAAGATCGATCCCGTGTATTTTTTCCATATGTCGCGCTTCACTATTTGCCCTAACTCCCCGCGGTACGGGTTGATGAATCCCGGCTGAAAACCCCTCTGTCGCTGGATTGCAGCGCAATGCTTCGGGGGCGGGGCGGACTCTTGTCCGGCCTGCCGTGCCTTCTAGAAGAAGCCATGAACTCGATTGTGAATAATGTGGAGAATGAGGCGTGCGGTATCACGCACGTTCTGCGGGCGTCGACAAGCAAATACCTCGCTGTGAATTGTTACTCAATACGGGTTGGTCTCAACGATTCTTGTCCACGCTGGCCCCGCCATTGGTCCGGATTTGGCGCCTTGGCGGCTAACCCTCGAACGATAGAGAAGCGACGGTTTCGCCGGAAACTATTCCCTCCGTCGATGATCGGAAGACTAAGGTTGCCAGAATCTGGGTATCAAAAATACTCAGATTCCGGAATAGGCCGGCAGCGCCTTGCCTTTCAGAATGGAAATCGCGCATGCACCAATTCAAGCGGCTTGGCCGCCAAGCTTGCGCACCAAAAATTGCATGCGGATAGTTTTGCGGGATCCGCCGAGGAATAGGGATGAACATTACGCAAAATGGCAGTAAAGACGATTGCTGCCTGGTTTTTGATGGACAGATGACCTACCCGTTTTCCCGTGAAATCGAGAACCAAATCATCGACAGCATGCGGCGCCATCGGCGTCTCAAGGTTGATCTGTCCGGGGTTCGTGAAATCGATCTTTGCGGCATTCATCTGCTTGGCGTTCTGCGCAGCTTTGGTGATGATGCTCTACGCATTATTGCGACCTCGCCAGTCGTCGATGCGGCTCTATCGCGGCTGCCTTCTTCTCGGCGAAGTGGCTGCCGGGGTGAGTCAGTGCGCGGCGACGGGCATTCGGTCTCGACGCGTACGAAGCCCTGACTTCCCGCTTCGCGAACGACGGGGGGCGCTGAGCGATCCATGGAGTGGCGGCTAGTAGTGCGCCCGGCAAGCATCGGCATCTCGGGATGAAGCGCAAAATGCCTCAGCGTCACGTCGCCCAAGGTCGAAGGTGGCCTGCAAAGCCGTGTCGTTGGTGTAGTCGAGTGCCGCGCCAGGGATCTGTTGCGATGGCTGAAGATAGGTTCTTCCTGGAATCGCCGGCAGTTTCTTGAACTGACGGGTGAGCAATACCAGCGTTTCTCCCTGTTCTTCAGCGGTCAGTCGCAAGAAGCGCGGTTCACACCGCCGCAAGCAGGCGATTCGACGACTCGCAAAAGCACGGGCGCATCAAGCAAGAAAGCGATTGGACTTTCTGCACAAAAAAACTTGCCAACTGGCTTGCGAAAACGCGCTGGTGGCAATGGAAGAATTGGCCATCAAGAACATGACCCGCAGTGCCAAAGGCAGGGTCGACAAACCCGGTAAGAATGTCCCGCAGAAAGCGGGCCTGAACCGGGAAATTCTCGACACCGCACCGGCACTGCTCATGCAACTGCTCCGCTACAAAGTCACGGACACGGGTGGAATGTGGGCAGAAGCACCAACAAGGAAACTCAAACCAAGCCAGACGTGCCCCGAGTGCGGGCATGTTCGGAAAAAGTCCTTGTCGGAGAGAGCGCACCGATGTGAATCTTGCGGCCATACCGAGCCGCGAGACATTGCCTCAGCGCGTGTGGTTTTGAATTGGGCGCTGTACGGCACGCCGACTGCGCCCCAATCAC
>Ga0209125_1002562_pt1 | contig 13828 bp, 10 predicted proteins | sample BarGraIncub1131A_FD_184503 | JGI IMG/M metagenome (GOLD analysis project Ga0209125, IMG submission 184503) | Arctic peat soil microbial communities from Barrow, Alaska - Barrow Graham LP Incubations 11-31A (SPAdes) (version 2) | ecosystem: Environmental > Terrestrial > Soil > Wetlands > Peat... | reverse complement strand
AAAAACTCTAAACGGCGAACGCGAGTAACAATTAAAATATCAGTCGGCGACTGCGAGTTATTAACGAAGACGCCGCTTAAAGCGAGAAATTTAGGCTGGCAAATTTTTTGCAAGTCACTAAGAAATTTTTGACTTGATAAGATCTGCGTTTTAATAAATAAAGCCTTTAATTCCGGATAAAGGATAAAACTCTTTTCAATAAAATAAAAATTCTTTTCCGATTTTCCCTTTTCAAGCTTATCTTTTTTTAATAAGCCGGTTTTCTCGATATTTATCAGTTCACGGCGAACCAGCGCCGGATTTAAACCGGTTTCTTTACTGACCTGATTGGGCGAGTATTTTTGCTCTAAACCGAGCAGAAAAAAATTCAAGATCTTTATTCTAGCCTCGGAAGCGAAAAAAGCGCTTAACATATTTGTTTATTTATGAGTTTATAGTATAATATATTACATAAACAGTCAAACCATAGAATCTAATCTTTTTTGGCATTTTTCTTATGTATAACAAAATTGCGCCCATTATTTTAAACGCCGGCAAGAACGCTTCCTTCTCTGATGTCTTCGTCGCTCAGCCGGATTCTTTAAAGGAAAACTTGGCCGGAAAGATATTTATTTTAGCAGAGATAAGCGCTAAAAAAAATGAAGGCCGACTGATTTTTGACTTCCTAATTGAGGCCCTGGAAAACTATTATTATAATGATGAAAAAATCCTGCTTAAAGATAAAATCGAGGGTCTGCGCTTAGAAAATATTTTTGAAGCAGCAATAGCCAGAGTCAATAAAGACCTGAACGAGTTTTTGATTGCGGAAAAAATAAGGATAAATGTCCCTTCAACAAGCATAACAATCGGGGTTATTTTTGAAAACAAGCTTTATTTTTCTTGTTTTGGAAAAAATCGCGCTCTGCTGATTTATCGCCGTAATGAGCAATATGAAATAATCAATGTTGAAACAAGTGCATCCGAAGTAAGGGAAAATAAACAGCAAGAAGAAGATATGGAATATGCCGTCGCCAAAGAGGTTAATATTTTTTCCTCGGTAATTAGCGGCGAGATACCAATCAATTCTTATTTTTTCTTTACGAGTGAAGCCTTGCCGGAATATCTGTCTAATAAGGAACTTATTACTATTATTACAAAATTACCCCCGATTGTTGCTGCCGAACAGATCAAGAACTCTTTAGAAAAAATAAATACCTATGTTCCCTTTTTAGGAGTTTTGATTAAGAACACGATCGGCTTGAACATATCTGAATCGCGCGAAGAATTTGAAGAAACGCTAACTACTCATAGTACGATTTCCACACTTAATCATACCGAGCAGAAAACTGAACGGATTTTGGCGCCGGCCGGAGTTATTAATCTGGCCAAAATATTTAAGAAAGGCCGGGATGTTTTTGGAAATTTAGCTATTAAAAGACCGCCGAGCGTAAAAAGATCATTTAAGCCGGAGGAAGATAAAATCACCTCAAGCTCGCCGATTGACCTTGGTCGAGTAAGAAGCCTTAATATGGCTCGTTCCGATTCTTTCTTAGTTAAAGAAAAGATATTTTTTAAGAAAAAACCGGGCGAATTCTTAAATAAGCTTAGAAATGTCGGCCTGGTTTTTGGACAAATTTTAAATCCCCGTAACTGGCTAGCTTTAATTTTAAAGCTTAAAGATTGGTTTAAAACCTTAAATACAAAAAATACTTTACTTTTTGGCGTCTTAATTATTGTCGTTGTTGTCTTTTTTGGCAGCATCATATTTACCAATATCAATCATAAAAAACAGACGGCTCAGAATTTATTTGAAAGCACGGTTGCTTCTATTGAAGATCAGGAAAACGCGGTTGATGCTCATTTATTATATAACGATGAAGATGGCGCCAGAGCGGCTTTAGTCAGCGCCCAATCATTAATTAATTCCCTGGCCCATGAAAAAGCCAGCCAGAAAATAATTTATGATCGCTTGAATACGAAACTAAGTGAACAATCAGCTAAAATACAAAAATTGGTATTAGTGGCTAATCCGGAAAAAACTAATGATCTGACTGGTTTAAACTTAAATAATATTTATTTGATCGCCGGAAATATTTATGGCTCGGACGGAAAAACAATTTTTAATCTGACCGTCGGCTCAGCTTCCTCAACCAGATTCGATATTGCCGGTGCAACTAATCTTAGTAAACCAACCCAGAATCCTAATGATAAAAACTATTTATATTATCTAAATGATAATCAAATAGTTAAATTTGATTTGAAGAAAAAAACAGCTGGTTTTATAAATATCAATAATTCCGATCAAACAGCAAATCTAAGTTCATTTAAGATTTATGGCAGTAATAGTAAAAATTTATATTCTTTAACTAAAAATAATAATCAAATTTATAAATATTCGTTAAATACTGCTACCGGATTTTCTACTAAGAGTAATTGGTTGACTGATAATATTGATTTAAGCCAGTCGACGGATTTATTTGTGGCCGATGGTGATATTTATCTTCTTAAAAATAGCGGTGAAGTTTTAAAATTATACGCGGGAAAAAGAGTCAATTATACTGCTTCTGCCCTAGCGCCAGTTATGAATAGTGCTTCAAAATTATATGTCGGTGTTAAATATATTTATCTGTTTGACTTAAATTCAAAACGCTTAGCGGTTTTAAATAAGACCGATGGACATTTATTAAATCAGTATCAGATTGATTCCTTGAATAATCCCCGCGATTTTGCGGTTAATGAGGATGCTAAGCAAGCCTTTTTCTTGGCTGATGGCGGAATATACCGTATAAATTTAAATCAATAGTTTTATTAATTACCATATAATATAACAAAAAACCGCTCAAATCGAGTGGTTTTTTGATATATTGACTATTGTCTAATTATTATTTGAAGTGTTATTTTAAAGTTACTTTAGCTCCCGCTTCTTCTAAAGTCTTTTTCATTGCTTCAGCTTCCGCTTTCTTAACGCCTTCCTTTAATACTTTTGGAGCGGCGTCTACTAAATCTTTAGCTTCCTTCAAACCCATATCTGATAAAGTTCGAACGGCCTTAATGACATTGATTTTGTTAGCACCGGAATCGGTGATTTCAACGTCAAAGCTATCCTTCTCTTCAACAGCGGCAGCAGCACCGGCCGCCGGAGCCATCATCATAGCTGGAGCAGAAGCAGAAACACCAAACTTTTCTTCTAAGATTTTAACGAGTTCCGCTAAATCTAGAACGCTCATTTTTTCAATTTCGCCAACTAATTTTTCAAATTTAGCTGGAACGATAACATTTTTCTCTTCCATAGATTTAAAATTAAATTATTATTTATATTATGTTAATTAATTATTTCTTCTCTTCAATCGCTTTTAAAACTGTTACTAAGCCTCTTAGGTTACCAGCCAAGACATTAACGAAGCCGGAAATAGGGGCGTTTAATGAACCGACTAAACGAGCGTATAATTCATGCTTGCTTGGTAATTCTGATAAGGCTTCAACCTGCGCTTTTGATAATAGCTTCCCCTCTAAGATACCACCTAAAAAGAAAACTCTTTCTTCCTTATCTTTATCTTTTCGGAAAGTGCCTAAAATTTTAGCCGGAGCGACTTCGTCATCATAAGAAAAGATAGCGGCAACTTTGCCATCAAAATCTCGGACATTAATATCAAGCTTATTCTCTTTTAAAGCTAAGTTCATTAAAGTTTTTTTAGCGACATAGTATTCGCTATTTTCCGCTCTAAGCTTAGCACGCAAGCTTTCATTGTCTTTTACGCTTAAAGCATTGAATCCGGCAAAGACCATCGATTTTGATTTTTTGATCTTCTCGTTCAAATTGCGGAAAATTTCCTGCTTTTGAATTTTATTTTTTGGCATATGTTCTAATTTATTATAAATTGCTTATTAAATATAAAAAAATCTGTGTAAACACAGACCATAAAATCGCTAAAACAAGCGAAAATTTACCTCGGCGAGTTTTACATTGCAATTAGCAAATACTGGCTGTCTGTGGTGATATTTATTTGTTATGTATCTATATTAGCAAATTTTAAGGGATTGTCAAGAGATTATAGACTTTTATCTATGAATATTTATTTGACAGAATACTATATATTAATTAAACTAATATATTAAACGAATTTTCTTTAAAAATTTCATATATTAACGATTTTAAAAAAGGAGGTGTATTTTGAATACAATCGCACACAATAATCTAAAAGATGAAACCGACCGGATATGGCTAGGAATCAGCGATGTTTGGCTGACCACCCAGGTGATTCTTCAAGGTGTTTATCGCTGGGGAAGATTTAAGCGTATTAAGATTAGGCCACAAAATGATTTGCAACACAGTTATTCTGTGACGATACTAGCAGCAATATTCTTGGAAAAAATTTCTAAATATCATCTAAATCTTGATAAGGAGCTGATACTTAAATCATTTTTGGTTCATGATCATGGTGAAGGTGAATTAAAACGTGATTATTGCGTGGGCGCCAAGAAGCCGATTCATGACGTTGAAGAATACATCGCCTTCAATAAAAGATATGGTCAACTTGAAGCCGCAGTTTACTCTTCGCTTGAACACGCTTATCTTTTACAGCATGCAACTTTAGAAGACCGAACTCTCTTCCCTTCAATGGCACAAGAAATTCTTGGATATTTATTTTTAAATAAATATCAGGAGGCTCTTTGCTTTACAGCAATTCAAACCTGGGATTATTTGCTTTATGCTTTAGAACAGAATCGAAATAATCCTGGATTAATAATTTTACCGGAGGTTGCTAAAAACCAAATTCCGGTGATGAACGATTTAGCGAAAAAACTCCCTGGTTTCCGAGAAGAAATCTGGACCGACGAAATAGCTTCTTTATTTAATAAAATATTGGAATAAAGATTTTCAAAAATTGAATACCTAAAAAGGCTTGAAAGATAAATATAATATATATCAATCAAGCCTTTTTAATTTCCTAAAATTTATAAAAGTTACTTTACTTCGTAAACCAGAGTCACATCAACCTTAATTTCATTCTGTCCGGATTGAATACTGGGCGCTGAAATAGGAGCAGAACCGCCAGCCGCTGATAAATCCATTTTGGCGTTCGTATAGGCCATTGGAGTAATAATCGGATCAGAATTTTCGACTACGCTTTTTATCTCGCCTAATTTCATACCAGATTGCTTAGCGATTAAAACGGCTTTCGTTTTAGCCTCGGTAATCGCTAAAGCTCTAGCCTGATCTTTTAAAGCTGATTCATCATCGATTGTAAAACTGATATCGCCGATCTGGTTAGCGCCCTGGGCGGTTGTTTTAGAAATAACATCACCAATCTTATTTAAATCGCGGATCTTTAAAGTTAAAGTCTGATCAACTTCATAACCGATTAATTCTTGTCCTTTAGTATTGGTATAATTATAAACCGGATTTAAACTATAATTACTCGTTTGGATATCTTTATCTTCGATCCCTAATTTTTTAACTTCGGCAATAATATTATTGATTTTTGTTGTGCTGTCAGTTGTTGCTTCGGCCGCTGTTTTCTTAGTTTCGGTTTTTAAACCGACCGAAATATTTGCAATATCGGCTTTAGCATAAACCTTTCCTGAACCGACAACGGAAAATCGATCTTGATTATTGTCTTTTTTTACGGTCACTAAAGTCATGATAACGATAGCGGTAACCGCTAAAATTAATAAACTTGAAATAAATACTTGTTTCTTGTCCATAAATTTTTAATCCGCGCCGCTTGGCCAGTTGGCGGATATATTTAATAAATAATTATTTTGTCTTAAGCGAACGTTTCCGTCCGTAATTAGCAAAGCGATGCGCCTCTTCTCTTAACTTTAATAAGGTCGGTTTAATGTTTTCCGTTAAGGCGCGAATATTCTTATTGGTTTTAGAACTATAAACTAGTTTATCACCGCCAAATTTAGAGATTCCGACAATTGGTACTTTAATATTATTTTTTTGAAAAACTTTATTGATAAAACTTATCTGCGGACTGCCGCCATCAATCATAATTAATTCCGGATAAGCCCATTCCTGATGCTTAAATCTTCTTATTAAAACTTCACTCAAAGCTCTTTCATCGTCACCTGCCGGCGCGTCTTTTATTTTAAATAAACGATATTCATTCCGATTAGCCTCGCCGTTCTCAAAAACAACCAGCGAACCATAACTTTCTTTTCCGCCATGATGAGAAATATCATAACCTTCTATTCGACTCACTTTTTCTTCGCCCAGATTATCTTCTTTAGTTAATAAGGAAACATCTTGCAAATGCTTTAAAGCTTTGGCTTTTTCCGGATTTTCTTTAATCAGTTTTTTAAGCAGCTTCTTTTTGTTTCCGCTTAATAACATTATAATATTTTTAATGTTTTTTAAATAGTCTTTAGAGTTGATAGCGCCGATACAGGCGCCTGGACATAAGCCAATCTGGTAATCGAAGCAGGCTTTGCCACTGCCGATTGAGCAGGTGCTATAAGGAAACAGTCTTCTGATTAATCTTAGGGCATTTTGGACTAAATAGAAAGATTGATAGGGACCGAATATTTTTGCCGTTGAGGGTGGAAATTTCTTTAAATCCTTGCCGCGGACGATGATTGGTTTCGGGTAAGGCGCCTTGGGAATAACAATATAAATAAAGGAACGATCATCGCGGTCTTTAATATTATATTTCGGCCAATATTTTTTGATATATTTAGCTTCGAGAATTATCGCTTCAAGTAAGCTATCACAGACTTCATATTTAATATCTGTCGCCGTATCAACCATTTCCGAAATGCGCGCTTCGATATTTTTTAAAAAATACTGGCTCAAGCGGTTTTTTAAACTGGTCGCCCGTCCTACATATAATATCTTTTTATTTTTAGCTAACCAAAAATAAACCCCCGGTTTTTTGGGAATTGATGCAAGTTTACTTTTTAGCTTTAAATTCATAAAGATATTTATTTAAATCAATTCTTCCTTTATTTATAATAATACCTTCCTTCTTTAAGATTGCAATCTTTTTATTTGTTCCATTAGCAAAGCCGCCAACTTCGCCATTAGATCTGATAACGCGATGGCAAGGCACTTTTGGCGCATAAGGATTTTTATTCAAGGCGTTGCCGACCGCACGAGCCGCTTTTGGATTATTTAAGGCGCGGGCAATTGCTAAATAGGTAGAAACACGTCCCCTCGGTATAAGACTGGTTAATTTATAGACTTGTTGTGGAAAACTTTCTATTTTCATATTTGACAAATAATTTTAAAGGAATAAGATTGATTTATCGCTTGTAATTACTTTCTCAGTTATCGCCGTCGTGAGACATCGAAAGCTGTCGTGATGACACCGTAACACATGTTCTTTGTATTTTCGTCTTTTGCGAACTGCCATTACCTGGATTACATCCAATTTATAGCAAAAGACACAATTTTTCTTTTAAAGTCCCGCCATTCCAGGAAAATAGAGTAAGAATTTAGCGCAAAAAGCTGCTATTATTTCGAACCATTTTCACCAACGGAGAATCATGAGCGGGCAAAAAAACAAGCTGACGAATCGGACCAAATCATGTTTTATTATTGATTTGGTCCTTTTTCTTTTTATAAACTATTTCAAATACTCTTTTAAATATTTTCCGGTTATACTTTTTTCATTGCGCGCGACATCTTCCGGTTGCCCGGCGGCGATTAATCGTCCGCCTTCATTTCCGCCGTCCGGTCCTAAATCAATTAAGTAGTCCATCGATTTAAGCATGTGCATGTTATGTTCGATAACTAAAACCGAATTTCCCTTCTCGACTAACTTATTTAAAACACCTAATAAGACATTGATATCATAATCATGCAGGCCGGTTGTCGGCTCATCTAATAAATATAAAGTTCGCTTGCCTAAAGTATGGGTTAATTCTTTAGCGATCTTAATTCTTTGTGCTTCGCCGCCCGATAAAGTCGTCGCGCTCTGGCCGATTTTTAAATAGCCTAAACCAACCGATTGCAAGACTTTTAATTTATCAGTAATAAAATAATTATCGCCGAAATAAATAATCGCTTCATCAATCGTCATATCGAGCACCTCGGCAATATTTTTATGGTTATATTTAACTTGCAAAGTTTCGCGGTTAAAGCGCTGGCCATGACAGACTTCGCATTCAACCATAACCGCCGGCATGAAATGCATCTCAATTAGGTTAAATCCCGCTCCTTGGCAGGCTTCACAGCGTCCGCCTGGGCGATTAAAGGAGAAACGGCCGATACTATAAGCTCTTTCCCGAGATTCTGGTAAAGAGGCAAAAAAGTCGCGGATCGGAGTAAAAATACCGGTATAAGTTGCCGGATTAGAACGCGGCGTGCGGCCAATCGGTGACTGATCGATAACAACTATCTTATTAATATATTCGGCGCCTTTAATGTCTTTAACATTTTCTAGTTTTATCTGACCGCGATGATTTTTAATTCTAGTTAAATTTTTATATAAAACTTTATAAAGTAAAGATGATTTTCCCGAACCGGAAACACCGCTAATTCCAACTAAACGGCCAAGCGGAATATTTAAATCGATATTTTTTAAATTATTAGCACTCGCTCCTTTAATTTTTAATTGGCCGTGATTCTGTTCCCGTCTTCTATCCGGAATAGAAATTTCCCTTTCGCCGTTTAAGAATTGCAGGGTCAGAGATTTTTTGGCCATCGCTTTATTTTTGGTCTTGTCTAATAAATCTTTAGTATTGCCGATGGCGACAATTTCCCCGCCATGGACGCCGGCCAAAGGACCGAGATCGACTAAATAATCTGATTCCTTGATCGTTCTTTCATCATGCTCGACAATAATAACCGTATTATTTTTATCGCGTAGGGCTTTTAGAGTTTCAATTAGGCGTTCTGTATCGCGCTCATGCAGGCCGATGGTCGGTTCATCTAAAACATAAAGCGTGCGCGATAAATGTGAACTAATCTGCGATGATAAGCGGATGCGTTGCGCTTCGCCGCCGGATAAGCTTTCCGCTTCCCGGTCTAAACTTAAATAATTCAAACCGACTTTCAATAAAAATTCCAGGCGGCTGACGATTTGGATAACGACATTTTCGGCAATCGTCCGTTCGCGCTTAGTCATCTTTTCAAAATAATTATTGAAAAAGTCGAGTGCTTCTTTAATTGATAATTTTGAAACTGCCGCGATATTTTTTTTCGCGATTTTAACGCTAAGCGCTTCCGGCCTTAATCTCTCGCCATTACATTTCAAACATTTTTTCGCATTAAAAAAACCGATTTTACCTAAGCCGGAACATTCCGGACAGGCGCCATGCGGCGAATTAAAAGAAAATAAGCGCGGCTCGACTTCCGGAAAAGAAAAATTATCGTTAGGACAGGTCCAGCTGGCCGATAATAAAAACTCTTGTTTTTTATATTGCGCAATTAAAAGTCCCTTGCTGTATTCTAAGGAATTTTCGACTGCTTCGAATAATCGCGTCTGATCGCTTAATAAAATCTTATCAATTACTAATTCAATATTATGCTTCTGTTTCGGCGCGAGCTTAACTTGTTCACGTAAATTATGAAGCTTGCCGTCAATTCGCGCTTCATTATAACCAAGGCTTAAGTAATTATATAAAACTTGATAATATTCACCCTTTCGATCAGAAACAATCGGTGAAAGAATCGTGACATATTCATCACCGAATTCCTGACCGCGGGAAATGATGATATCAACCATTTCCTCGGCGCTCAGCTTTTCAATCTTATGGCCGCAGAGCGGGCAATATACTTCCCCGACCCGCGCATATAAGACACGCAGATAATCATAAATATCCGTGAGTGTTCCGACTGTCGAACGCGGATTATGCGATAAAGCCTTCTGATCAATCGAGATTGACGGCGCTAAACCGATAATTTCTTCAACATCGGCCGGTTTTTTTTGACCCAAAAACTGGCGCATATAGGGCGACAATGATTCAACATACTGCCTTTGGCCTTCCGCAAAAATCGTATCAAAAGCCAGCGAAGATTTTCCGGAACCGGAAACTCCCGTGATGACTGTTAATTTATTATGCGGAATTTCTAAATCGATATTCTTTAGATTGTGCATCCGCGCTCCTTTAATAATCAGTTTTTCAGACATATTTAAATATTCTCTCCGTAAACGCTTTTTAATAAATTCAAATCCTTATTGCTTTTAATTAAAAGTTCAATATTTTTCTTTTCCGCTGTTTTAAATAATTCTAAATCAAGCGAAGCGCCCTCAAGTCTTTCAATATACTCCGTAAAAGCGGCGAAATCCTTGATAAAGCAATGCCCGCCGGCCCCGCGGCCGCCATCACTGCTTATCCCTAAATGACTCTCGCCAATCCGCGGGTCGGCCGCCATTCCGGCTTTAATTTTTTCATAATCGCTGCCTTCGGCCGTCGCTAAATTGTATAATATATTAGCATAAATTACCTTTAAATACAAGAAGCAATTGCTTGCGTATTTAATCGTTTCCGCTTCTTTATCACTACAAATCATTTTTAACGGCGCTTCGGGCAAGGTCGCCAGGATTTCTTCAGCGCGTTTTTTAAATTCTTCGTTCTGAATCGAATAGCCGATAATATTCCTAGTCGGGTGAGCGGCATCATAAGCGGCATTTTTTTCCGTTAAGAATTCTGGCGAATGGAAAATAAATTTATTTGGATATTTTTCCTGCAAAGCGGCACAAGTGCCCGGCAAAATAGTTGATTTTATGACAACCGATTTATTATCGCCGCATAAGGCGATTACTTCGCTTATAATACCATAATTAAACCCGGCTGGAGTAGTCGGGGTTGGAACGGCGATAAAAACTATATCGCAATCTTTGATTTTCTCCTGATTCATTAGATACTCGGCTTCTTTGGCATAGCGGACGACTGAATAACCGCGGTTTTCAAAATCGTTAGCGTAATTTTTCCCGATAAAACCTTGGCCAATAAAGCCGATTAATAAATTCTTGGACATAATGTTTTTTAGTCTTGCGCGATATCTAAAAATTCTTCAATTTTTTTATAGATATTTTTTGGCGTAATATGATTAAGTTTATTATAAGCTAATTGTTTCTTACGGCGTCTTTCAACTTCGTTTATTGCCCGGCGCATCGAATTGGTTTTCTTATCGGCATAAAGAATAATTTTTCCTTTAACATTTCTGGCGGCGCGTCCCATAATCTGCATGAGCGAGGTCTGGCTTCTTAAAAAGCCTTCGCGGTCGGCATCAAGAATTGCGACAAAAGTAACTTCCGGCAAATCGAGGCCCTCGCGTAGAAGATTAACGCCGATTAAAGTATCAAATTTCCCTTCCCGAAATTGTTTTAAGATTTCCGTGCGTTCAAAAGTTTTAATATCCGAATGCAAGTAGTTAGATTTCAGTCCTTGATTATTTAAATACGAATTTAAATCTTCCGCTTGCTTCTTGGTTAAAGTATTAATTATTGTTCGCTCATTAAGCTTCGCAACTTTTTTAATCTCCGCCATAACGTCATTAATCTGGCTATAATTAGTTTTCTTATCAAACACCGGCCGGATTTCAATTTCTGGATCAATTAAGCCGGTCGGGCGGATAACCTGTTCAACAACCTGTTTCGAATGTTTTTCTTCATAATCGCCCGGCGTCGCGCTCGTAAAAATAACTTGGCCGATTCTTTTTTCAAATTCGGAAAATTTCAAAGGCCGGTTATCAAGGGCGGATGGTAAGCGCCAGCCGTACTGCGTCAAAGTTTTTTTGCGCGCTTGATCGCCGTTATACATCCCCCTGATTTGCGGAATGGAAATATGCGACTCATCAATAATCGTTAAAAAATCCGGCCGACCATCTTTCCACGGAAAATAAGCTAAAAGCGGATCCGGCGCTTCACCGGCTAATTTTCCGGTCAGGTGGCGCGAATAATTTTCAATGCCATGGCAGTAACCGAGCGTATGGAGCATTTCCATATCATACTTTGTTCTTCTTTCAAGTCTTTCCGCTTCTAATAAAAAACCATTCTTTTTAAAATAAGCGAGACGTTCTTTAAGTTCGGCTAAAATATTTTTAATCGCCTGTTCAATCTGCGGCTGCGTCGAAACAAAATGTTTTGGTGGAAAAATTACCATCTCCGACAAATTATCTAAAATATTTTTGGTCGTATTATCGACAATCATTAAATCGCCGATTGTCTGATCTTTTAATTCTAAACGGTAAATTACGTTTTCCGACATCGGTCGGATTTCAAAAATATCGCCGCGCACATGGAACTGGCCGCGTTTTAAAACGCCGTTCGTCCTTTCAAATTGCATTTTAATTAATTGCTTAATTAAATCTTGCCTGGTAATTAATTGCTCTTTCCGTAAAACCAATTTTGCCTCCGAATAAGCGCTCGGAATCCCTAAATTATAAATACAAGAAACTGAAGCAACAATAATTACATCGCGGCGCGTCGAAAGCGCCGCCGTCGCCCCATGGCGCAGACGATCGATCTCATCATTAATCATTGATTCCTTATCAATATAAGTATCGGTAATCGGTAAATAAGCTTCCGGCTGATAATAATCATAATAAGAAACAAAATAATGAACCGCATTTTCCGGAAAAAAGTTTTTATATTCGCGATAAAGTTGTGCTGCCAAAGCTTTATTCGGTGCAATGACTAAAGTCGGCTTATTTACCTCCTGAATTATATTAGCGGCAGTAAAAGTTTTTCCCGATCCAGTAACACCGAGCAAAGTCTGAAAATCAAAACCCTTCTCTATCCCTTTTAAGAGCTTTTTAATTGCTTCCGGCTGATCGCCGGCCGGTTGGAAGTTGGATTTTAATTTAAATATCTTGGTCATAGATAATGTAAGGTCGCCGATTCTCCGGCTAAATAACCGCTGGTCCAGGCAACCTGGAGATTATAACCGCCGGTCGGCCCATCTAAATCAAGGATTTCGCCGGCAAAATAAAGATTGCTATATAATTTTGAACCCATTGTTTTCTGATCAACTTCCTTTAAATCAACCCCACCTGAAGTTATCATCGCTTCATTAAAATTGCCAAGCGCCATAATATTTAAAGAGAAAGATTTTAAAAATTCAACTATAGTATTTCTCTCTTCTTTATTAATAAGGGCGCCTTTTTTTAAGGGATCAATATCAGAATATTTCAGTAAATAATCAACTAATCTTTTTTGTGTTAATTTACTTAAAATATTACGGATCGCTTCTTTACTATTTTTATCAATTAAATCTTGAATTTTTTTTATCAGCTCTTCTTTTGTTAAATCGGCTATAAAATCAATCTTCAGTTTTAAATCAGTTTTATCTTCCCTGGCGATATATCGACTTAAATTTAAAACTGCCGGCCCGCTTAAACCATTGGCGGTAAAGATAAAATCGCCAGTTTCCTCTTTAATTTTCTTATTATTTTTATAAAGGCCTAATGAAGATCCAGAAAAACTTAAGCCCGCTAATTCTTTAATTGAATTTTCCTTAACTTTTATCGGGCATAAGGCCGCTTGAGGCTTTATTATCTTATGGCCGAGATCTTTAAGCCATAAATAGGCATCGCCGCTTGAACCGGTTAAAGGATAAGAATTCCCGCCCGTCGCGATTATTATTTTTTTAACAGCAATCTCCCTTCGGTCAGCCATGATTATCTTACTGATTTTATTCCCTTCGTTTACTATCTTTATAACTTTAGAATCATAACGGATTTCTCCGCCATTTAATTCAACATAATTAATTAAAGTTTCTCTGATTTTAGCAGCGCTGTTATTTTCCGGAAGGACTTTTCCTTCCGAATTAGCGGCGCTTTTAATATTTCGGTCGGCAAAAAATTTAATGATGTCTTCCTGATTAAATCGGCTTAAACCTGATAACAACCAGGCACTATTATTACCAAAATTCTCAACGAATTCTCGCCTCGAAG
>Ga0209125_1002561_pt1 | contig 13828 bp, 13 predicted proteins | sample BarGraIncub1131A_FD_184503 | JGI IMG/M metagenome (GOLD analysis project Ga0209125, IMG submission 184503) | Arctic peat soil microbial communities from Barrow, Alaska - Barrow Graham LP Incubations 11-31A (SPAdes) (version 2) | ecosystem: Environmental > Terrestrial > Soil > Wetlands > Peat... | reverse complement strand
AATACATATAAATTGAATACAAATACAATTGGTTCATCACAGAAAAATGTATTAAGGGCGGCACCAGACTTCACAGTCATAGATGAAGCTGGAAATTCCGCTAAACTCTCTGATTTTTTCGGGAAACCAATCGTACTAAACTTTTGGGCTTCATGGTGTCCACCTTGCAAAAACGAAATGCCTCACTTTAATAAACTATATGGAGAAAAAAAAGATGAGGTAGTATTTTTAATGGTTGACTATGTTGATGGTGAACGAGAAACGACAGAAACCGGTCTTCAATATGTGCGTGAACAGGGCTTCGATTTTCCAATATATTTTGATACAAAGCAGGAGGCCGCCAATGCATATGAAGTAACATCAATACCAGCCACTTTTTTTATCAACGCTGATGGTAAAATTGTAACAAGTTTTCAGGGAGCTATTGATGAAACTTCTTTAAATGAAGACATTCAATTAATTATGAATTAGGAGACCACTATGAAACATAGCTTAAGAACGAAATTATCCCTGACCATTGCTCTAGTTATGTTATTCACTGTGGCATCAATCAGCTTTTTATCAAATATTTTAATTCAAAAGGAATTTACCAATTATCTTACCATTCAGCAGGAGAAACGAACTCAGGAAATAACAGATAGTCTTAGTCAGCAATATGATGTGAACACCAAAACCTGGGATGCGGATTTCGTCCATACCATTGGCATGTATGCCCTTTATGATGGGTATATTGTCAAGGTTTATGATTTGCAGAATCAGACAATCTGGGATGCTGAAACCTGTGATATGTCCTTGTGCACAAAAGTGATGGATGACATTTCACATCGAATGGACACGAAATACCCTCAAATAAATGGTGAATTTATGTCAAAGACGCTTCCCATAACCAAAGATGGCGAGGTCATTGGAACTGCTAATATCAGTTACTTTGGACCCTACTTTTTAAGTGTTGATGATTTTCAGTTTTTAAATGCACTCAACACAATTTTAATCGGCATTGGAATTTTTTCGCTTGTTTTTTCAGTGATTGTTGGAACAATCCTGGCTAAGCGATTAAGCAGCCCGATCCTTAAAACCGTCAATGTCGCGAAACAAATTTCTGATGGTGATTATGATGTGCGTATCGAAGAAGATTCAAATACCAGGGAATTAAATGAACTCATTATCGCAGTGAATCACTTGGCAGATTCATTGGGAAAACAGGAATCATTACGAAAACAGCTCACAGCTAATGTTGCTCATGAACTACGAACCCCACTTACATCGATTGGGACTCATATTGAGGCCATGATTGAAGGGGTCTGGGAACCCACAAATGAGCGGTTGCAAAGTTGCCATGAAGAAATATTGCGTATAGGTAAAATCATACAGGATTTAGAGAATTTGGCAAAGGTAGAAAGTGAAAACTTAAAGCTCGACAAAACTCAGATTAATCTGACTGAATTATCAGAAAAGGCAGTTGGAAACTTTGAAGCAGATATTGATAAAAAGAACCTGAAAGTATCAATTGATGGGACTAGTTCAGACATATTCGCTGATCGAGACAGAATCAGCCAGGTTCTCATTAATTTAGTATCTAATGCGGTAAAATATACGCCGGAGAATGGAGTCATAAAGATCTTTATTTCAGAAGATAAGCAGTTCGTTCGATTGAGGATTAATGATAATGGGGTCGGTATACCAGAAGATGAACTTCCATATGTTTTTGAGCGGTTTTACCGTGCGGACAAATCCCGAAATCGTATGACCGGTGGTTCCGGAATTGGTCTCGCCATTGTTAAGTCAATTGTGTCTGCCCATGGTGGAATGGTTGTGGCCGAAAGTCACTTAAACGAAGGCAGTTGTTTTATAGTCGAATTGCCGAAAAATAAAACGGAATAGGAGTGAATAGGAGTGAAAAATATGCAAAAATCATTTAAAATAAAAATAGACGACGCGGTTTTAGCCTACATGAATAAAAAAAGAAAAAAAGATTTAACACTCACAATCAGTTCCACTGGGGGTGGATGTTGTCCAACTTTTGAAATTTCCGAGGTTTCACTTATTAAGCCGGATCGATTGGAATCGTTTGATATTATACAACAGAATGATGTTACCGTATATATCAGTAAAAATGCAAAGGTGATAGCATCAACACTGCATTTTATGCTTAAAAAAAATCTGATTGGTGCAACGATTCAAGCTGAAGGTTTAAGTCTAAAAAAGCGGCCTTAGTGATATCCAGGATAGTTGTTTGGGAGTAGTATAAATGAGAAGTATGTTTGTAGATAGGCATAACTTTTATTGTTGTCTTTATGCAAGGAATAAATCGTACTATTCAGGAAACGTTATCGAATAGTACGATTTAGAGAATGCGATGATTGAACAGTCGAAAATATTATAAGGAATTAAAGAAGGAAAAAACAATGAAATATAGAGAGTCTGGTATGCCATCGGAAGAGTTATGGGATGCATTTTTTACTCCTACGGATATCCTCAAGGAGATGGATGTAAACAAAGGAATCAGAACATTAATCGATGTTGGATGTGGATATGGTACATTTCTGCTACCAGCTTCGAATCTGATTAGTGGAATAGTGGTTGGGTTAGACATAGAAAAAGATATGATAAATATCTGCCAGAAGAAAATTCATGAAAATGGAATCAAGAGTTTAAAACTAATTCATGGTGACATATCCACAGAAGATACACAAAAAACACTAGAAAAATACAAAGGCAAAATTGATTACATTACCTTATTTAATATCCTTCACTGTGAAGAACCAATCGTTCTTCTGAAAAATTCGTATGGGATATTAAATAAAAATGGAAAAATAGGCGTCATCCACTGGAAAAATGAAGAAACACCAAGAGGGCCATCGATGGAGATCAGACCAAAGCCTGAAATGATTGTGGACTGGGCAGCAAAGACAGGATTTTCATTAGTAAAACAGGTTGAACTTCCACCTTACCACTTTGGATTAGTGTTTATAAAAAAATAAAGAAACAGTGTTCTTGAAAATGAACTAGCTGGTGAGTTTTCTATTATGTATAACTTAAGCGTTATACTTGAAAATATAATGTGCACGCTTTTCCCGACACGAAATTAAAATTACTCAGATAAATCCTCTGATTTGAAAAAATTGCTATTTGGAAATTTAAGTATGATCAATAGTTAACGTGTTGGAGGCAGCTGATTGATAAGAAGTTTAAGGATCGATAATGCCACCATACACAATTTATGCACATCAGGAATAACATGGTAAGTTTAATGGACATGTTAGTGAAAACAATAGTATATCAATAAAATAAATTTGAATAATTGGATTGAAAAAACGAATTAATTTCTTGAAAATCGCATGTTAAAGCGGTTTTGAGCATTTAATCATGCCGATAATCAGAAATAATAATTATCGCTGTAAAGTGGTTCGACCCATCGTCACCAAAAAAGCAGCAATATTTTGATGTAAATCATAGGAATTCGCCGAATAATACGATAATTCCTTAAGCAATTCTTAATTAAAATCGACTTTTTGCCTTGATTAATGTCGTGCATACGGGAGGGTACGCCCAGGGCACACCATAAACCGCATAGCAAAGCCATTTATAAGTATCTTATAAATGGCTTTTTTTTTCGTAATTATCCAACTATTAGCCAACAGATTGAGAGTTGCTGTTTTTATGTTTGCTTTCCAGTACACTGAACGGTATGAGTTTTTTGCCTAACAGCATAAAACGCCGCCATGTTATTGGTATTGAACCACATTTTCGATTCTTTTTAAGTTTGATATTTACAACCGTATAACGATGAGATATAATTGATATACAAATGTTTTAAAGTAGGTGAGTGTTTATGAATTATGAGAAAAAATTTAATGAATTAAGCAAAAAGAATGATGGTGTAATCTTAACAAAGGATGCTGAAAAAGAAGGCATTCCCAGGCAATATCTTTCAAATCTCGTGGGAAAGAATGAATTAGAGCGTGTGGCACAAGGTATTTATATTATCCCTGATACTTTTATTGATGAAATGTTTTACATACAAGTGCGTTCCGAAAAAATTATATTTTCTCATGAAACGGCACTTTATCTCCATGACTTGACGGATAGAGACCCACTATTTTATTCCGTAACAGTACCAAGAGGTTATGCAACAAATCGGCTGAGGGAATCTGGTGTGGCAGTGTATACAGTAAAGAAAGAATTACATTTACTGGGAATGGAAATCAAAAAGACTATTCATGGCAGAAATGTTCAAGTTTATGATATCGACCGGACAATTTGTGATGTGATTCGCAGCCGTAATCAGATGGATAAAAATATGTTCTATACGGGACTAAATCGGTATGCACGCAGTAAAGAAAAAAACTTAAAACGACTGATGGATTATGCAAAAGAATTCCGAATTGAAAAAACGGTTTTACACTATTTGGAGGGATTACTATTATGACAGCAAAGCAAATGAAGGACCTTCTAAGGAATATGTCTAAAGAAAAAAACATTAACGCCCAAATTCTACAGAGAAACTACATGATGGAACGGCTATTAGAACGCATCTCCTTATCTCAATATAAAGATAATTTTATTCTTAAAGGCGGCATGTTGGTGGCTTCTCTTGTGGGAATTGATACGCGGTCAACAATGGATTTTGATGCAACTATTAAAGGATTATTGGTTTCAGAAAAAACAATGAGTGATGTTTTTAATAATTTGGTTCAAATGGATATAGGTGATGGTGTTGTCTTGAAAATCAAACGTATTGAAGAAATCCGGGAAGAGTTTGAATATAGTTGTTTCAGGATAAGTATGGAAGCCATCATGGATAATACTGTAATTCCGTTAAAAGTAGACGTGTCTACCGGGGATACCATTACGCCTTCAGAAATAAATTATGAATTCAGTTTATTATTAGAAAAAAGAACCATTAAGATTTTAGCCTATAATCTGGAAACAGTTTTGGCAGAAAAAATGGAAACAATTCTTTCAAAAACCGTATTTAACACAAGAATGCGGGATTTCTATGATTTGTATATATTAGCCAAACTCAGAAAAAATAATATTGATATGCAAATATTAGCAGATGCGATCCTAAAGACGGCAGAAAAACGAAATACTATTATAATTTATGAAAAAATAAGTGAAGATTTAGACACAATCTTTTATAGTAAAGAGATGTTTAAACTTTGGCAGAATTATCAAAGGAAGTTTCCGTATGCTAAAGAAGTGTCATGGAAGGATGTTGAAAGCCGGGTAAGAGATTTGTTTGGGAATGTGGTAAAATCACAAAAAAAATTCATTCATTAAGAAGGGGGGTTAAATTATGAAATCCAAGGGAGCATTTGAATATGGCTTATTAAGTATAGCAATACATTATAGGTATAGCATTTACGGTTATGATTTGGTCATTTGTAGCACCACATATAAATCTTAAAAAGGGGACGCCCGAGTATGAATTGATAAAAGGGATCTATAATTATCATTAGGTTATTAATTTTATTTATTGATTATATTGTTAAAACTCGTTAAGTATTATCAAATAAATGAATATCGATCTGCAGCAACCTAGTTGCTGCAGATCTTATTTTTATAAGGCGTTTTAAATTACAGAGTGATTCAGGTCGAATTATGGGTGGAATATTATTAACAAATGCATCATATAAGGGGAAAGGCATCGGAGCTGTTGAGAAGGCGAACGTTCGTGAGGGATGCGACTGACTGTTGCACACATCAGAAATAAAACACAATCAATTAAGAATTATATTAATAAATGGTCGTTGAAATGGTTTAACACTGAGATTATCATGATTAGAATCAAATATAAATAAACAAAATAAACTCACATAATCCAATTTGTAATCAGTAGGTCGGGATCAAAACCGTTTGTAAAATCTAACACCATAGTAGGGATGACTATATTGATCATAAAAGAAAATACTTTGTTTTTGACAACTGCACCCAAACGGCACCCGACATAATAAGAAGCTGATATACAAGGAAAAACCGTTGACTCTTAATCAGGGTGTCCAGGGTTCGAATCCCTGAAGGGGCACCAAACTTTAATCAACAAAACCGCTTTGCAGAGCCATCTGCGAGGCGGTTTTTTTCATGTGCAGCGATGATGGTTTTTATCGATAAATTACTGTGTCGCTCTGGGTTGGTTCCAGAACTGCACCTGAATTGAATGAAAAATGGTTAGTGTTTTAGAATATCGGCTAAAGGAAGCAATTTCTGGTCATGTTGAGAAGTAGGCCCGGAATACCCCTGTCAGCAGTTTTTTATGAATTCGGACTCAGAGTGGTTTAAACAAAATACGAAAGAAGATTTATCTAAAAATTTCTGATTTTGTGTCTTAACAAACGTGTTTATTATACTTTCCAATAATCGCTCCATCATAAAACTTTGAAGTACCGTGTTATTGACCAGATTATCTCTTTTTACCAAATTATTAATCCAGTCTTTTAATTGTTTGGGACTACTTACGATCATGACAATACCTCCAGGTACTGACGCACCAAATTCCGAATATTAAATTGTTCAGCATACTGAAGAAGTCGGGCAAAGTCACCTCCGGGTTCTTTCATGTATTGTTTTACTGCTGTCAATACTAAATCCGTGTCAAGCTTTTCTTTTTTTCGAAGACAGTCACAGATGGTTCGCTCTTTATTATAGACGACAATCTCATTGCCATAAGGTGACGTTAATGTCATCTTTCCAATTTCGTGCAGTTCTTTTTTGATATAAAAGAATCTGTACTTCTCCTTATCCTTTAATAGTCTTGTATTAAAGCCATTGGGGATTGTCAGCATCAACTGGAATGGTGTTCGATCACTCAGATCATGAAGAAATAATGCTGTCTCATGGGAATAAACACCTTTTTTACATCGATATTGTGTCACCAGATAGTCATCTGCCATATGACTCGAATCAATATAGAGTCCTCGCCCAACTCGTTCAATTTCTCCGGACTGTTCCAACCGTTGCAGAATTTTACCATCAATTACTGCTTCTGTTAACTGTTTAGATTCAACAATACCATTATTTTCTTTTAGCAAATTCATTACGAATGATTTATCCAACATACGGTCGCCACCTTTGTCTTTATTGTTCGTATTTATTTTAACATATACGAACAATAAAGACAACATTGATTTCATCTTTTAGTTGCACCTATTTGATTTCGTGTCCAAAAAAGTGTGCACATCATAGTTTCTATCCCGGCCCCAATCTGAGCAAACGGTCCAAACAAGCCAAAACCTATCCCTACCTACTACGGCATCTTGATATTAACCGGCCGAATCAGGTATGGTCCATCGATATTACCTATATTGGCACACCGAATGGATTTGTATATTTAACCGCAATTATTGATTGGCATTCCCGGTTTATCGTGGGTTACACGATCAGCAACACCCTGCAAACTGACATGATCACCCGTGTCGTAAAAAACGCAGTTGAAACATTTGGAGCCCCGGAAATCATCAACAGTGACCAGGGCAGTCAGTTTACCTCAAATGCCTACATTGACTTAATCAAAAGCTATGGAACCACAAAAATCAGCATGGACGGCAAAGGCCGAGCAACCGACAATATAGCAATTGAACGTTTTTTCCGTTCCTTTAAATGGGAACGCTTGTATTTGCTGTGCCCGGAAACGGTCCCCGAAGTAAAAGCATTGACAAAAGAATACATCAATCATTACAATAATGAACGCGGCCATCAACGGCATGATTATGAAACTCCGGCAGCTGTATTTTATGAAAATCAAACCCTGGCAGCATAACCAATCACACGAAAGGAGCTTTATCTTAAATATTTCGATCTCGTGTCTTGACAAGCGTGCACATTATACAATTTCGTGGTTCACTTTTGAAAACTTTCATATTATTTCTCTGATCGTTTATAATTTTTTAAATATCTTTAATCTATGGAGTATATACCTATTAATTGTTGGATTTGCAAAAGTTTATGATGTTTCTTACAAAAAAGCATCTGTTTTGTATTTACAATTTTTGATTAAAATGATTCCATTATTAATCATCTATTTAATTGTATCCTAGAGTAGTGATTTATGGTATTTGCAGCATTTATCAATGATATTTTCAATTCGCAAGCATTATCTAATAAACTAATCAGTAAGTAAAGATTAAAACATCGTCTAAGTACCGACATTAAAATTATTCTGAAACTCTTTCCTTTAGAAAATCTATGTAGAGGTCTCCCCAAATCTGCAATTCATCTAATACCGGTTTAAAATTTCTTCCAAGGTCACTTAAAGAATATTCCACTTTAGGCGGTATTTGATTATACACCATTCTGACAATCAATCCATTTTCTTCCAGCATACGTAATTGTTTGGTCAGTGTGGTTGAAGTAAGGGTAGGGAGTGCTCTTTGTAATTCATTAAATCGAAAGGTGCTTTCACTTAAAAAGTGCATGATAATTAAGGTCCATTTTCCGGTAAGTATTTTTTGCGTTGTTACAAAGGGGCAAATGCCAAATAAGTCTTTTCCATGATACCTCCTATTTTATAGTATCCAATAAGATACTTACAATACTAAAAGATCGTACTTGCGTATTCTGTTATACGATATATAATTATAATACAAAAGAGGTATATGTCAAATATAAATGAATTGAAGGAGAAAGTAATGGAAGAAGTATATGATTATTTAAAAAAATGTGGTACGTATTTTTTAGCAACGGAAGAGAGAGACCAGGCTCGGGTTCGACCATTCGGAACAATCGACATGTTTGAGAAAAAACTTTATATTCAAACTGGGAAAGTAAAAGATGTATCAAAACAGATGTTGACAAATCCTAAAATTGAGATTTCAGCATTTGATGGGGATACTTGGATTCGAGTTCAAGCGATTGCAGTTGAAGATAATCGTGTTGCAGCAAAAGAACATATGTTGGAGGCTTACCCAAGCTTAAAAGATAGATACTCTGCCGATGACGAAAATACACAGGTATTGTATCTCAAAGATGTGGTAGCGACTATATCATCTTTTGCAAATGATCCAAAAGTCATTGAATTTTGAACCGTGGTTAAATAAATTTAGGAAAAAGAGAATTATAAAGTTTAAATTAGGAGTATAAATTGGAAAAGAAGGAAATTAAATTTGCTATCATGTCGATCTCAACCTTATGCATGATTTCGTTGACTGCATCTGCCATATTGGCTGATATTCAGGCATATTATGTTGGGGTTGATGTATCACTGATTCAAATGGTTCTAACCTTACCAGCTCTGTTGGGGCTTATTTTTGCATTTGCGGCAGGTCCTCTTTCAATGAGAATACCCAAAAAGAATATTGTTATTTTTGGATTGATTTGCGGATTGATGGGTGGTATGGTTGGATTGTTTTTAGGATCTATCAGTATTTGGGTTTTATTATTTGGAAGTGTTCTCGTTGGGGTTGCCCAGGGAATTAATTCTACCATGACCATGGCTTTAATTGCAGACTTTTTTACAGGATCGGAAAGTGGTGCCATGATGGGGCTGCAATCTGCTTTTGTTAATGGTGGCGGTATGGTGCTGATGTTTACCTCGGGTTTGCTGGCAGGTATCCAATGGAATTATTCTTATATTGTCTACCTGGTATTTATACCGGTTATTGTTATTGTTATAAAAAATCTGCCAAATGAACAGCCGATTGCAGCTGTCGAGAAAAACAGTGTTGGAGTTCTGGAAAAAAGCTGGAAGCTTAATGGTACGGTATACTTTACAGCCGTAATAATGTTTCTTTTTGGTGTGTTTATATTTGCTTTTCAAGCAAATATTGCATCTTTGGTCGTCAATAAAGGGTTTGGAGATGCATCTACCAGTGGCTTTATTAATACAACGATGTTAGCAGCTGGCATGGTTACAGGTATTTTATTCGGAAGGATAACACGAGTTTTAAAGAGTTTTACAATCCCGGCGGCATTGATAGTCACCGTTATTGGGATGGCTTTAATCTTTACAGTAGGTACGTTACCTTCACTCTTCATTGCTGCAGCATGCGTGGGTTTTGGATTAGCAACAATTATGCCGGCAGGAACATTTATCGCTGCAAATGCAGTAGCACCAGGAATGTTCGCAACAGCCATTGCCATTGTAACAGCAGCGGTTAATATGGGGATGTTTATGTCGCCGATTATTTTAAATGCCTTATCAAATTCTCTTAGTGGCGGTAGTATTATATTCAAATTTATGATATCAGCCGTTGGATTAGCACTTGTTGCAGTATTATCAATAACAGGAAATTTTGTGATTGCAAAAAGACAGACTCAGAACTGACATAGAGACGTTTTGAGATGTTTGCTTTTTTATATTGAAAATAATAAGTCCCATTAATGGCAGTGCCTGAGGTCATGATTTTTAGTGAATTGGAGAAGAAATGAAAAGCTTAGTTTATTTATTAATTTACCCAAAAAAGTTTTTTTAAATGTGAAAGATAAAGATTTATTTTGTTTCCTCCTATTGTAATTCTCATTCTAATTGGGATAGTTGATGCTATTTTAGTGTCCACTTTGATGTACCATACAACCATATATGAAGTGTCTTATAAAAAGGCATCTATTTTATATTTGCAATTTTTAATAAAAATGATTCCATTATTAATCATCTATCTAATTGCATCCTAGCATAGCGGTCTTGGTAAAAAATATTGGATGAATTGAAAAAGAAGATCGAAATAAAAAGAGAAGTTGAAATAAAATAATTGATACCCCTTGACAAATGCATCAAAATATCATATCATCTAATAAATACTCTTTGCACTGCATATTATCTACAGTACAAACTGAGCAGGCGATGAATTTTTGATGAAGCAGTGTTTCGTTGAAATTCGTGGGGCCGGGTCACAACGCGTGATAGCAGATGACGACTTTTAAACATCTGTGGGACAGTAGTTTACTAATTATTGTTTCACAGGTGTTTTTTATTTGTCCAAAAACTGAAAAATCACCCAATAAGAAACAAATTTAACCGATTTGCACGTGCCATGGAGTTATTCTTATTAAATGGAGGTAACTTGTTATGGTAAACAAAAATGAAATGGTCAGGATGTTTTTCTCGGTAAAAGGACTGGATAAAAGTTATGGCAACGGCAGCGCTAAAGTAAAAGTGCTGGATGGTGTGTCAACCGATTTAGAGGAAGGTAAGATCTGCGTTATTTTAGGACCTTCCGGAAGCGGAAAATCCACATTTTTAAACGTGGTAGGAGGTCTTGAAAGCATTGACAGTGGCAGCATTTGTGTTGATGGCCAGGAACTATCAAAGCTGGATGCAAAAAGTCTGGGACAGTATCGTCGGAATAAGCTGGGATTTGTGTTCCAGTTTTACAATCTCATCCCGAATCTGACGGCTAAAGAAAATATTGAAGTCTGTGAATACCTCAGTAAAAATCCTCTGCCCATTGACGAACTGCTCCACACCCTTGGAATTTGGGAGCATAAAGATAAGTTTCCGAATCAGTTGTCCGGGGGACAGCAGCAACGCTGCGCTATTGGTCGTGCCCTGGTTAAAAATCCGGCACTGCTGCTTTGCGATGAGCCCACCGGCGCACTGGATTATAAAACATCAAAAGAGATACTGTCATTAATTGAAAAAATTAATCAAACCTACAATAATACCATTTTGATTGTCACCCATAATGAGGCCATTAAGCATATGGCTCATCGGGTGCTGAAACTTCATGACGGACGGATTCTAACTGATAGTGTCAATGAAAACCCTGTTGCCGCCAAAGATCTGGAATGGTAAGGGGAGTGATGCAATCATGAAAAACCCATTAAGAAAGCGTTACATCCGTGATTTAAAAGCAAACAAAGGAAGATATTTAGCCATATTCCTCATGCTGACTGTGACCATCGCTTTGATGTCCGGATTTTTAGCTGTTTCAGCCGGTGTACAAAAATCATTCCAGGAAAACAGAATTGAATCTAAATTAGAAGACGGATCATTTTCATCAAAAGATGAAATAACCCCAGAGGCAATAACAGAATCTGAAAAACTGGGTGTCTCCATTTATGAGAATGATTATGTAAATGAGCAAACCAACAGTGAAACCACACTCAGGATCTATGAAAACAGAGAACAAATCAATCTGGCAACCGTGATGGAGGGAAACAGTCCGATTAAGGATAATGAAATTGCCGTTGAACGCTTATTTGCAACCAGCAACAAACTTTCAGTTGGGGATACGCTAACGGTTAACGATACCCCGATGAAAATCACTGGGCTGATTGCTGTGCCGGATTATAGTTCTTTGTTTCAGAACAATTCGGAATTGATGATGGATTCCTTTCATTTCGGAATCGGAATCATGACTAAGGATGTTTTTCAATCCTTTCCTGAAAATAATATCATCCACAATTATTCCTATACTTTTAATCAACGCGATTTGTCCGAGAAAGAAAAACGAACACTATCCGATGATATCAAGGTTAGCCTTGTTAAAAACGAAACACAGCTGACGAATTTTACCACCGCTGAGAACAATCAGAGTATTTCATTTATTGAAGATGATATGGGTTCGGATGTGCCCATGATGAAAGTCTTTCTCTATATTATTATTGGCATTATGGCATTTGTGTTTTCCATAATCATAGGGAGCACCATAGAAGCCGAAGCTCCTATTATTGGGACCCTTCTTGCTTCCGGATATAAAAAAATAGAATTAATGACGCATTATATAGCCATGCCTCTTATGGTCACACTATTAAGTGCCGTGATCGGGAATGCCATCGGTTATACACTCATGCCCGGTTTATTTAAAGAGATGTATTATGGCAGTTACAGCTTACCGCCTATGGAAGTTAAACTGAACTTTGAAGCACTGCTTTTGACCACCGTTTTACCGATTGTGATTATGATCGGTATTAATTTTGTGGCCCTGAGGCGAAAGCTGTCCATTTCACCACTTAATTTTTTAAGACGAGAGCTTAAGAAAAAAACAAACAGAAAAGCAATTAAGCTTCCGGACTTCTCTTTTTTAACCCGCTTTCGGATTCGGGTGATCATTCAAAACATCGGCAGCTATATCACGCTTTTCGTCGGGGTGCTTTTTGCCAGCTTTATACTCATGTTTGGTCTTAGTCTGACCCCTATGATGAATCACTATGTGGATTCCATTACACAATCCGCGGTGGCAGATTATCAGTATATTTTAAAAGCACCGGCAGAAGCAGAGAACCCGGGCAATGCTGAAAAGCTCACATTTTCATCTTTGGAAACCTACTACACCCCGGCAAATAAAAATTTAGAAGTTTCTTTTTACGGACTCCGTGAAAATTCGGTTTATTTTAAAGAACTAAAGATTTCTGATGATGAAAAAGGGGTGACCTTTTCTGACGGTTTGGCTAAAAAGCTAAAAGCCAAAGTGGGGGATATGATAACCTTTGTGAATCCCTATACGGACAAGACCTATGATTTAAAAGTCATTGGAATTTACGATTATCCTGGAGCATTAACCGTATTTATGAGTCAAAAACAGCTAAATACACTGCTTAATGTAGATAATAACTATTTTAATGGCTATTTTTCAGATATGGAATTAAATCTCCCTGAAAACAGCCTGGCTACCGTGATTACCCCGGAAGATATGTCACAGCTTGGGGATCAGATGCTATCCTCCTTTGAACAGATGGCGCCCATATGCCTTGGAGTTGCAATCGTCATTTATCTGGTTTTGATGTATATTCTCACAAAACTTGTTATCGATAAAAATGCTTTATATATTTCATTTATGAAGGTCTTCGGCTATGAGACAAAGGAAATCAGAAAGCTGTATTTAACAGCCACAACCATGGTGGTTCTGGGATCCTTATTACTGGGATTGCCACTGGTAACTCTTGGTATTCA
>Ga0209125_1002559_pt1 | contig 13834 bp, 13 predicted proteins | sample BarGraIncub1131A_FD_184503 | JGI IMG/M metagenome (GOLD analysis project Ga0209125, IMG submission 184503) | Arctic peat soil microbial communities from Barrow, Alaska - Barrow Graham LP Incubations 11-31A (SPAdes) (version 2) | ecosystem: Environmental > Terrestrial > Soil > Wetlands > Peat... | reverse complement strand
CTAATATTATTATAATAATTTGTAAAGGTAAAATCTACCCTTTGATTTGTAAGACTAACTTCCACTGTTGAATGTATTGGGGGTGGAAATTACTTTTGCAATTGAGTATTACATTTTCATTAATCAATATATATATATCCCCTTGATTAAGCAATAAAAATTGAGGTATACTTCTTTTAATGCTATTTATATAGTTAACATAAATTTCAGAGAAAGGAGATACATAATGGAGTTTTTAAGAAATGATGAAACTTTAGATGATCTTCAACTAAAGGGTATACAGGTTATTCAAAAGAAAGATGCTTTTAGGTTTGGTGTGGATGCAGTATTACTTGCTAATTTTGCCAAAGTAAGAAAAAATGTCAAAGTAGTTGATTTATGTAGTGGTACGGGTATAGTTCCATTCATATTAGCTGGTAAAACCACTGCAAGCAATATAATTGGGGTAGAAATTCAAGAAGAACTTGTTAATATGGCAAATCGCTCCGTAAAGTTTAATAATTTACAACAAAAAATAAAATTTATATGTGGAGACTTAAAGGATACAGAACTTATTAAAAACATTCCTAAAGTAGACGTTGTTACGGTTAATCCACCTTATAAACTTCATAATTCAGGCTTAATAAATTTAAATGATAAAAATGCCATAGCAAGACATGAGATTTGTTGTACATTAGAAGACGTAATTATTGCAAGTAGAGTTTTACTTAAAGATAGTGGAAGGTTATATATGGTACATAGACCTGATAGATTAGTTGATATTTTATGCACTATGAGGAAGCATAGGATTGAACCCAAACGTATAAGAATGGTGCATCCTAGCGTGAATAAGGCGCCAAACATTGTACTTATTGAGGGGCAAAGAGATGGAGGAGCATTTTTAAAATGGGAAACACCTCTTTATGTACACCGGGAAGACGGTGGGTATACTCAGGAAATTGTTGATATGTACAATTCAGATAGAGTCTAATACTAGTTACATTCAAATTTAATCAAATATCAAAGTAAAGGGTGATAAGAATGGTAGGGAAATTATATTTAGTTCCAACGCCTATAGGGAATTTAAAGGATATTACATTGAGGGCACTAGAAGTGCTACAAAATGTAGATATAATAGCGGCAGAAGATACAAGGCAAAGCTTAAAACTATTAAATCATTTTAATATTAAAAAAACACTAATTAGTTATCATCAGCATAATGAGCAAGGAAAAAGTGAGAATTTAATTGATCAGATAAAAGAAGGTAAAAATATAGCTATAATTAGTGACGCAGGTACACCAGGAATATCAGATCCTGGAAGTGTTATAGTTTTAAAGTGCATAGAGCAGAATATAAAATTTGAGGTGCTACCTGGAGCAACAGCAATTACTACTGCCCTTGTATATTCAGGGCTTGATACTACAAAATTTATATTTAGAGGATTTTTACCTAGAGAGAATAAAGAAAGAAAGCCTATTATTGATGATTTATTAAACAGGAGTGAAACTTTAATATTTTACGAGGCACCACATAGACTTTTAAGTACATTAGAATTCTTATATGAGAATATTGGTAACAGAAAAATATCAATGTGTAGAGAGCTTACAAAACTATATGAAGAAATAATTAGGCTGACTTTAGAAGAGGCTATAGAATATTATAAAGAGAAAGCCCCAAGAGGAGAATATGTATTAGTGGTTGAAGGTAAGAGTAAGGAAGAGATAGATATAGAGGAAAAAGCAAAATGGGATACATTAACTATAGAAGAACATATAGAAAAATATATGAATGAAGGAATAAGCAAAAAAGATGCCATGAAAAAAGTTGCAAAGGATAGAAGTATGGCTAAATCTGAAATATACAAACATTCACTTAACATTTAGCGACATTTCAGCATCATAGGTGACAGATCAAACTATAAATATGGTAAATAGAGTATGCTTTAACAATTATTGTTAAAAAGCATGTTTAAATTTAAGGATATTTAAGAAAGTTTACATATTAATCTATGTTTTTTATTGAGGTTGACATAAAGTAGTGCTATAATAAAATTGTTGATTTAAAAAGGCTTAAATTATATAAATACATATTTACATTTAGGGGGAATTACATTGCGTAAGAGGATGATATCATTGATAGTAACAATTGGACTTGTTACTACAATAAGTATGCCTATATTTGCAGATCCATTATCAGACAAGCTTAGAAGTCAAAAGAACCAACTTGAAGAGCAAAATAGTGCATATAAGAAAGCACAAAGTAACGTTGAGGGTATACAAATTTCTATTGAAAAAATGGATTCAGACATAGAAAAGATTTATGCACAAGTAGATATAGCAAAAGTTAAAATAGAAAAAACTTCACAGCAAATAGAAAAAACAGAAAAGGATATACAAGTTGCACAAGCCAGTATTAAAGAAGAGGAAGACTTATTTAATAAGAGAATGAGAAGCATGTATATGAATGGTGTGGATAGCTATTTAGAAGTTTTATTGGATTCAGAGGGAGTAGAAGATCTTATTTCAAGGGTTGAGAACATTAAAAAAATTGTGGAATATGATAATAAAATTATCGCAGAATTAACAGCTAAAAAGGGTGAAATTGAAGATCAAAAGGTGGCACTTGTAACTGAAAAGAATACGCTAGTACTTTTGAAAACTGATAATGAAAACAAGATAGACAAGCTTCAAGAAAAGAAGGATGAACAAAGTGTATTAATTTTAGAAGCTAGAAAGCAAGAACAATCATATTCTGGCAAGATTACTGAAGCACAGGCTACTGTAAGTGCTACTATGAAGCAAATACAACAAATAAGAGATAGTGCACCTAAGTATAATCCATCTAGAGGTTCATCATCACTTAGTTCTAGTTCGGTAGTTGCTTATGCAAGTAATTTTTTAGGAACACCATATGTTTGGGGTGCATCAGGTCCTCAATATTTTGATTGTTCAGGTTTTATGCAATATGTATATGCTCATTTTGGTGTTTCATTAAGTAGAACTACTTTTACACAGATAAATGAAGGCTCTTATGTAGCTAGAGAAAATTTACAAGCAGGAGATTTAATTTTCTTTGGTTCAGACTCAAATCCCCATCATGTGGGAATGTATGTAGGTAATAACTCATATATTCATGCACCTAGTACTGGAGATGTAATTAAAATATCAGCATTAACGAGAAGCGATTATCTAACCGCAAGAAGAGTTAAATAATTTTCAATGGTTAGTTATACATATTTTTATTGAAAATATAAATAAAAAGGAATCCTATAAGTTATAGGATTCCTTTTTATTTACCTTTTTAATTTAGTTTTCTTGTTTAAGCTGCTCTAGACAAGGTTTGCAGATGTTTTTACCTCTGTAATTAACTACATCTCTTGCGTCGCCACAGAAAATACAAGCTGGCTGATATTTCTTTAAAATGATTAGCTCGCCATCAACATAAATTTCTAAAGCATCCTTTTCAGCAATATCTAGAGTTCTTCTAAGTTCTATTGGGATAACAATTCTTCCAAGTTCATCTACTCTTCTTACTACACCTGTTGATTTCATAATAATTCCTCCTTAGGATAACAATTTCCGACATATTAACATTTAAATATTAATAAATATGACGTATCAAGTCAAATGTCACTTGATTAATTTAGTTAATATTACAAAATTAATATTTACTTCCATCTAAAGTTAATATACTACCATATAATACAAATGTCAATATGTTTTTATAAAAAAATACAAATTTTTACTATACTTGCAAGGCCTTTAAAATCAATAAATAAATCTATAAAAAGCTTCTAAAACTAATAAATTCAATAGAAAAACGGTTTTTATTATATAATTATTTATTATAATAAAATAGTAATTTAATGGATATGTATATTAATAATTGTCGAAGGGTTGTACTATTAATTGGTTATATTGCAATAAATAGATTTTAAAAGTTAAATAAAATATAAATTATCAAAAAAATTGATTATTTTAGGATAAAAGTAAATAACTACAAACAAAAAAATAAAAATTAACAAAAAAAATATCTTAAACTATAAGTTTGTAAAAAAAAAGAAAATTTATTGCAATTTTAATATTTAATAAATGGATTGATTGACATTTATTCAAGACATATTAAATTAAGAAATATTTACTAATTTTAATGTATTCATATAAATAAAGTGCTATAGTTATGAGGTAAAGATTTTTGAAATGGAGGACAGTATAATATTAGAGTTTTCATTGATATAAGAAATGTAAACGAAATCAAAAAAGCAGAAAAAGATAAAAATTGAAAGAATTAAATAATATCGTACTGTTTATTCCACACAAAGATTAACAAATTATACACAGTCCATAATAGACATTGTGGATAAAAAGCTTGTCAAAATTACTTTTAATATAGAAGAGCCTTTAAGTAGTGCTTTTGAATATAAATTAAGTTATCCACAACTTCTGTTGATTAAATGTTAAAAACTGTGGACAACTTTATTATAATGCTTAAAATTCGTCTATTTGCAATATTAATTGTGAGTTAAATCATCTTTTAGTAAAATCACTATTTTTTTAATTCTAAGTTCGTAAGGGCAGCTATTTCATTATTTAATTCATTATCAAAATTTAATTCTGTCAAAGTAGATATAAAGTATTCTTTTTTTTGTATACACTCTTGAATATTTGAAATACACGTGGTATTACTTCCTATTGATATATTACCAATCATTTCATTTATCTTTATAGCTTCAGCCACATTGTATCTTGCAAATGCTAAATTCCTATATATTTTTGTATCATATATATTTTGCTGTAGTTCTCTTAGTTGTAATTTTAAAGCTTCACCTTTGGAACTAGCAATTTCATAGCTTGCGTTCAATGACTCAAAATATCTATCATTATCTAATTTCTTCTCAAGAACTTTCTTAGCCAGTGTTTCATTACCTTTATTTAATGCAAGTTTAATAGTTTGGATATATTCATCAGATTCTTTAGATAAGCTTTGTAGTCTCCTCTCAATTTCATGTATATTACATAAAATTTTAGCAGATGAGAATCTAGCTTCATTTAAGACAAATTCCATATCCCTAATTTTTTGATCTAATAGTTCTAAGGGATTTTCGAATTCATCTAAAGTACTGTTAATTATAGATTTTATAAGACAGAATAGTCTATTAAATATCATCATAGCAACCTCCTTCTTAATTATAGGTTGATATTATTATGGTGTTATCTTACTTTATATATACTAAAATTTATAATCATTTTTATATGGTATTATAAATAATTTACATTGAGAAAATTAAAAAAATGAATAAAATAATTGCAGATGGAAAATAACTTGTAATAGGGTTATATTTAACTTATAATATAATTATATTTTTATTTGGAAGAGTAGAAAACATATGTACATAAGATATTAATTTTTGGAAGGTGATGAAAGTTGGATAAAGCCAAATTTACCCTAGAAAATATAAACGTATTAGCAAAATCAATATCAGAAAACAGTATAATTCCCTATGAGGAATTACCTCAATATGACTTATTTTTATCTCAAGTTATTGATTATCTAAATGATAAATTTGAGGCTGACAAATACACTAATAATATAGTTCAGAATTATATAAAAAGTGAAGTTATATCAAAACCAGAAGACAGTAAAAAAAGGGGCTATACAAAATTACATCTTGCGCAGTTAGTATTGCTTAGCCACATGAGACCTGTACTTACAGCAGAAGAAATTAAAAAAGTTTTTAGATTAGCATTTAATGAAATTAATGATAGAGATGATGATATTATTTCATGGGAAAATGCTTATAAATTCTTTTCTAATATGCAAAAGGAAAGTTTTGATGATTTTTCAGATAAACAGTTTTGTGATAAAGAAAAATTAGAGAAAATAATTGATTCATTAGATTTAAAAGAAAGTGACAAGGAAAGAATATCAGTTTTTTTGGTTGTAATGGGCTTAGTATCTCAAGCTAGTGCAATAAAAAAATTAGTTCAAAAGATTGTAGAAGATTATGAAACTTAAGAAGTAAAATAATCTATAAAAAATAAAAGATCCTATAAAATTATAGGTCTTTTATTTTTTTATATTTATTATCTACAAGAACTATTGGCAGTATCCGCAGTTATTATTTTAAAGGATTCTCCAAATAGGCTTTTAGTGTACATGATTTTTGTATCTTCAAAAACAAATGAAGATTCATTATCTACTATAAAGTTTATTCCATTTACTATTTCTAAAATGTCATCTTCTTGCTGTTCGTCCAGAACAACACCCAATATTGGGCCTCCTCAACCAAAGCCTCTTATAAGCAATCTAACTGAAGATTTACCTTTTTGCAAAAGCTGTTTCTTTAAAGCATTTTTAGTAACTTCATCAAAATTAATATTCATAGGATAACCTCCTTGTACCCTCCAGGGGTATATATTAGTATTATTATATGTGTTAATTATTATTATGTCAAATAAAATACAAAAATATAAAAAATAATTTATGAAATTTATTCACTAAATACATATATTTATACAGTTGAGATATAAGTTTGTTTTATATTTGACAAGGTTATGAAGAATTTTAATGTGGTTATAAAGAATTTTAATAAATCAGTGAGAAATGGGCAGAATACTTATGCAAATATTATGAAATTGCACTGGTTGACAAGGGTTGTAGAAGAGGATAATATAAAAATATGAATAATATAAAATTATTGTAAAATTAAAATTATTTTGGGGGTTTAGTGATGAAAATAGTATTAGCATTAGGCGGAAATGCACTTCAATCAGATCCTAAAGACAAAAGTCCGGGGGCACAACTTAAGACCTGCAAAGAAACAGCTAAATCAATAGTAGATCTTATAGCAGAAGGACATAGGATATCAATAGTACATGGTAATGGGCCTCAAGTAGGTCAAATTGTTGCAGCAATAGAAGCCGCCCAAAAATTTGATGCGGAAAATGTATTATTCCCCTTTGATGTATGTGGAGCATTTTCACAAGGTTATATAGGATATCATCTTCAAAATGCTATAGGTGAAGAATTAAGAAATAGAAGTATAAATAAGACTGTGGGAACTATAGTAACTCAAGTAGTAGTTGATAAAGATGATGAAGGTTTTCAAAATCCAACTAAACCAATAGGTTCTTTTTATACTGCAAGGGAAGCTGAGAAATTAGAAGGGCAGCATGGTTATATAATGAAAGAAGATGCTGGTCGTGGATATAGAAGAGTAGTTGCATCTCCAAAACCTATTGATGTAATTGAAAAGGATATAATAAAAGAATTAGTAGATATGGGAAATGTGGTTATATCTTGTGGTGGCGGAGGAATACCTGTTATTCGTGAAGACGGCATGGTTAAGGGCGTTGCAGCAGTAATAGATAAAGATTTTGCTGCTGAGAAACTTGCAGAAATATTAGATGCGGATGTGCTTTTAATATTAACAGGAGTAGATAGAGTTTGTGTAAATTATAATAAACCTGATGAAAAGGAGCTTGTACAAATTAATATAGATGAGCTTAATAATTATATTACTGAAGGCCAATTTGCTCCAGGTAGTATGTTACCTAAAGTGGAGGCTTGTAAAAAATTTGTAATGAACAATAAAGACAAAATTGCTATCATAGCATCATTATCAAAAGCCAAAGAGGCATTAAAAGGGTTATCTGGCACAAAAATTGTATATTAGTTAATTCGAATAGGAGGGTAAAAGAATATGGATAAGAGAAAGATCAACATTTATTCAGAAATAGGCAATTTAAAGACTGTTCTTATACATAGACCTGGAGAAGAAATTGAAAATCTTATACCAGAATATCTAGAAAGACTTTTATTTGACGATATTCCATTTTTGAAAGTCGCCAGGCAAGAACATGATAATTTTGCTAAGATATTGCAAGATAATGGTGTAGAAACCTTGTACCTCGAAAATTTGGCTGTAGAAGCAATAAAAGATCCAAAAATTAAGGAATTATTTTTAGATGAAGTTATAGAGGAATGTGGTATAAATGAAACCAAAATCATAACACCTTTAAAAGATTATTTATATTCATTGTCTGAGAAGAAAATGATAGATAAGGTGATGTCAGGAATAAGGAAACAAGAAATTGAGATAAAAGAACAATATGATGAGTATCCATTTATAATGGATCCTATGCCAAATTTATATTTTACAAGGGATCCTTTTGCATGTATTGGGAACGGAATAAGTTTGAATTCTATGAAAACTAAAACTAGAAGGCGAGAAACCGTGTTTGCAAAATATATTTTCAAGTATCACCCTGAGCTAAAAGATTCAGAAATTCCATTGTGGTATGATAGAAATGAGGTATATAATATAGAAGGTGGCGATGAATTAATTTTATCCAAAGATGTTATTGCCATTGGACATAGTGAAAGAACTGATAAAGAAGCGGTTATAAATATGGCTAAAAATATATTTGAAAATGGTGAAAGCTTTAAGACGATTTTAATTTTTGATATTCCTAAAACTAGAGCATTCATGCATCTAGATACTGTATTTACAATGATTGACTATGATAAATTCACTGTTCATCCAGGAATAGAAGGTACATTAAAGGTCACTGCAATAACTTATGATCATAAGAATAAAGAATTAATAACAAAAGAGGAACAAGGTAGTTTGGAAAAGATACTTTCTAATCATTTAAATAAAGATATTACTTTGATACGCTGTGGTGGCGGAGATAAGGTTATATCAGGAAGAGAACAATGGAATGATGGATCAAATACACTAGCTATATCTCCTGGAACCGTAATAACTTATGAGAGAAATTACGTTACTAACGAGATTTTAGATAAAAACAACATAAAGGTGCTTCAAATGCCTTCTGGTGAACTATCAAGAGGTAGGGGCGGCCCTAGATGTATGTCTATGCCATTCTATAGGGAAGATTTAATATAATGGTAAAATAATTCGAGTAAAGACAAGAGAGGGGTATTTAATATGTTTAATTTAAGGAACAGAAACTTTTTAACACTTATGGATTTTTCACCAAAAGAGATTAATTATTTTCTTGATTTAGCAAGAGATTTAAAAAGAGCTAAATATGCAGGCACAGAGCAGCAAACATTAAAAGGCAAAAATATTGCGTTAATATTTGAAAAGAGTTCCACAAGAACAAGGTGTGCTTTTGAAGTAGGAGCACTAGACCAAGGAGCACATGTAACTTATCTTGGACCTACAGGAACTCAGATTGGTAAAAAGGAATCTGTAGCAGATACAGCGAGAGTTCTTGGAAGAATGTATGATGGAATAGAATATAGAGGATACGGCCAAGAAGTAGTTGAAGAATTAGCAAAATATGCAGGAGTGCCAGTATGGAATGGGTTAACTACTGAAGATCACCCTACTCAAATTCTTGCTGACTTTTTAACGGTGCAAGAACATTTTTCAAAACCATTAAATGAAATCAAATTTGTTTATGCTGGTGATGGTAGAAATAATATGGCAAATGCTCTTATGATAGGAGCTGCTAAGATGGGCATGGACTTTAGAATAGTTGCTCCAAATTCATTATTTCCTGAAGAGTCACTAGTTAACAAATGCAGAGAAGTAGCTGTGGACACTGGTGCAAAAATTACTATTACGGATGACGTAGCACAGGGAGTAAAAGATGCAGATGTTATATACACTGATGTTTGGGTATCTATGGGAGAACCAGACGAAGTCTGGGAACAAAGGATTAGTGTATTAAAGCCTTATCAAGTTAATAAAGAAATGATGGAGCTTACAAATAATAAAGATACTAAATTTATGCACTGTCTACCAGCATATCATGATTTGAAAACTGGGGTCGGTAGAGAAGTATTTGAAAAATTTGGAATGAATGGTGTTGAAGTTACAGATGATGTATTTGAAAGCTCAGCTTCAATAGTATTTGATGAAGCTGAAAACAGGATGCATACTATAAAAGCAGTTATGGTGGCAACATTAGGAAATTAACATAGATTTATCCTAGTGATGATTTAATTACAAGAAACAATTTTTTATAAAAAACTTTCAGATTTATTCTGAAAGTTTTTTGCTTTGAGATTCCATATTTTATTTTCATTGGCTTATAATAAAATAAATAAGAGATTTAATCAAAGTTATCAAAATTTTAAGCATAAATATTGGTATACCATAATATTTATTAATTTATAGTTAATAAATATAAAAGGGGTAGATATATATGCTTAATAAGATACCATTATTAATTTATGATCTTTTCGGGGATAAAGTAGAAGTAATGAATTATACGAAAGTTTATTTTGAAAATAAAAAGGTCGAGGGCTATGTACTTCATGTAGAGCAACATGATAGGATTACATCTATAAGTGAGTTTGATTTAGAGAAAAGAGAAGATAAGTATTATTGTACTAGGAAGTTATTTAGTTAATCAAATTTTAAATATAGTTTTCAATGAAGAAAATAATAAAATCATACAGGCTTTATAAATCATAAAACTTGTGTGATTTTTTGTATTTATATCAATATACTATTTTTGTAGTATAATAAAATAATGAAGACCATATTTTCTTACAAAAAAATATTATCTATAAATATAGGTGTAAATAATTTACAATTAATGCAAACCATAAATTTCTATTGAAGTTAACAGTTTATACACTGTTAAAATCATTATAAATGGTTTATAATTTTATAACATTAGCATTTAAAGAATAAGGCTATATTATGAGTAACAGCATAATTACAATAACTGATACAGGGGGTAAAATATGCTAAGCCAGCAAGAAAAGATAATGGTTTTAGAAAATTTTCAACAAGAAAATCAACCTATAGAGATAATAAATGAACTAAACAATGGAGAATCTGGTGCAGCAGTATATACTGTGGAATTTAGTGAATCTCGTAAACTAGGAGTTTTAAAGATTCAAGAAATGAATGAAAGTGGATTACATAATAAAGCTTTTTTACAGTCAAGAGAGAATTCCATTGAAGGATATATACCTAAAATTATTGATGAAGTGGAAATTAAGTGTCAAAATAATTTAAAAAGATTCGGAGTGCTATACGAACTGGGCGGGGATAACGTACTAGGGATTAAAACCCTAAAATATTCATTGGAAAATGAATTAGCAATAGTTAAGCAAACTTCAGAGCAAGTAGCTAAATTTTTATATACTTGGAATAAGCCACATACGTCAGAAATTAAATCTCCTATTGATATAATGAAAACCTCTTTAGGCTATAGATTTATGGATAAAAAACTTATAAAGGCCTTTGAGACCTTAATGATTGACGAAGATAAAAAATGGTTAGTTATTGATGGAGTTGATAAATTTTTTCCCAATCCATATAGATTTTTTACAGATGAAGAGGTTTGGGGTGGTAGTGAGATAAAATATTTACATTCCTGTATACATGGTGATTTTCATGGTGGGAATATAATTGTTTCAGTGAAGAAACCTTCTATTATTGATTTTGGAAGTTACCAAACTCATAGTAATATTTTTTATGATACAAGATATTTAGAATTACATTCATTAATGGACTATTTAAAATTTGATGGTAATAAACAAAGAAAATTTTGGATCAGTTTATGCGAAGAATTAACCAAAAATGTAAAGTACGTTGATATACCGGACGGAGATGGAGCTAGTATACTTAGAGATATAATACCAGAATTAAGACATGGCATAGATTATTTGCTTTCGGATTCTAGAAATAAACTGTATGAGCCATCTTTTTATTTAGCTGGTGTTTCTGCAGGACTTAACTTCATCCGTAAAACAAAGGATGAAAATAAAAGAATGGCAGCAATGATATATACAATGTATAACTTAAGAGCTGTTTTAAAGCATGAACTTATAGATTTATATAATCCTAGCCTATCCTCCTGCACTAGTGTTCAATGGTTCTTAGACGAAACTTCAATAAGTGAGTATTTAGATAAGGATTCAATATATAAGATTGATCAAAAGGCATATCATATATCAGGTATAATAAAAAATAAATCTATAGAGCTTACGGTGGAGCCTATTATAAACTTAATTAGTGGGGAGGTTAAATCCTTAGAAATACTAGTTAGGGATTCAAGGTTAGAATTTTTTCCAGATGAAATGTTTGAAAAAGCTAGACTTACTGGGGACTTAGAAAAACTTACATTGCTAGCCTGTGATAAATTGTGCAATTATCTGAGTAAACTTGGGCCATTTATTGAAGAAGGGCTATTTTTTAAACTTCAATCGGATACAACAAGGCATACAATCAAAAAAGTTATAAATAAGTTACAAGGTACAAACTTGGTTTTAGAAATTACTCAACGTATACCAAGAAGTGCATTCTGGCGTAATTTTGCTCATGAACTAAAATTCAAATTAGCTATGGAAAATTTTGGGGAAGGTAACTCTAATATGGTGGAATTAATAAAGATGAAGCCACATTTTATAAAGATTTCTCAGCAAATTGTTAGAGATGTTCATAAAGATGAAATAAAAGCGTTAATGGTAGAGCACATGGTTAAAATGGCTATAAAAACAAACATGAGAATTATAGCTGAGGGAATACGAACTCTAGAGGAAAAGAAAAAGCTAATGGAGCTTGGAGTTGAATATGGTCAAGGTACATATTTTTCTTCTGCTATGCTTATTGATTATGCAGATTTTGAAATTTGGAAAAAAGGATTTTAGACTTTTAAGTTATAAAAACTAAGGACATTTCTTTTATAAGAAATGTCCTTAGTTTTTATTTTTAGGGGAAATCATAAAATTTTATTTTAAAAGGCATATGGCATTGGAAGAAATTCCTTCACAGCGACCAGTAAAGCCGAGACCTTCCTCTGTAGTAGCTTTAATATTTATTTTATCTATTGGTAATTGTAGTGCTAATGCAATGTTTTTTACCATATAGGGGATGTGCGGCGCCATTTTAGGGCTCTGTGCAATTATTGTTGCATCAATATTTTCAATTATATAATCCTTATCTTTTACTAAACTGCCTACATGTTTAAGAAGGACAATACTAGAAACACCTTTATATTTAGCATCAGTATCAGGAAAATGCTTCCCAATGTCACCAAGAGCTGCAGCACCTAAAAGAGCATCCATAATAGCATGAATAAGAACATCTGCATCTGAATGACCTAGTAACCCGGTTTCATGGGGTATGGTTACTCCGCCAAGTATTAAATTTCTATCTTTAACTAATTTATGAACATCGTATCCCATTCCAATTCTCAAGTTAATTACCTCTTTTCAATTTAATTTATAAGATATTTTAAATAGACCTGGCACCTTTGATTTATTAATTATTTTCATGTGCCTAATATAGCATTTTCTAAGGAGGTAATCAAGAAATTTTATTAAGGCCATAAGAATTGCTACTCACTTCAAACTGATAGTAAAAGGGATAATTGTGAGAAAATAGGCGAAAAGTTATCAACATGTTATCAACAAAACTGTGGATAATGTGCATAACTTATAAAATCAATTTTGAAATAATTTCTTTAAAATGAAAAAAAATACAATGATTTTTAAAGAATATCTATAATTAATACTAATAATCAGTCCATAACATCAATTCCACAAGTTATACACAGATAAATTGTGGATAATGTGCATAACTCTCGAATAGTATATAATAAATTCTAAAAAGGCTACATAATTTTTAAAATTTGTGTGCTAGTAAATTTTAATGTGCATAATCTGTTAATCTAAATAAAAAACAACAAAAAAATTAAATTAACAACAAATTTATAAAAATAATAAAAATATAATAGAAATTAAATAAAATAATTATTGTTACCTAAGATTAACAAGTTATCCACAACGCAACTGTGGATAATGTTGATAACTCTATATAAATTAAAAAGCACACAATTTTGTGCGCTTTTCTAATATAGG
>Ga0209125_1002558_pt1 | contig 13836 bp, 22 predicted proteins | sample BarGraIncub1131A_FD_184503 | JGI IMG/M metagenome (GOLD analysis project Ga0209125, IMG submission 184503) | Arctic peat soil microbial communities from Barrow, Alaska - Barrow Graham LP Incubations 11-31A (SPAdes) (version 2) | ecosystem: Environmental > Terrestrial > Soil > Wetlands > Peat... | reverse complement strand
CCGGTGAGATCGCGGCACACCTGCCGGAATCCGAAGGCGCCACCGTGCCGGAGGGCGTGGTGCTCTACACCGTGGACGGGCCGTTCTTCTTCGGCGCGGTCGACCAGTTCGAGCAGGCCCTGCTTCACACCCACACCGAACCCCACGCGGTCGTCATCTCGCTCGAGCGGGTCCCGTTCATCGACCTGAGCGGCCTTCGGAGCCTCGTCGAGGTCGTGGAGCAGTTGAGCAAGCGCGGCATCATCGTGGCGCTGTGCTGCGCCAACGCCGAGGTCGCCGGCCGGCTCGAGCGCGCCGAGATCAGCACGACGCTGCCGGCCTCTCCCTCCGCGCCGCTCGCCTACGTGCTCGAAGCGGTACAGCAGGAGCGCTAGAGTCCCGCACGCGATACCATCAGCGCATCGGATCCCTATTTGAGGAGTCGCGATGTCGCGGGTGATGTTCGGGTTCTTCCTGCTCCTGCATGGAGCGATCCACCTTGGCTGGTTGTCACCGAAGCCCAGCGACCCGAAGTACCCGTTCGCATGGCGCTCCCCCTGGCTCCCGAACGCGAGCGAGGAGACCCTCAAGGGCATAGGGACCGCGGCGATCGCACTGCTGCTGCTCTCCTACTTCGTCGCAGCGCTGGGCCTCTGGGGAGTCCCGTTCCTGTCGGGCATATGGGGCGCGGCCGCCGTTCTGGGTTCCACCCTCTCCCTGCTGATCACCGCGCTCCTGTGGCACCCGTGGTTCGTAGCGGCTCCCACCATCGACCTGCTGATCTTCGCGGCCGTGACATACGGCTGGATCGTGTAGCCGGCATTCCACGAACACACGAAGGCCCCGCACCGGAGAACCGGGCGGGACCTTCGCTTCGTGCAGGGCGTCTTGAGTTATGTCGTCGGAGCCGGGCAGCAGGGCTGCTGCATCAGCGAACCACGCTTGACCTTGTTGAAGACGCATATGAAATACGCGATCGCGACAGGGTGCAGGAGCACCATCAGCACGACCCACAGCACCTTGCGATTGGAGTCGATGCCGGGGTATTCCGCATCCGTACGCAGCACGCCGTCGACGATCATCCAGACCACGAACACGGGGTAGACGAGTGCCGCCAACGCGGCGAGCGCGGCGAGGATCGCAAAGCCGACCCCGAAGAACAGACCCATCAGATGGAACATCGTTTCTCGACCTCCATGCTTAGTCGACCAGCAAGATAGTGACGTTACCGATACCACGCTTCAATTCGATCTCGATCTTCGGCCCGCTGCCGCTGTAGGCGTCGTTCACCCAACCTGCGCTGTTGACGCCCACCCCATCGGCGGTGAAGTCACCGAGGCCGTCCTTGCCACCGGTCACACGAGCCCCGACCGATGCAGGCAGTCGCAGCGTCAGATCGCCGACACCGGACTCTATCCGCCCGCTCAGCCCTCTCGCCCGGGGACCGGACAGGTCGATGGTCGTCTTCCCGACACCGGTGGTCACATCCAGTGACTCCAGGTCGATGCCACGCAGATCGACATCGCTCGTGCCCACGCCGAGGCCCAGACGCAGATCGGTGGGGATACCCTTGGCGAGCCGTACGGTCCAGTTGTTCCGGGCGTTCTTGAGCGGGCTGATCTCGATGTTCTCGGGTTGCCGGACGAGCAGCGTCCCATCGCTACCGGACACCGAATACGTCACTTCGGGCTTCCACGTCGTCGGCGCGAATTCGAAGTCCGCCGACATCGCCGAGACCGACGTATCCAGCGACTTGAGCGTCAGCTCGCCCACACCCATGCGAAGCGTGGTATCGAGATGCGTGGCTCCGCCGAGATCCACGGTCTTATGCATCGTCTGCACGGCCGTCGAAGGTGTGTCCTGCAAGCGCACCCTCGTGCATCCGGTCACTGCGACGAGCAGAACCGCTGAACAGACGACCGCCGCAGCGATCCTGTATCCCTTTCTCATTGCGCCCCTCCTTCGAATCGGCCGACCAGCATCACCTTGGCGAACAGTCCGTGCAGATAGCCGACACCCTTCGCCAGCCACATCGTTGCGAAGAATCCCAGGATGCCACCGGCGAAGAAGAATGGCGCACCCCACGGCTCGATCAGGTAGCCCCACTCGTTGATGCGGACGATCGGCGTGTTGAACACCCACTGCGCGATCGGCGCGGCGAACGTCGCGACCGAGATCGACAGCGCCGTGACGATGACCGTGAAGTACGTGATGCCGAGCGGGAGCATCAAGACCATGTAGAGCATCGTGGTCCAGGTGCGGTAGTCGGTGACCCAGCTCTTGATCCGCTCCCAGATCGTGCCGTCTGGCCCGCCGACGATGCGGGGGCGGCGCGGCATGCGCTGCCCGAGCAGCCCCTCGACGATCCGGCCCTCAGCGAGCGAGATCGCACGAACCGCCGCGATGAACAGCAGTGCCATCGGCAGTCCGATGATCAGGACCATGAGCCCCGCGGAGAGCGAGAGGCCTGTGACAGCGACCGTGAAGTACAGGATGCCGGTCGCAAGCGAAAGGAGCATGTAGAACAACGCCCCCCACGCGCCGGGATCGGCGACGATGCCGAAGAACCGAGCGAACGGATTCGTCGACTTCACCGGGACCGGCCGGCGCAGGGCCGCGATGACGGTCCGCTCCGTGTCCCGGTAGGCCGCAGCGATCTCAGCGGGAGATCCGTACGCGTCGATCGCGGACGCGATCGCCTCAGGCGTGCCGCCCGATTCCGCGACCGCTGCGCGCAGGTACTCCTCCGCGTCGTAGACCGCGTCCTGCACGAGCGCGGGATCGGCGCCCGCGAGCGCCGTTCGCAGTTCAGCGAGGTATCCCTCGATGGTGTCAGACACCGGTCCTCCCTTCCAAAGTCACGTCGACGAAGTCGCGCGTCTGCGACCAGGCCGACTTCCAGTCCGTCAGCACGGCCCGTCCCCGGTCCGTGATCGTGTAGTACTTGCGCGGGGGGCCGGCCACGCTCGGCTCGACCCTGCTCGCGAGCAAACCGCTGTCCTCCATCGATCGAAGCACCGGGTACAGCGTCCCTTGCTTGACCGGCGCGCCTTCCTGCCAGTTGCCCTCGATGCTCTTGGCGATCTGGTAGCCGTAGAGCGGCTCCGCCGAGCGGTCGAGGATGGCCAGCAGGATGAGTGACACCGTTCCGGAGTTCAGTTCCTTCTGGAACTTGCGGAGCATGACCTCGTCCGCTGCCTCCATGACCCACCTCCTTGCCGTCGTCTCACGGCCCGGCGTCGCGCCGGGTCGATGTGGTTGGTGTGAACTTGTTTCTATTGTGAAGGTACTACTAGTGCAAGGCCATACTACTATCAACTTCGCACTAGTCAACCCTTCATTTGAGAAGATTCGCGAGATTCTGCATCAGGAACGCCGATAATCGCATAAGTGCAGGAGCCCGCCCGAGAAGGGGAATACTCCCGACAACGAGAAAGGAGACATCGATGGATGAACCTTCGCCGAACGTCCCGAGCGGGTCGCAACTAGGATCCGAGCCCCCGTCTTCGGCCAAGATGGCCGACTACATGAACCTGGGGACGTTGGTCGGCCTGGGCGCCGCACTCGGCTTGCTGTTCGGGACGATGCTCAGCAACCTCACGTGGGGGCTGATCATCGGCGCTGCGCTCGGAACCGTGACCGGCGCCATCGTGGAGGCGCAGCGCGCGAAATAGGCGGGGTTAGTCAGAGTACTTGTCCGCGTGGCGCACCCGCGGCGCCTTCGCATTCGGCTTCGCCCGATCGGGGTCGGCGGCGGCCCGCAGGCGCGCCTCCTTCTGCTTGGACTGGGCCGCGCTCTCGTGCCGCAGCGTGATGTAGGCGTCGTAGCGGCCGCGGTCCAGGTCCCCCGCGGCGAGCGCGGCGAGCACCGCGCATCCCGGTTCGGTCTCGTGCGAGCAGTCATCGAAGCGACAGTGGGCCGCGAGTTCGCTGATCTCGGAGAAGGTCGCGTCGACGCCCTCCTCCTCGCCCCACATCGCCACCGCTCGCAGCCCCGGCGTGTCGATGAGCACGCCGCCGTTCGGCAGGGGCACGAGGTCGCGGGTCACCGTCGTGTGCCGACCCTTCGCATCGAACGCGCGGACCTCGGCGACCGCTTGGATGTCACCGCCCACGAGCCGGTTGACGAGCGTGGACTTGCCGGCGCCGGAGGGGCCGATGAGCGCGACGGTCCGATTGCCGTCCGCATAGGCGAGCAGTTCGGCGAGGCCGACACCCGTCTTCGCACTCTCAAGGATGACGTCCACTCCGGGAGCCACCGCGTGTACCGCGGCGATCGCGGCCTCCGGATCGTCGATGAGGTCGGACTTGGACAACACGACGACGGGCACGGCACCGCTCTCCCACGCGAGCGCGAGCTCGCGCTCGATGCGGCGCGGGTTCGGTCCGATGTCCAGACCGGCGACGATGAACACCGTGTCGATGTTGGCCGCGAGTACCTGCCCCACGGCCGCCTTTCCCGGATCTCGACGGACGAAGGCGGAGCGGCGCGGCAGGAGCGCCTCGACGACCGCCGGAGAGTCGGTGTCGCCCGGCCGCACCGCGACCCAGTCCCCGACCACGGGATGCGCCGCGTCACGGTCTCCGCCGGCGATATTGCCCGCCGGACTCACGCGGGTGACGCCGGCGGACAGGCCCACCCATACGTGCCCGCGGATCGTACGAACCACGCGCGCCGGCTCGAGGCCCGCCGCAGCGTACTCGGCGAACAAGGCACGAAAGCGGTCGAAGCCGAGGCGCTCGAGGGCACCGGCATCTTCGTTGTTCGAGGGTCCTTCGGTCACACGCGGTCCTTTCGCATCGGGATCGATGCTATCACCGCAGCGCCTCGGCGGTGGCCTTGATGCCGTGCAGCGTCTTGTTGGCGAACAGCGCGCCGCCGAAGTCGAGTGGGTTGTCGAACAGCCACGCGACGAAGCCCCCCTGCCCCGTCATGTTGCCGCGGATCCGCAGGATGAGTCGCGTGCGATCCGGGCCATCGGCGCGCGCGACCCACACCCACGAAGTGGAGGCCTGTACCGCTTGCGCCGATTCAGAGGCGCTCAGGGAACGCCCGGTCGCGTCAGCTCCGCTGTAGAGAGCGAAGGTATCGGGCTTGTCGTCGATCGCGACCGCGTACGAAACGGCCGAGTTGATGAAGACCTTGTCGCCGACCTTGATCGCCTGCAACTCCGGGACCACTCGCGTGGAATAGTGTCCATCCACGAAGTCGCCCGATCCGGTCGCGTTGTAGAACCAGTCCCACCCGTGCCAGCCCGCGCGCTTGTAGCCCTGCTGGCGAACCAGTTGGTTCACGAGCGAGGCCGGGGCGTCGATCGTGATGGCGCGTGTCGCTGACTGCCGGGGATCTTTCACCCACTCGTCGCCCGGGAGCTTCTCCACGACCTCTGCATCGGTGGCGCCCCAGCGGTCGGTGGATCCGCGCGTGAACGGCGGTACGACGATCGAACCGACGATGATCAGCACTACGAGCGTGCCGATGCCGATACCGCCCCACTTGAGGATGGCAAGCAGACCTCTCAGCACAGTGTCCATGATTCCCCCCCTCGCCCCCGTGGCCAGTACTATTGAAACATCCCAGGGCGACGGAGCGGAATGACACACCGACTCTTCGGGTACGAGAAGACACAGACCCGTACGCGATCCGATAAAGGAGAACCCATGTCGATCAAGGGCACCAAGACAGAGCAGAACCTGCTCAAGGCGTTCGCGGGCGAGAGCCAGGCGCGCAACCGCTACGGGTTCTTCTCAAGCGTCGCCAAGAAGGAGGGCTTCGAGCAGATCTCGGCCCTGTTCACGGAGACCGCCGACAACGAGCGCGAGCATGCGAAGGTCTTCTTCAAGTACCTCGAGGGTGGCGACACCGAGATCACGGCGTCCTACCCCGCGGGTCGCATCGGCACCACTTCGGAGAACCTGCTCGCTGCGGCAGAGGGCGAGAAGATGGAGTGGAGCGTGCTGTACCCGGACTTCGCCGCGGTCGCCGACGCGGAAGGGTTCGCCGACATCGCGACGTCATGGCGCGAGATCGCCGAGGTCGAAACGCACCATGAGGCCCGCTATCGCAAGCTGCTCGACAACGTCGGGGCGAAGCGCGTCTTCACCAAAGAACACCCGATCCGCTGGAAGTGCCGCAACTGCGGCTACGTCCACGAGGGCACCGAAGCGCCGCTCGTCTGCCCGGCGTGCAAGCACCCGCAGGCCTACTACGAGGTGTTCGTCGAGGCGTACTAGTCTCGGGGATGCGTCGCGCAGTACGACCGGTAGCCTTCTCGCGAGTCCGTCTCGTCGAGGTAAGCGTTCAACCGCTCGTTCTCAGCGGCGACGGATTCGACATAAACGTCGAGGTCGGACAGTCTTTCGACGAGCCATTTGAACCCGACTTTGCCCTTCAGGGTGAGGCGCAACGCGCTGATGAACGCCAGCGCGTCGTCTTTGGTGTACTCCGCCATCTGCGTCAGCTCCGGTTCCCGGTCACTGCACCGGCCGCAGCCGGAACGCCGACCAAGTGTCGTCGATGCCTACAAAACCCAGCGGCCGCAAGCCCATCTTCTCGGCCATCGCCCAGATACTGTCGCGGTTCATGTCGAACCCTGCGTCCATTCGAGCTCCCCATTCCGACAACCCCAGTCGTGCCACCACGGTGTCAGCGTACCCGTCCGCGACCCTTAGCTACTCGACGATCGCCGGCGCGAAGCCGGGGGCGTGGACCCCATGCCGGCTAGCTCGGGGCTACGGAAGCTCGATCAACAACCATGCGAGCGCGGCGCAGTTGACGATCGCCGTGCACCAGAATATCGCTTGGAACGGCTGCTTCCTCGTCTTATGCCGAAAGACACGTTGCGCGGCCAGCGCGCCCGGCCAGCCCCCGGCCAGCGAGACGAGGTGGAGGATGTTTTCCGGCATGCGCCGTCTCCCTCGCACCGCGGCCGACTTGTCCATGCCGTACATGACGAACGCCGTCACGCTCAGCACGACATACGAGCCGAGCAGAACCGAACGAACGGTCCCAAGCGCGACCAGGATCTCCAACAGCGACTCATCTCCGTCCAACATGTGTGTGCCCAAGCCCGCAGGGGCGGAATGTGCCGACCGGCCGAGATCACTTCGCCGGTGAGGCCTGGGCGTTCCTGAGCAGTACGGCGGTGGCGACCATGGTCGCGACGGCGAGCGAGCCCCAGATCGGCAACTCCCCGGGCGCCTGGACGCGACCGCTGAAGATCGACTCCGCGGTGTTGGCCGACAGCACGAGCAGATACATCGAGCCCTGTATGCCGGCGATCCCGGCGATGATCCCGCCCCAGGGACTCCTCCGCCATAGAAGGACTCCGCCGAACGCCATCAACGGCACGATGATCGAGGTGTCCAGGGCAGCCACGAGCTTGAACGCTTCCGGCGCCACGGGCGTGGGCCGGCCGGCGAAGATATGCGCCGCCCACATCCCGAACCAGACGATGGACAGTCCGACCGCGACGAACACGAGATATCCACCGATGGTTCGCACCGGGGTCTGTGCGCGGAAGCCGGCGGCCACCTCGGCGACATCGATACGCGACAGCGCGAGGATCAGCGTGACCACGCACAGAACGAGCAGCACGACGTAGAGGGGCAGGAAGGCGTTCAGCGAAGCCCCCAGCAGGTAGTACGCGTAGTTGTACGCGCCGTAGCCGAGCACGCCGAGCCACAGGAGCAGGCCTCGCACGGAGCCACGACGCACGAGCACGAGGGCCAGGATCAGCAGCGGCACCGCCAGCAGGAGCGTGACCAGGTCGTTTCCGAACCAGGTGGCCCGTATCCATTCCACGTCCCGGTACTGCCCCTGGAACACCCGCCCGAGCACGGACTGCGCGACCATGAGCGCCGCGATCCATGCCGACAGGACGCACGGAGTCTTGATGCTCGGCCTCATGGCAACCTCCCCGATTCCCCCACGCGAGGGGTCAGCCGTCTCTCACTCCACCCGCTCCGCAACCTACCGGGCGCGCGGCCTCTTCACGAGCGGTTCCCATTGCTCGCCGTCGCCGCCGTCGTGGCGACGGAACACGGCATGGGGCGCCAGCGTGCTTTCCAGGCCACTCGCAGAGCGGATGCGGTGCATGAAGTAGTCGTCCGATATCCGCTCGTAGCCGAGATAGACCGCGGGTACGGTCCTTTGCCACGAAGTGGCGTCGAACACGCGGATCTCCTCGTTGACGGCGGGGATCTCGTAGGGCAGCGTGGACTCGCCTCCGCTACCCATCTGTCGGCCGTTCGCGTTGTCGGACACCGATCCCCTCCCCATCGACGTCGAACCGTCCCCCGAACGCCCGACACTTCTACAGTGAGCCGCGCGCGTGATGCCAGCGTACCGCTTCCGGCATCACTCGGGAGGTGCAAGATCACCGGCGAAAGCACGAAGCAGCGAATGGAGATCGACCCCCCACGCATTCGTACCCCGCCTGACACGGGTGGACCCGAAAGGTGCATCATCATGTCATCCGCGGCAGAAAGGGCGAGGCCGATGTCGCTGTTCATGCGTTCGCTGGTCAGGTGGCTGCCACTCGGCGTGGCGGTGACCCTCGTGCTCGGCGTGGCGTACGCGGTCACACAACAGATCTACCGCCAAGGCGCCAACGACCCGCAGATCATGATGGCGCGCGACATCGCCGCCTCGATCGCCGCGGGCACACCAGCCGACCAACTCGTGACCAACGAGACGGTCGATCCCTCCAAGAGCCTCGCGCCCTTCGTGATCGTCTTCGACGCGGAGAAGAAGGCCGTCGTCTCGTCCGCCGTGCTCGGTGGCTCGTCGCCGATACCTCCTGCGGGCGTACTCGACGCGGCGGCCGCCTCGGGCGAGAACCGCGTGACCTGGCAACCGCGCGCCGATGCGCGCATCGCGTCCGTGATCGTGCCGGTCAAGGGCGGGACCGGCGGCTATGTGCTCGCGGGCCGGAGCCTGCTCGAGCCAGAGGCGCGCGTCGACAGACTCACGACGATGGCGGCTCTCGGCTGGCTCGCCACCATGCTCGCCACCCTTGCCACGACGATGTTCTCGCAGTGGCTCGGATCGCGGGAGCCGCGGCGCGTCGTCTGAGGTGCCGTGGCACGGTCGCGTCCGGGACCGCCTTCCGAAGAACACAAGAACGCCCCGCACGGATGCGGGGCGTTCTTTGCGTCAAGAGCACGGAGAGCCGATCGCCGCCGCAGGGATTCGGCGGCGATCGGCGGGATGAGGTCGCGTCTTAGAGGTGCGAAGCGAAGAAGGCGAGAGAGGTTGCCATAGCCAAGACTGCGATGACGCGGCCCCAGTACAGGTGACCCTCGGAGAACGAATCCTCGAACATTGCTGCCTCCAGTGATTACGTCTGCTGCGGTGTTCTGCTACGCAGACATCATCGCCCCCGAAACGCATCAGAAACATTGCCGACTTCTTCTTTGTTCCGTAAGATTCACTTCATGTTCAATGTGAATCGCATGCGCATCCTCAGGGAGGTCTCGGCCCGCGGCTCGATCGCCGGCGCGGCGGAGGCGCTCTACATGTCCCCCTCGGGCGTTTCCCAGCAGATGGCGACCCTCGAACGCGAGGCCGGCGTCGACCTCCTAGAGCGTGTGGGCCGTGGCGTGCGGCTCACCCCGGCGGGCGAGCGGCTCGTGGAGCACACCGAACGCGTGCTCGCGCTGCTGGAAGAGGCCCAAGCCGACGTCGACGCGGTCGCGCACGGGGTCGCCGGCCGGGTCCACACCTGCGCCTTTCCCACCGCCGCGCGCGCGCTGCTCGTCCCGGCGCTCGCCCGATTGCGCTCGGCCTACCCCCGGTTGCAGCTCAAGATGGTCGACCTCGAACCGGAGGACAGCATCCCGCTGCTCAAGACCGGCGAGCTCGACATCCTGTTGACCTACGAGTTCGAGAAGATGCCGGTCCGCGAGGACATCGGCCTCGAGCGCATCGTCCTGATGAGCGAGCCGATGGCCATCGCACTGCCGGTGTCGCACCCGCTCGCCGCGGGGCCGGTCCGCATCGCGGACCTCTCCGCCGACCAGTGGATCGTGGGGCGCGACGGCTCGCCGTTCCTCGAGGTCCAGGTGCGCGTCTCCAACGAGGCCGGCTACCAGCCGCGCGTGGACCTGCACAGCAACGACTTCCAGGTGATCCTTGCAGCCGTGGAGGCAGGGCTCGGCGTGGCGCTCGTACCGCCGATGGGAAGGTTCGCCGACTACCCGGGCGTTGCGTTCCGCCAGCCGGCGGACATGGAGGTGCGCCGGCGCATCCTCGCGGTGATCCGAGCGGGTAGCGGCGGAAGTCCCGCGGTGGCAGCGGCCCTCGACGCGATCCGCAGCGTGGCGCGCGAGCGCGCGGCCGCCTCGCCGTTCGCGGGAGTCCGCGCGGAATAGCGCGATCGAATCCTAGGCCTGCGGCGCTCCCGCCACGGCCGCCGCTTCGCGCGGCGTCAGCCCACCGGGCGAGCCGGTGCGCGGCACGAGCCCGCGATCGAGGCAGCCCCACAGGTAGAGCGACGCCGCCGAACGGTATGGACGCCAGACCTCGCCGGCCGCCAACAGCTCCGCGCCGGTGGCGGGGCGGCCGAGCTCGAGCGCCCAGCCCGCCGCGCGCAGGAGCCCCCCGTCGTCGACCGCGAGCACGTCGGGACGCTTGAGCGAGAACAGCAGGAACATCTCGGCCGTCCATCTGCCGATGCCCTTGACCCGCATGGCTTCCGCGATCACGGCATCGTCGTCGAGCAGGTCCATCGCCTCGAGATCGAGATCACCGCTGTGCACGCGCTCGGCGAGGTCCCGCACGTAGCGCGTCTTGGCACCCGACAGGCCCACGGAACGCATCGCTCCCTCCTCGAGCTCGAGGACGGCGGCGGGATGCACCGGGCCGAGGGCCTCGAAGCGCTTCCAGATCGTATTGGCGGCGGCCGTCGAGAGCTGTTGCCCGACGATGGCGCTGGCGAGCGCGACGAAGCGATCGCTCTCCACGCCCACGCTGACCTCGCCGACGGCGGCGGTCACGGCGGCCATCACGGGGTCGAGCGCGAGCGCGACGACCTCGGGCGAATCGGTGGAATACGTGAGCCGGGTCACTCGACCCACACCGCCGCGTACCAGTTCTGTGGAGCGTCCTCGCTGGCGAGCGTGGTGATCGGCAGCCCGAAGTGGTGGGCGGTCGCGAACACATCGATGCCGACCGAGTGGAACGCCGGACGCGCCTTCTTGGGGTTGGCACACGGCCTGTCCTTGAGGCCCACGCACTCGGAGCAGCAGGCGCAATCGCTCATGGAGAACGCGAGGTAGTAGCCGTCGAGGAACGCCCGGCGCTCGATCGCGTACGACGCCTCCTGGGCCGTCTTCTTGTCGGAAGAGTGCACGATGACGCCCCACTTGTAGCGACGCAGCACCGGCTCGTACTCCCACGGCATCAGCGAACCGGGGCGCGAGGGACACGTCGGGCCCTTACCCCAGTCCTCGCAGCCGTACATGCATTTCAGGATCGTGCGGGGCTCGAAGACGATGTCATCGGGCGTGAAGGCGACCGCGTCCGCGGCGCCGAGCTCTGTGGCGAGCGCGAGGTAGCGCTGCAGGTCCTGATCGCGATCCATGGACGGGCGGCCTTCCGACGGCGGGGAGACGGTCAGGCGATACTACCGCAGCCGCCGTGCCAAGCGGTCCGGTCCCCGGTTCAGGACACTGCCCGCCCGAGCCTGTCGACGGCACCGTCCGCGTGCCCGATAAAAGCGACGTCGGCAGGACGCAGCGCGAAGAGACCACAGGCCACCACCCCGGCGATGCAGTCGACCGCCCGTTCGATGCCCACAGGGTCGGTCAGGTCCAACCCGTGCACGTCGAGGACCTCGTTGCCGTTGTCCGTGACGAATCCGGCGCGGGCGACCACATGCCCACCCATCGCACGCAGTCCGCGCGTCACGTAGTTCCGAGCGAACGGCAGCACTTCGACCGGAACGGGACGCCCGCCGAGCACGGGAACGAGCTTGGAGTCATCAGCGATGCACACGAAGGTGTCGGCGGAGGCCGCAAGCACCTTCTCGCGAGTGTGTGCGCCACCGCCACCCTTGATGAGCCGCAAGCCGACGTCGACCTCGTCGGCCCCGTCCACGTACAGGAGGAGACGTCCCGACTCCGGCAGCGGCATGACCTCGATCCCGGCGGCCTGCAGCAGGTGCGCTGTACGAACGGAACTGGCGACCGCGAAGGCGGGGCGCCGGTCGGAGGCGATCAGCAGCTCGATGAACACGTTGACGGTGGTGCCGGTGCCGATGCCGAGCACCTGGTCGGGATCGACGAGCCGCAACGCGGCACCCGCGCACGCCCGCACCGCCCGCGCTCGTTCTTCGTCGGATACGGCCACGCGATCAGAGATGGTCATCGGGCTCTACCTCCTCGGCACCGAGGCCGGGAAGAGCGACGCGATTCCGCGGTTCCCGTCGCGGCAGCAGCGCGAGTCTCGCGCGCAACCGACCTTCCCTCCAGGCAAGCACGCGAGGTGCCAAGAGTGGGGAGACGGCGAGTGCGAGTCCGGCGAGTGCCAGCACGAGACCGACGAACCACACGGTGCGTGCGAGAGGCGCGGCCCACTCGATGTGTCCGATCTGCGAGAGGATCCAGGCCCAGTCGTGCCGGCCCCCGCCGAGCAGCGGGAGGTACTCGGTCGGGGCGTCCGCGATGTAGACGCTCACGTTCTGCGCGGACGTTCCGGCCCACGCCAGCATCAGCGCTGCGGCGAGCACCTCACGGCGGCGAAACCAGAAGTACGCAGCGAGCCCGAGCGGCACCGCCACCTGGACCACGGAGCCGGCGAGCGGCGTGATGAGCCCGGGCGCCCATGCGAACGCCAGGTGCCCGAACTCGTGGAATCCCAGGTCGACTCCGGAAAGCAGCGGGACCCTCTCGGCCCGGATGAACGCCCACCACAGTGCGAGCGTGCAGGCGAACGCGGTCGCGATGCTCGCTACCACCCTGAGCGACCGGCCTTCCAGCGCGCGCTCGATCACGCGCGCGGTTCGAATCGCAGAGAGCCCGAGTTCATGCAGTACCGCGCGCCCAGCGGTGCCGGGCCATCGTCGAAGAGGTGACCAAGATGACTGCCGCACCGGGCGCACCGGACCTCGGTGCGTACCATCCCGAGCGTCGAGTCGGTGACGGTCTCGAGGGCGTCCGGATCGATCGGACGCGTGAACGAGGGCCAACCCGAACCGGAGTCGTACTTGCCGGCGGAGTCGAACAGCTGCCGGCCGCATGCTCCGCACACATACTCCCCATTGGCGTGGTTGTCCCACAACTCGTTTTGGAACGCAGGCTCGGTGCCACCCCGGCGCAGGATCCGGAATGCGTCGGGAGACAGCAGGCGGCGCCACTCGTCATCGGTGTGTTCGATCTCGTAGGACATGAACGTCCTCCTCTACCTCGCGTCAACGCCGGCTACCTCGTCCCGGTCCTCCGCAGAATAGAACAGCCGGATACTCCTCGCGCGGACAGCCACTCGCCGAATTCAGCGGAGCGCTGATCCGGCGCCTTTCCGGAGGCCTGTCTCTCCCACTCCTGCGTGAACTGCTTCCAGTAGAACTTCTGGTGATAGTCCTCGGCCTTCCAGAAACGGGGCAGGGGCTCTACCGACGTATGGAGCCGCCCCCGCACGCTCTCCTGCTTTTCCAACGCGCGCTCGGCTGCTGCCCACTCGGCGTTCGTCCGGTAGAAGATGGCGGACCGATACTGCGTCGAGAAGGAGTGCGCGCGGGCATCGTGACCGGCGAAGAACTCCGCCAAAAGGTCCTCGTAGCTGAGGACCGCCGGATCGTAGTCGATCTCGATGGACTCGGAGTGGTCCCCGATGCGCTCGTAGGTCGGTGATGTGGT
>Ga0209125_1002556_pt1 | contig 13848 bp, 14 predicted proteins | sample BarGraIncub1131A_FD_184503 | JGI IMG/M metagenome (GOLD analysis project Ga0209125, IMG submission 184503) | Arctic peat soil microbial communities from Barrow, Alaska - Barrow Graham LP Incubations 11-31A (SPAdes) (version 2) | ecosystem: Environmental > Terrestrial > Soil > Wetlands > Peat... | reverse complement strand
ACATACTTATTTTTTAATAATATTTTTATTTCCGAATCAGAAAATAGCTTTTTACTCATTGAATTCACACTCCTTTAGAATCATTGTACAAAAAAAGAACCTATTTGAATAGACTTTTTTAGTGTCCATTCTATAGGTTCCATTTTAGTTTCAATGTAAGGTTTTTTTGTTAGTTGTTTTGACTAAGCTAATTCTGTGGCATGAACAGTACCGGTTTCTAAGGCATGGTCTTTAATTTCTTCATAAAGACCTGCGAAAGAGAGGTACATATAGGGATTGGAATAAAAGATCCCAACTAGCCCAAAAGTAATGCCGCTCAGGAGCAGCCAGCCGATAAAACTAAGGTACATCACAAAGATATCCCCTTTATAACCTTCAGTCATGCGCATGGAAATTTTTAAAGCTTCTTTTGCTGTGACATTGGGATGATCCGCCAAAATATAAGGCACCATGGAATAGGCAATGGCTTTAATAATTCCGGGGATAATAAAAAGCAACATCCATAGAAAAGTAAAGAGGGTCATCCAAAGCATACCCCCAAGTTTTCGTCCGTAATTGCTAAAGCCCGAGGTGAACATGGTTTCAATGGTAGGGGTTTCTCCTCGGTAAATACTTAACGAGAAGTAGTTAAGGCCTATTACCATTGGCAGTGTTACGAGTAAGTAAATAGGTACAATAAGGAAGGATAGAACATAAGAGGCAACACAAATAATCAACATTGCGAGAATAGTTGCGCCAACGGCAATCCAATAATTATTGGAAAATTGCTGTTTAGAAATTGCTTTAATTTCCTGTCGTGTTTTCATAAAAATCTCCTTTTTATTTATTTATATAAAAGTACAGAATGCATGATGCATTCTGTACATATATATCCGCAAAAAGCATAATAGGATAAAAGTACTAAAAAAGTTACTTGTTTCAATGAATAAAATAAATCATCTCTTTTTGAGCTTGAACTACACTAAAAATTAGGTTTTAAATTTATAATAAAGTATTCGTGTTATAATAAATAAGAAAAGCATCACCATTTTATTTAAGAAATAATGATGGCTAAGCTGGTGTAATAACATACCATTTGGATGCATGAAATTATTATTCAAAGAAGCTTAGCTAAAATTAAGAATAAAAAAAAGTTTAAGATTCTCTGTTTATAATAACACAGTTTAAGAAAAAGTGAAAGGAACAATTATGGATCAATCAACTGAGCAAGACACTATTTTACCGGGCCGTTATCAACATTTTAAAGGAAATGAGTATGAAGTAATGTATGTGGGAACCCACAGCGAAACCCAGGAAGCCATGGTCGTCTATCGGCAATTATACGGCGAAGGAGGTGTCTGGGTTAGGCCAGCATCAATGTGGAATGAAGAAATTGAGCGGAATGGAGCCATTCTGAAACGCTTTAAATATATGGGAAAATCCCAGAAAAAAAGTAGAGTAAAGACTAACTTTGATGAAGAGGCCTTTTTAAAAAATTTAAAAGGATTATTAAGAATAGAATCCACCAATGGTGATGCCGGCCTTATTACAGAAGAAGCCCCTTTGGGCATGGGCATTAATGATGCCATTAACTATCTTCTGGGATTGGGAAAAAACTTCGGATTTAGAACTAAAAATTTGGATGGGTATTGTGGGTATATTGAAATGGGGGAAGGCGATGAAATGGTGGCCATGCTTACCCATTTGGACACCGTCGCCGTTGGCGGCGGATGGTCAGTGCCACCCTTTGATTTAACCATCCAGGGTGACAAAGTTTTTGGCCGTGGTACCATTGATGATAAAGGTCCAACCATGGTGTCACTCTATGCCATGAAGGCCTTAGCCCAGTCAGACGTGCCCTTGGGCAAACGGATTCGCCTTATTATGGGGGGAGATGAGGAAGGGGATGAATGGCGTTGTATGAAACGTTATAAAGCCACTGAAGAACTGCCCACATGTTCTTTTTCCCCTGATTCCAGGTTTCCGGCCATTTTTACAGAAAAAGGGATTTTAAGAGTCTATTTAGAGAAAGATTTAGATGCTTCCATTATTGAAATGACGCTTCATAGCGGCATCCAAATTAATTCAGTTCCGGATTATGCCAAAGCCATTATAGATGGGGTCACCTACGAAAGTAAAGGAAAATCAGCTCATTCAGCCGAACCTCACAAAGGGATTAATGCGATTTTTCGTTTAAATCGAAAATTAAAAGCCAAGGGAATCAAACATCCGTTTTTAGATTTAGTGGAAATAGCAACAGTGGATGGTTTTGATATTGGACTATCCGATGAGATTTCCGGACAGCTCACAATCAATCCATCCATTGCCAGAGTGGATGGTAAAAGTGCCATTTTGGAATGCGATGTTCGCTATCCGGTGACGATAAAGGGATCTCAGGTTCAAGAACGCATTGCCAAGGCGGTGAAGCCACTAGGTTTTACTGTTAAAATTATTGAAGAACTGGCACCGTTATATGTGGATAAAGGAAGTGACTTAATCAAGTCACTTCAAAAAGTTTATCAGGAATATACCGGCGATACCTCAGGTCCGGTAGCCAGTGGCGGTGCAACCTATGCCCGGGCTTTTGATAATGCAGTGGCTTTCGGAGGACGATTTCCCGGGGAACCAAACATGTGTCATCAAACAGATGAATATTGGAGCCTGATCAGCATGGAGAAAAATTTTGATATCATCCTCAAAGCCCTTGAGGTTTTGGCAAAAAAATAAAATCCAAATAAATATAAAAAGCCTATTGTCAACCTTTTAATAATTATTGGTTGACAATAGGCTTTTTTCGTGTAAAATAGGAGGAAGAGGTGAAGAGATGTCGGTAAAAAAATCGGTGCTGCAAGCATTGGAAGAAAACAGAGAAACCAGTATTTCAGGAGAACGACTGGCAAAAAAATTGAATATATCACGGTCTTCCGTTTGGAAAGCCATTAAAGCCTTAAAAGAAGAAGGGTATACAATTGGTGCAACCACCAATAAAGGGTATCGACTTGAGGCGGGGACAGATGTTTTATCCTTTGAAGGAATACGTCCATGGCTTGCCCCCAAGAATCAGGAAATTAGCATTAAAGCCTTTAAAACCATTGGTTCAACCAATCAGACGGCAAAGAAAATGGCTATGGATGGCGCCAGCCAGGGAACGGTGATCATTTCCGAAGAACAGACCCAGGGCCGAGGACGCTTGGGCCGAAGTTTTTATTCTCCGCCAAACAGTGGGATCTATATGAGCCTTATTTTACGCCCCAAGGTATATGCCAACAAGGCCGTACTGGTAACCACAGCCGCATCTGTTGGAGTGTGTCGAGCCATTAAAAAGGTCACCGTCAGGGACGCTCAAATTAAATGGGTTAACGATATCTATTTAGAAGATAAAAAGATTTGCGGCATTCTCACCGAAGCCGTCACAAATTTTGAAACAGGTTTGGTGGAATGTGTGATCATCGGAATCGGTTTAAATTTTAGACAACCTGAAAATAATTTTCCAGAAGACCTAAAAGAAATTGTGGGGTCTTTGTTTGAGGAAAAACCTGATACCCTGACCCGTAACCGATTAGTGGCAGAAATCATTAATGAAGTTTTAGAGTTGTGTGAAGATTTAGAAAACCGTGACTTTTTAGAAGAATATAAGAAACGTTCCATGGTATTGGGCCATAAAATAAAAGTGCATCATCAAAATAATTGGTCATTTGCCTGTGCCATTGATATTAGTGATGACGGAGGCTTGATTATTGAAAATGAAGCCGGTGAGTTAGAAACTTTAAATTCAGGTGAAATAAGCATTCGAAGGATGGAATAAAGAAAATGATGAGAAATAATAATTTAAATTTGCGATCCCTGGCTCTTTGCAGCCTATTTACAGCTCTTATTGTTGTCGGTGCTTTTGTAAAAATTCCTCTTCCGGGAATTCCCTTTACTCTGCAAACCTTATTCGTGCTTTTGGCAGGATTGCTATTGGGATCAAAGCGTGGGGCAATTGCAGTACTGGTCTATATTTTTATTGGGCTGATTGGTCTCCCGGTATTCTCTGGGGGAGGCGGATTGCTTTATGTTTTAAAACCAAGCTTTGGTTATATTATTGGGTTTGCCCTGGGAGCTTTTGTTACCGGATGGATTGCCGAAAGAAAATCGGAACCGTCAAGCCTACGATTGATTAGCGCGGCTATCATGGGTACCGCAGTGATCTATGCTTTGGGGCTAACCTGGTATTACTGGATTGCTAATTATTACCTCAATACCCCAATGGGTGTGGGAGCATTAATGGTGTCGGGTTTTTTGATGACACTGCCGGCGGATATTATCAAAATTGGGTTAAGTGTTGTTTTAGCCAAACGATTGGCACCGTTTATTCATATTGATATGTGCAAAGAAGTATAAGGAATAAACAATAAAGTCTTGAAAGCTCACAACAAACCAGTGAGACTTCAGGCCTTTATTGATTAGAAAAAGAATTGTTTCCAAATCTTAATAAATAATTTAGAATAACCTGGAGTTTCTTTTTTTATTTTGTTCATGTTATAATCAATGTGAAATTCTGCTTTGGGAATGACTTTATCAAAGGCATAGGATTGGATTATAATTATGATGAAGGTGAAGAGCTATGGAAAAAGAGAAGATAAGTATTGTTACCCCTTGTTATTGCGAAGAGGAAGTGATTCCCCTTTTTTATAACACCCTTATAAATGAGGTTTTTCCTCGGTTATCAGAAGTAAACTTTGAAATGGTATTCATCGATGACGGTTCTAAAGATGGAACCTTAAAGGTGATAAAAAATCTCAGTGAAAAAGACAGCCGCATAAAGTACCTATCCTTTTCCAGAAATTTTGGAAAAGAAGCCGCTATTTATGCAGGACTTAATTATGCCACAGGAGACTATGTAGCCCTGATGGATGTTGATTTACAAGATCCTCCAGACTTACTAATCCCTATGTATGAAGCCCTAATAACTGAAGATTACGACTGTGTGGCAACCCGTCGTACGACCAGACAGGGCGAACCTTCCATACGCACTTTTTTTGCCAAGTTCTTCTATCGGCTGATTAATAAAATCTCCCAAACAGAAATCGTGGATGGCGCCAGGGATTTCAGACTTATGAAACGGCCGATGGTGCAAGCAATTTTAAGCGTTGGAGAATACAACCGCTTTTCAAAAGGGATTTTTGAATGGGTTGGTTTTAATACAAAATGGATCGCCTTTGAAAATGTAGAACGGGTTGCCGGAAAAACGAAATGGTCTTTTTGGGAATTATTTCTTTATTCTCTGGAAGGAATCATTTCCTTTTCCACGGCACCCTTGGCTATTGCATCAGTCACCGGGTTTATTTTCTTTGTCCTTTCGTTTTTAGCCATTGTGGTCATTATTATTCGTGAAATTCTGTGGCATGGTTCAGCCTTTGGTTGGCCATCACTGGTATGCATCATATTCTTTATTGGCGGCATCCAATTATTTTGCACCGGGATTCTGGGTCAGTACATGGCGAGAACCTATTTAGAAACAAAAAGAAGACCCATTTATATTGTGAAGGAACATAATTAAATGGATGTGAAAAAAAAGACGCTTTTCCATTACGGTGCTTTGTCCTTAGTTGCCTTAATTTTTTTATTTTTTTATTCGTATTCCACCAGTCCACTATTTACCAATAACTTTGGGGTTTTAGACTCCTCACTCTTTATACTCATTGGAAAAGGAATCACAAAAGGTTACATTCCATATGTGAATTTATTTGATCATAAAGGTCCAATATTGTTTTTTATAGAGGCCCTAGGGTGGTGGATCAATCCCAATCGCCTGGGAATTTTTTTCATTCAATGGATTTTCATGGTGGCTAATCTGACCTTGATATTTAAAATTGGACAGTTATTTTTTAATAAAAAATGGTCATGGGTTCCGATTTTATTCTTTTTATTAATTTTAACAGTGACATTTGAGGGTGGAAACTTAACCGAAGAATATAGTTTGCCATTTCTTTTTTTGCCACTATACCTTTCACTGAAGTATTTTAAGGCAGAATCCAAAGAAGTACTACAGCATCCTCCCCTTTACGCCTTGGTTTACGGGTTGTGTTTTACACTCATCATATTTATTCGATTTAACAATGCGGTGCTCATTGGTGCCATCGTACTGGTTGTTATGACCCACCTGCTTATAAATAAAGCCTATCGGAATTTTTTTGATAATGTGTTAACATTTCTCAGTGGCTCAATCTTTATATTCTCTTCAATTGCGGTTTATTTTTTAATAAACAATGCTTTTGGAGAAATGCTTTATGCAACCTTTCTTTTTAATTTAAAGTACGCAGAGAGTTCAAAAGGAATTTCAACACTATCAGATCTCTTTTATTTTTTCTATTATGTATCGCCGGTGATCTTTTCAGGAGGCATGGGACTTTACTATTTTTTGAGAAAAGAGAAAAAGACCATCGGATTATTATTAATGGTAGCTTCAGCAGTGACTTTTTTTTCACTTTCAATGGGAGGAAATTTCTTTCACTATTTTGTGCTAACGACCCCGTGCTTTGTGCTGGGAATGGTTCTATTTATTGAACTTTATGTTGAGGAAAGAAAAAAGCTATGGCAAAAAGGATATCGTATCATTACGATTGGAGTTCTCATATTATTCTTTATAACCAGCAGCATTTATTTTAGTCTATCCTATTTTGCAACTAAAGATAATATTGACTTATTAATAAATCAACCTCAAAAAGAATATGATGTTACTGCCCTGAGTACGGCAAATTTAATACCTTTAGGAGACCGTAACAGTGTTTTGGGCTATTCAGTTCCAGCGGGTTGGTTTTTAGTCACAGACATTATGCCTTGTTACAAGTATTTCACATTACAGGAATGGTGGGGATTGTACGATCCCAACGTGATCACTCGAACCAATGAAATCCTCGAAAACGATCCTCCAAAATGGATTGTCATGGCAAACAATAAACAAACAAATGAAAAAATTTATGATATTCTGGCAGCGAAATACGAATTAATCAAACAAGATAAGGTCGTAACCCTTTATCGTCGGATCACATAATAGGTTTTATTGGCGTTACAAAAGGATGAGCAAAAAGCTGTGAAATGCAAAAAAAGCCTGGATGCTATGGTTTTTACATAGCATCCAGGCTTTTTGCTTTTGCGTTTAAGAGAATGCTAGCTAGGTGGTTTGCAAACACCGCAAGGCGTGAAACCCTGTTCCAGGGCATCTTCAAAACTATTAAAATAGACCTGGTTGGATTCCTTGGGTAAACTAGGGCAGGTGGGTAAATGATAGACTTTTGAATTCCGATTGCCAATAAAAGACACGGCCTCACTGTTCGTGTTTTGAGTCTCTTGAGTTGGAATTGAAACCAGGCCATTGTCCACAACCTGGTATTCCTGAGTTGGGGTAATGCCGTTTTTGTTAAAGGTTAACTGATCCCCCTGGCTGGTTGCGATCATCGTTCCCAGCAGGTCCGTACGAAAAAGCGTTGATCCAATATCATTGAGACGGCTCAAGGTTTCCTCATGGGGATGACCATAGTCATTGTCAGTACCACAGGAAATAACTGAGTAGCGAGGATTAACAGCACGAAGAAACATATAGCCAGTGGATGTCGAACTGCCATGGTGACCAACTTTTAAAACATCCGCTCCAAGATCAAGGTTTTGGGAAAGAAGTTCCTTCTCGGCCTGGATTGCCATATCTCCGGTGAAAAGAAAGCGATGTGTCCCGTGGGTGACCTTTAGTACCAATGAATCATTATTGACATCTTCATGAAGGGTAAGGGGTCCCAAAAAATCAATGGTTGACCCACCGAAAGCCAGTGTGGTTCCGGGAGATGGGGTTGAGATGGGTACGTTTTTTAGATTGGCCGCTTCAGTCAGATTTCTGGATGCTTCAGTTTCTTCTGAATGAGTAACATATAAATTTGAAACAGCAACATTTTTGACAACCGCGGTTAAACCTCCGGCATGGTCATTGTGATTATGAGATGCCACCACATAATCCAATTGGGTTATTCCTAATTTTTTAAGATAGTTAATAATAGCGGTTCCATTTTCCGGGTTTCCGCCATCGATGAGCATGGTGTCATCTTTATCTACCAGCAAAATGGCATCTCCCTGGCCAACGTCCAGATAATGAACGACCAAGGAATCCTGGGGGGTAAAGGCTGTAGTTGGCGGTGCTAAAAGTTGACACCCTGAAAATAAAATAAGAATGCAAAAAAGCAGGGCGCTTAAAGTGAACAGTTTTCTTTTCATTGAAGATCCTCCATGTAGATTATTTTACCACAGTCTTAAAAATTTGCAAAAACTCAAAACGCCATTAAAAGGATTAGATAAAAACAAAAGCGAGTATTTACCTTTTGAGAAGAATACGTTACAATAGGACAGGGAATTAATAATTTTGAGAGTCACACTTTATTAACTAATTTGTATATAACCGGAGTGTTTCTAAACTAATAAAAGAAAAATAGTGCTAAGTTTAAGAGATATATAAGATAATGTTTTTGAAAAAAAAGGAGAATTTATGGATAGTTCGAGAAAATTTATTATTGCTTCAGTCAGTGGTGCAGTGCTGTTAATAATTTTAGTCAGTTGTACCCTGGCCTATGCAGGTCGAGATAACACATTGATGTCTGACAAAACCCTTAACCTTGAGATAAACGGTTTTAATGTTGAGTTGCCACTGGCAGAGGATGGCGGCGTTTATGATGCAGTCAGTTTAAGCGCAGGGACTCCAAATACCATTAAACTTAAAAATGAAGTGGGTGCCACTGTTAAAATTGACGAAAAAGGCATTGGTGTAGGAAATACAATGGAATTAAAACTGGATGAATTATCCACCGGTAAACTTATTAAAGTCGAAGTCGGTAACGAAAAAGATAAGCGGATCATTTATTTGCGAACCTTGTCCTCTCAATTACCACAAATGACGACCACCGGAGAGAGCCCTTACGAAGGAAATTATTATGCGACCCAGAACTCCGGAGGTGCAGTGCTTTACGAACTCAATTCCAAAGGAGCTGTTATTTTTTATATTGCAAAATCCCCGGAAGAAGCCAAAGGGGAAACCTATTGGGACTTTAAAAAGCATGTTCTTGAAGATGGAAAAATAAGATACAGCTATCAACGTTCCTATCCCGGTGGAGATGGAACGGTATTTTCTGATAATAGCATTGGAGAACGGGTGATTCTTGACGAAAACTATCATGAAATTAAAAAGATTACCTTACTGGAAAGCAAAAATGCAAAAGTAGGAGATCCTGTGGATGGACATGATTTTATATTAATTAGCGATGATCACTATATTGTTTCAGCCAATCAACTGAAATTTGTGGAAAATATTCCAACGGCATTAGGGCCAAATCCCATGGGTACAAAGGTCGTGAGAACCCTTCTTCAAGAAGTAAAAGTAGATAAAGTGGTTTTTGAATTTGTCTCCGATGCTTACCCTGAACTCTATGGATTAAGTACTGCAAACAATGATTACAGTAATACGACAAACCAAAGTCCAAATTATGCGAATTTTAATTCAATGACCATTGATCCAGTGGACAATAATCTTATTTGTTCTTTTGAAAATTTAAACACAATTATGAAAATCAACCGGGAAACTGGGGCTATCCTATGGAAGCTTTCAGGAGCAGGGGATGAGTTTGGCCTCACTGAGGATCAAAAAACATCAAAACAGAATTATGTAAGATTAACAGAGGATGGGTATTTAACTATTTTTGACGATGCTTCTAGTTCAGGACAAACTAGAATATTAAAATTAAAGTTGGATGAAGTCAATAAAAAGGTCGTGGAATATAAGGAATACAAAATCCCAGGACATACAACTGTGGCTGGCGGCAGCACCCAAAAGGTAGGCGACGGTATAGAAGTCTACGCCATTGGTTGGGGGAGTAATACGGATGGATTAGCGGCATTGACAGAAGTTGATTTTTCCAGTGAAAAGAAGCTTTTTGAAATGACCTTACCCCAAGGGGTATCTACCTACCGGATTCAAAAATTTAAATAAGTCTTCAAATATTGAGGAACAAAGAAGTCAATGAGACGTCAGAATTTTAAGGTTAAAAGTAAGGATAATCCACAAAGTAGAGGGTATTTTTCCCTATAAATGATTTGTATACCTCTGATATTTGATTTATAATAAAAAGAGGATAGTGAATCGAATACTAAGGAGAAAAATAAAATGGCTCGTAAAACCATCGAAAAATTTAAAAAGCAGACAGAAGCTGGCGGCGTGGAAATTTTGGAAATGGAGTTGACAGCATATGTTTACCCGAAAAGCGGCACTGGCATTTGTCCAGAATGTGGCGGTAAAATGAATGCCATTGGCCTAGATTGGGAATGCGAAGGTTGTGAATTAAAACTTGTCGGTCCCTTATTCTAAAAAACATATTAGTAAAAGCACATTAACCAGGCAGCCATGTTTGGGAATGTGCTTTTTTTCTTAAAAATATCAAGGGAAAATATCCTTTTTTTTGACTTCCGAAGAAAATATGATAAAATGTTGTTAGCATTTTGCTATAAAATCATGCTGATTTTAACAGTTGTACAAAGATTCTAGGGAGATAACCCTTTTTATATAAGAAAAGAAAATAAATTTGGAGGAAAAATAAAATGACGATTACCTATGAATTAGGAAAATCCATATATGTTAATATAACCAATCGATGCAGCAACGCCTGTACTTTCTGTATCCGAAAGGATGAACCCACCGTTAATGGTGTCGATGAGCTATGGTTGGAACGAGAACCCACCGAGGAAGAAATCCTAAAAGATATATTAAAAAGAAGCCTAAGTCAATATGATGAACTTGTATTTTGCGGATACGGGGAACCGTCCTATCGCCTTGATGAAATTTGTAGGATTGCCAAGGCCGTAAAAAAAGTGTATCCCATTAAAACCCGGCTTAACACCAATGGTCATGGAAACCTAATCTTCAAAAAGGACATGACACCTCAGTTGGCAGGAGCCATTGATACGGTTTCCATTAGTCTGAATGCAAAAAATAAAAAAGAATATGATGAGCTTTGCCGTCCTGTTTTTGAGGATGCCTTTAATGGCCTTCTTGATTTTGGACGTCGGGCAAAAGAATTTACCAATGTGGTTTTTACCATCGTAAACATCCTTCCAGAAGAAGATCAAGAAGCTTGTCGAGAAATATGTGCATCCCTAGGGGCTAATTTAAGAGTGCGTACTTACATCGATTGAAATCAGAAAATTCAGGGCTCAACATGCCTGGGGAAGGTTCAGCCACTAAAAACAACCTTAATCCAACCGTTGTGACCCTAGGAAACAAAAAAATCCGGGTGGTTGATGATCATCAATTCGCCCTATTGGTTTGGGGAAAACTCTTTCAGGAAACCGGTAAACCCACTATATTGGTAAGTATTGACTATCACCCTGATACCAACCCACCCTTTTGGCTTTATGCCTTTCAGAAGTCCATGGCCATTGATTCCGATCGAGAAGAGATTTTATTACCAAAGTTTCAGAATAAGATAATGGCGTCCATGGATCCTTTAAACCTGGAAACCATTAAAGCAGTAATGGGTCAAATGCAAAACGATGAACATATTAACACCGCCATGGCATTAGGGTATCTCAAGGATTACCATATGATAAACTGCATGGAAAAGCATCAATACCCATTGGGCCACCATTATTTGGTGGCGAAAAAGGATTTTGGGAGTCTTGAAGATAAGATGTTTGAAGGCGCCGAGTTTTCAATGAAAGCTTTGGAACACGAAGGTTATCTTCTTGACATTGATCTGGATTATTTTTCTAGCATGGATAATTTTAAATACAATCCCGAAAAGTTCAATGTTTTCAAAAACCTGGTAAGAGGTGCCAGCCTCATCACCGTAGCCCGTTCTAAAACCTATTTTGACTATTTAAAGAAAGAAAATTTTACCATTGAGAGTTGCGAAGAAAAACTCATGGCACTCCTGGAAAAGATTTTAAAAGAAAAAGATTGACAAGGGTTTGAAAAGGAAGTATACTGTTCAAGTAAATTAAATAAAGTTAATTAGTCTCGCGACGATGGCGGAAGGGCCACACCTGTTCCCATACCGAACACAGAAGTAAAGTCTTCCAGCGCCGAAAGTACTTGGTGGGTAACTGCCTGGGAGGATAGGACGTAGCGGGATTTTTTTTGCGCAAAATAACGAGCCATGCGGCGAAAAATATAAAAATAGAGACGAAGGAACAAATTCATTTGTTCCTTCGTCTCTATTTTTATATTTTTTAGGAAGGAGCCATCTGGCGACTGAGTGCCGCATGAGTGAGTACAACAAACGTTGATTTAAGAGTTGTATTGTGACGAAGGCGCAGCGATAGCGGAAACTGAGTTGCACGTCTTTATTTTTGAACCCACTTATAGTTAATATTTTATGGGGCGAAGCCCCTAACGAAGGCGCAAAGTAATTTTAGGCATTGTTTAGCTTTTTTATAATTTGTGTTGATCACTTTTTTCGCCGGGTTAGTATTTTCCAAGTAAGGGGACTAAAGATAGAGAATAAAAAAAGGATCATGCTCTAAGCATAATCCCCTTGGAACAAACAATTTAATTAAAGAATAACTTGATGATGTTCGCCAGTCATGGTGTTAAAATCGGCAATGGCATTATCAAGTGCAATGATTTCAAATGAGCCATCTCCCACTGAATACATGCCTGACAACATCGGCATAACTTCTAAGGCTTTTGCCTGAGATTCGGTTGAGGTGCAAACTACAGCATCCCCATATAAACGCATCCACTTGGCACCTTTTGATGCACAGATCTCTACGGATGGATTTGATTTGATTTGGTTAAAAAATGGTTTCTTATTACTGGTACAGATGCAAACTTTCCCTTTATAGTCCATTGCAAATCCAAAAGGGCGAACCTTAGGTTTGCTGCCATCAACAGTGCTGATAAAAAACACACCACATTCATTGAGATAATTAATAACTTCTTTCATCTTTACCTCCTGGTAAACATTGATATATTTTATAAGATCTTATATGATTATATCAATAACGATATAAAAAACAAGTAGGCAGAAAATATTAACTAACTAAGAAATTTCAGAGTAATGGAGAAAATAATGGAAAATAACCAGTGCATTAACGGTGAAACGTGTCCAGTCATTAATGGTGAACCAGATAATGATATGAAATGTGCTAGTCCAGTGGGGTGTATGATTAAACATGCATTCAAACTGATTGATGGAAAGTGGAAACTTCCCATTATTTGTACTTTAGGAAATCAAACAGTTCGATATAATGAATTAAAAAGGCAAATCAAGGGAATTACCAGCAATATGTTAACCAGTTCTTTAAAGGAATTGGAAGAGTGCGGTATCGTTCATCGAAAAGCATATAATGAGATACCACCAAAAGTGGAATATTCTCTGACAACTGAGGCATTAAGTCTGACACCAATTTTGTTTGATTTAGGATTGTGGGGGCAAGGATTAATAAACAAGGAAGAATAATATCAAAATGATCAACAAAAGTTCGAAACCCTTGAGTAAATTAACTAGAGGACACTGTGTTAGCTATGACTTTAGATAGGAATTATGGCAAATCAAGCATGTAGATATAAAATTAAAATAATCATTGACAGGGTGCATTAAGAAGGGTATACTTTAAAAGTTGCCTCAAACGGGGCCGCGAAAAAGAATATCGACCAACCAGAAAAACTTTCAGAAACAGCTTGACAGCGCAGGAAATTGACGATACAATATACAAGCTTCTTAAGGGAGCGGCGGTCATAGAAAAGAGAATAGTACCATAAAACCTGTTGATTTCGGCTAACACTTGATAGTGTTAGGAGAAAACAAAAACACGGTTCTTAGAGAACCCTTCGCAAGAAGTAAAAATTGAGTTATT
>Ga0209125_1002554_pt1 | contig 13863 bp, 10 predicted proteins | sample BarGraIncub1131A_FD_184503 | JGI IMG/M metagenome (GOLD analysis project Ga0209125, IMG submission 184503) | Arctic peat soil microbial communities from Barrow, Alaska - Barrow Graham LP Incubations 11-31A (SPAdes) (version 2) | ecosystem: Environmental > Terrestrial > Soil > Wetlands > Peat... | reverse complement strand
CCATCCGGGTGTAAGCGTGGGTAAAGCCTTCGAACGGGCATTCACCGACACCAAGTGGGAAACAACTGAGACCGCCGCAGGTCAGGCTATCGTGGTCTTCACCGGAAGGACGCCATCAGATGCCAATAAGGAATTGGATGGCATCGAAGCAACAATGGCTGAAAAGGGTCTGAGCGCTGCATTTGCTTCTTCCGTGACACAGACGCGTTTCGGACTGCTGACTGCTACATACAATGGACACGCGGATAAGAAACCAAGCATCCAAGCGGCTAAGACGATGAAGGAGCTTATGGATATCGCCACGCCGCCAAATTCGCAGGTGACCGCCCGATTCCTCGTCGAAAATCTGGAACAGGGTAATTTCAACTTGGAATCATGCGAATCAAGGGATTGGTGGGCTACCGGGTGCAACCAAACCATTCTACTTGGGTTCGTATACGGCAATAACTAGGCGTCTGGATGTTGCCTACGAATAGTTGAATGGCATAAAACTATTTAATGCCGTTTCTGGTCAAATTTCGGCACCGGTGACAAGGTCGGCGACTGTGCATTCCAGGGCACGGGCGATCTTGGCCAAGGCTACGATGGAGATGTTGTTCTTGCCACGCTCCACGTTGCCGTAGTAGATCGCGTGGAGACCTGCGCGCTCAGCCGTCATCTCCTGTGTGAGCCCAAGCTCTTCGCGGATACGCCTGATACTTATGCCTATGCGGCTCTGCACCTTGCCTTCGTTGACCGCAGGAGTCTTCGGTGGATTCCAATTGGACTTCACGATAGTCAGTGACTTTGGTCGGGCTGGTATAGGCTCCGAAACAGGCTTGACCGCAGTCGCCTTTTTCTTTCCTACGAGTAGTTGAATACCAGATTTCTTCACGAAGGAAGGATAGACTTTGACCCTGTGCGAACGTCTATCATATATGCTAGATTCATGAGGTTGCCTAGCATATATGATAAGTCGGGGATCTGGTTAAAATCTGGACTTTTCCGGACTATTGCAGGGCAAAATATTTGACTGACAGTTTATGGCATCGACAATTCGGTATTATGATAGATAGGAACGAACTAAGGCGGGAACCAACATGGATCAATATTTTGCATGCCAAAGCGTAGTAGCGGAGTATCCCCATGTCTATGCACCTATTACCATCGAAGGCCGATATGGTTGCTAAACGCCTGCCGAGTTATCGGGACTACGCCGATTGGAAACGCCGGGCACCCGTTGGTCTCGATACCACCTCAACGGTGGCAAAGGACATGCTTGCCACTATAGCCTATTTACGGAAAGGGGAGAGCTACGCCGAGCTCACCGCCCATTGGCTTGACCTTGGGGCGCAATGGTCGAAGTGGGGTGTGCCCGAAGACCAACTCTGGCCGTATTTCCGTGGAGCCATACATGCCGTACGAAGGTTCAAAGAACTTGACGAAGTCATCGCCGTTGCCAACCGCATCCTCAGCTCAGGCGATGCCACCCACACAGCGGTGATCCACCTCGCGAGCGAACGCAAGACCGTGGGATCGCTGTACGCACTCGAAACGGCGCTGAAGGTTTGGGATGCCAACCGTGAGCGCGAAGGCCGCACAGCCAACGACAGGACTGCACGCTTCCATCTGAAGCTAACTGATATCTTGGGCTCACCTTGCTCGGGGAAGTCCACAGGCATCATGCTAGCCGCCAAACTGCGGGGCTACAAGGTGATGGTGCATGAGGGGTCTCTCCTCACTCCCGAATCGCTATTCGATATGCTCGAAGCGCTGTACAAGCAACGCCGATCTGTGGTAGGCGACCGGCATAAGCCCACGGTGTTGGTGTTCGAGCGCGCCCAACGAATGACCGCAGTCGCCCGTGATGCGATTACCGCCTATGCCAAGGGCAAGATGATCGTTCCATTGGGTCGGTCGTCGTTCCGTCGGTTGGAGCAGGTGGAGATCGTGATGGAAAATTCGAGATGAAATTGAACGAAAGGAATGCATATGTATATCCTAGAATACGATGATGAGACACGGCCCCTTGATGAGTGGCTAGAAAGAGTCAGCGTTGTCATAAATGACTTACTCGAAGATCCGAAAGAATCGGACTTAGATGATATTCACCAAGACTATCAAATCAACTATTCTGTTCGAGTGTATGAAGTTTTAATGCGAAATGCCGAAGCTGAAGAGCTTACACCCTGTGATTTTGAAGCCGCAAAACTACCTGCGATTCCGTTACGCGAGATCATCGGCGGATCAATGAAATGGGAGCACGAGCCTGATAAAATTGACGTCAAGATGATTGCATTCCTCAATCGTGCAACTTCAATGGATTGGTTACGCTTGGAGATCAGGCGGGCGTGTATGGAGCTGTATGTGGAACATGGTGACTTCAAGCACTTCCATAATCTCATCGCTCATTTGATTTGGAACTTGAAGGCATGGATTAGTCCCCGTTCGCTAATCAGGCTATGTTGGAAGCGCGGAGTGGGCGTGAAGTGGCTAAGTGAGTGCATACAAGAATGCGCGAATGAGGTCGGTCAGCTTGGTAAGTACAATTTTCCTGTGATGCTGACGCTAGATGAGTATTGGAATACCTTCGGCGTTGGTTGCCATAGGTTCAATATTCCATTTCTCATTCCGACAGAAGATGGCTATCAGAGAACCTACTCACAGCTGATGATCGATCGGCACATGAGAAATGGCTCGTTCGACAAAGTGATGAGAGGGGACTGAGTTACCCTGCACTTCGAATAGACCAAAGACTCGAATAATGATTCGCGGTGTCACACTCAAGTGCATGCACTTGAGAGGGATGCCGTGAGTGGGAATTAAATATGAATGCAACACTAAGGAATACATAATGCTCACTATGGCGTTTTCAACCTGCGAACGATGCGGAAAATCAAGTGGCGGTATTTCGCATGATGCTGTGGCTAACTGCGAGCGGTGTCACACTAAAAATACCCTTTGCGAATCCTGCATGAAGCGTGGCTGCATCAAGTGCGGATCTCCGATAAAGTCTAAACTCGAAAGTGCTTGTGAACGTGGGCTAATGTTTTGAACAAGCCCATACTATACATAGATATGGACAATGTGCTCGTGGATTTTGCCACGGGTATCGTGCAGTTGTCGGCTGAGACCCAGGCGACGTTCGTGGATCGTCTGGATGAGGTGCCTGGTATCTTCGCGCTGATGGAGCCCATGCCCGGTGCGGTTGACAGCTTCACCGAGCTTGCTGCGGTATTCGATACCTATATCCTATCGACCTCGCCATGGGAGAATCCTTCGGCATGGTGCGACAAGCTCGCGTGGGTCAAGAAGCACCTTGGCGCGCCTGCGTACAAGCGGCTGATCCTTTCGCATCATAAGCATCTGAACCGTGGTGACTACTTAGTCGATGACCGGGAGAAGAATGGTGCGGGTGAGTTTGTTGGTGAGCTTGTTCGGTTTGGCTCTGCCTCGTTTCCTGATTGGGAGACGGTGCGGGAGTACCTGATGAGGGAGTCGAAGACGACGCCAAACAGTGAAATTCATAATTTAATCGCTAGTAAGGAATAAGGAACCATTTATGACGTGGAGATCAGATATATTGGCCACTTTGGCTGAGGAAAGCAAATATTCTAATGCGGCAAGTTCAAATGAACTACGCAATGGACTTACCTTCGAGCAGTGGATTGAGCCTTTCTGCCCACCTTTGCCTGATAAGGTCAAGTTAAAATTGCTGCTTGATGAATATGGGAAATGTATTGAACAACTTGAAGCCGAGTTCTTTCAAACGACGAAGACTATAAAAACTCCCGGCTTAGGCTTAACCTATTCTATTACATGCCCAACTCATGACCCTGTAAATATGCGTGCCTGTCAACAAGAATATGGTAAGATTCAATTCACTCCATCGACAGTTGTGAGCGATAAAATGATCGAAATTATCGATCAGATGGAGCCAATGCTTGACGCCATTGATCGATATTTCGGGTACATGTTTGACCATCAAGAAGACGCATACAAAAAGTCGTGGTTCAATGGTGAACAACTTAGCCAGACAGGGGGCTCGCATTCAATGCGCAGTACCGTTTCGAAATGGATGTTAAGGCTACAGCAAAAGCCACAGCCTCCCGAGCTTCAGGTCGAAAAGGAGGTTCTGGATCATGTCGAAACGTCTTCGCGAATTATCATGCATACAGACTTTCTTCATCAATGGATACGATGGAATGTCCAAAGCGTGATTAACTTGACATGGACATCATCCTTCTTGTTTCGCTCGGAAAATGCTCGACTGAAGCCATTGGCAGAGACCGTGGCATGTTGCTGGTTTTTAGGATTCGGTCAATTGGGTGACTTAGATAAATGGGCACCGAAGATCCCGGATTCTTGGGCCTTGGAAATTTGGAAAGCAGCGAATGCAATTGAAGTCCCACAGGTTTCGGTTGGATATTCCATTTCGGATTTGTGTGCACCCGTTTGTGAAAATGTCACTCAGGTATCGGAATGGAAGGTCATGGCTCTGTGGATCAACTCCAAGAACCGAGCCCACGCAACTATCGAGAAGGGGCTTGATGCCATTTGGGCTTCATCTACGCAAGGGCATAAGCTCAGCGCTAAGACAGGAATCAAGTTATCCAACTTTGCTCCGTGGTTCAACCTAGGCGATAATTTCTATCTGCTCCGTGTCGCGGGTGGATGGTCAACAGGCGATGTATGTGGGTTCCTGAAAGGCAAGGAGTTTGTCAAGTCGGATGATACGCTAATGGCGATTGCTGCTGACGCAAGTGCGTCAATTCCACGTCAGGGTGTTCCAACCAAAGGCGAGCTAGATAAACTTGATGCATGGATCAAGCAGGGCGAGAACTACCGGATCGAAGCTGTACCATGTTAATGGGAATACCTGATCGGCACCTAATCAAATCACCTGGGTTAGCATGGTGTGGTGCCACGTATGAAGGCGATGATGCTGCGACCACAGACCTGAAACGTGCGAAGTGCACTCAATGTCTTATGAACGTTTATGAGGCTCGGCACAGCTTTGCTGACCCGAAGCCCATCGAGGAACGTATGCTGTGGTTCGTGAGTACGGGGGAGTGATGGGTAGCTACGCACTATTGGCTGATTAACCACACCCGGTAACGATTAGCGCTTGAAGAGAATGTTGTACCACTTACGGTTTTTATGAAACTCGATTTCATCTTGCTGTTTCTGCACCATCTCTTCGAGCTCGGCGTTGCGTCTGTCTAGTACAGCAATACGCTGTGCCTGATTGTCTCGTTGACGGCGCAGGTCATCGTTCTCGTCCATGCAACGTTTGTTATCGCTCAGGAAGTTGAGCACGGAGCTTTTGAACGAATCCGTGGCAATATCATTTCGATGCTTGATCGCGAGGATAAACTTATCGTAGCTTTCAGTGAATTGAGCTGCGTGTAGACACCCTCTCGCTTCTGCGTAATAACGATCCGCTTTGCCATGCTGAATCGCATCGACGATCAGGGTTTCAGGCGTATGCATCTTGGAAAACTCAAGAACGTCAGGATCGGTTATGATAGCAGTACGTCCGATCTTGGATCGTAACCGCAACCCATTCAGCGAGGTGCAACGGCTTAATGCGACGTAGACCTGTCCTGATGCAAATGATCCATTTAAATCGGCGTAGACGTGCTCAAAGGTGAGCCCTTGACTTTTATGACTCGTGATCGCCCACGCGAGTTTGATGGGGTATTGGATGAACTCACCGAGATCCCTTTCCACGATGGATTGACTTTCGTCACTCCACTCGAACGTGATGTTCTTCCATTTCGTTCTTTCTACCGGGATAATATGCCCCTCGCCGAGGTCAACGAATATCTCGCTCTCCGATAGCTTGGATATGGTTCCGATCTTTCCGTTGTGGAATTTCTTTGCCGGATCGTTCTTGACGAACATGACCTGGGCACCTAGCTTCAGTTTCAACGTCATCTCAGTAGGGAGATCTTTGGAATCAAACTTTCCTGATACCTCGCCTTGGTATTGATATTCCTGAGAAGCCAAGGCTGTGTTGCGCCTTTCGTTTATCGCCTGTGCTGTTTCATTGTGGGTCGTGAGTGTGATCTCATTTTCTACGGGCTTGTACTCGGCTTCGGCAACATGGCGCTTGTTCAGATCGTTCAGGCGAGATTCACTCACCTCATTGATTCTGATGCCATTCAACAGATGGATGAAATCGAGTTCCGATTGCCTGTAGATCTTCTTGAGCTCGATATACAGTGGCGTCGAGTCTGTGTACGCACGGGACGAAAAGAAGAACGGTGTATTGTAGTGCTCATCTAGAATATCCCTCTCGTTTCCCTTCGTGATGGGGGCTAGTTGGAATGGGTCCCCGATAAAGACCACCTGAACGCCACCGAAGGGAATGCCTATGCGATTACGTCGCACTTGTAGAATCAAGTCCACCACGTCGAGCAAGTCACAGCGAACCATGGATACTTCGTCGATGATCAATACATCGAGTTTTTGCAGCAGGCTATTGGTTTCTTTGGATACAGGGAAATTATTGTAGAAGGTGTTTTTGTCGGGGTCTTCGCTTGGTGCCTTGAGTCGTAGGCGCTTGTCGTTGGGAGGGTATACTGAGGGTCTTATATGAAAAAGGGAGTGGATGGTCTGCCCACGAGCATTGAGTGCCGCTACGCCTGTCGGAGCGACCACAGCGAAATTGCGTTTCGTTGTGCCACAGATGTATTTGAGGAATGTGGTTTTGCCTGTTCCGGCCTTACCGGTCAGGTAGATGTTCTTTCTGGTGTTGTTCAGGCAATCCACCGCGAGGTTGAACTCTGCGTTATCTTCGTCTAGGCGGACCCCATCTACCGTATTCACTTGCTACCCCTTGATGCAAATAATTCTTGACCAACAGAATTTGGAAAGCTATCTTCGGTAGAAATGGATTGGGAGTTCCCGGTCGGCGCTACAACCTCGGTGAGTTTCATCGGGGTTTTTCGCTTTTTTGGGGCGGATAGACCTTAATACCCCAGCCGTGGATGCCTTCCCCGAGCTTTTCTCGACCACCGCTACAGAAGAATTTCTTCTCAAGAACCTCAAATGCGCGATTTTGATTGTCAGGTCGGAGTGTTTTTAATCCAATCGGTCTGGCGACAAGGTCTGCAAGCTGTAGTCCTGCTGAATTCACCTTTTTATCAGCAAATAGTAGCTGGAATGGATATGTGCTATTCGTGCTATTATCACCGCCACATACGCGAAGAAATTCCAACTCAAGATCCTTGTCTTCCTTATTGCCACGGCACTCCACAACAATGTGGGTCTTCCGCGTATTTTGATTTTTCTCAATGAGTAAGGCATTTAAGGATTCTAGGCAAAGCTTCAGCGCAATATGGTAGGCGTTATCTATTTGTTTCGGTTGCAGCCGTTTTTTGTCGATCACACAACTGATCAGTATGAAATTGTTGTCGACGATTTCCATTGTCAGCCGATCTAAGAATTGCTGTTTTTCAGCCTTGTCCTTGAATTTGAATGGCCCGGTTTCTTTTCGAATATCGTGCTCGTGTAATACGATAACATCATGACCAAAGTGCTGGAACTTGAAGCGCTGTATGGAGCGAACCACCTTTTCCCAATAGTGCTTCTTGTAGAAAACGCAGAAGGCTAGAACAAAGATGGGGTATGATTCATCAATGGAAGTGACACTATGGTCACCACTCTCATCCACATACACGATGTAGTCGCTGTAGCCCTTGTTTCCTGGGTCAGAACCATCCAAGGCAGAAGGTCTCGGGGCGTTACTTTGGTCAAATAGATTAGTTTGCATCTTAAATGTCTAGTGCAGGCAACCCGTTCACGATCTTCATGGTCTCCACGCTCACAGTCACCACGCGCATGAACAGCTCAAGCGGATACTTGGGGTTTTCCATGGTTTCGAGGGCGTAGGCGTTGGCGTCGTTTTCGATGCCGCTGTCCTTGTCGGTTTTGACGCATTGACGCTCGACCACCCAATCCAAGGCGGCTTTGCCGTTGACCACGTAGTCGTAGGCTTCGAGCGGGATTCCGGTGAGGGTGATGTGGTCGTTATACACGAGGGTGGTCTTGTCGTCCACAGACTTGCCGTTGGCTTTGGTTTTGCCATAGCGCATTTTTTCCACACGGTACAGCGCATCTGTATCCTTGACGGCAGCCTTCTCGACCTTGAGCGCGTAGGGTTTCACGGTTTCGTAATTGAGATGCAACTTGGCCAAGGCGCGTCCGGCTTTGCTGAATGCCCAGAAGTCGGCAACCTTTTTGACGCGAGGGATGCGAGGCAATTCCTTACTCAGATTATCAGCATAGCGCTCGCGGTAATCGGGGCTATGCAACAGGCCATAGATGTAGTAGAAAATGTCTTCTTTGCCAATCTTCTCGGTGGGGTATGCAGTACGGAAATGCGCGAGACCTTCTGAGGTAATTGCGTCACGGCGGGTTCGTTCGGCCTTCTTACCCTTGGTGAAGAGGTCGTTGGAATCTTCAGTTGCTGGCTCATCGTAGAGGTAGAGGGGGAAAGCCTGAGTATCACCGTTGCAATGCAGATCTGGCAACGCATTACTGATTAAGGCTATTTCACCATGGCCAGAATACCTCGGGTTTACTTGGATCACGATATTCTCTAAACGAACGTCAGGGAAGATGCGTGGCATTTGGTACACTCGCTCGTTCAATTGTCGGCTATAGTAAAGCCATTGTTTTGAAAAAGGACGATATTGGCTTGGAGTAAGACATTCGGCTTCAGTTTTGATATATCGATTTCTGGTAAATTCTTGTTTTAAGCCTGCTGACCAACTAATCTTGGTGTCATCATTGTTAATAAATACGTCGACAATTTCATCACGGCCTTTACGCTCCATTTGAGGGTATGCTTTGGAAAATCGGTCAATTTCCTGGTTGTAAAAGGATATCATATTATCGATGTTGGCAATAAGGCTAGACTTGGATGAGTTAAAACACCAAGCATCACGCCCAGTTGCGATGCCCCTCGAATAGTTCGAAAATATGGTTTTCGTCGCAACTCCGGCTTTATCCCCCATCGCAATAAACTCACCGAATCGGTCATCGCGTTGCTTGAGCCAATCGCCATGGTCATCGGGGACTATTGTCTGCCAACCGCTTACTGCACTAATTCCTGCGATGCTATGGAAATCGGTGATCTTGGCCAACTTGTCGCTTTGGCTTAGGTAGTCACCAATGTCGTGGAAAAAGATCTGCCCCTGATCCTTGGCCTTGGGGTTCTTCACAAGGAAGGTGATGGCAATAGGTGCTCGGCTGCCACTGCCGAAGATCTTGCCGCCTTCTTTGCGCGATTGCTCACCTTGGGTACGTTGATTGCCTCGTAGGTGAAATACATAAATGCTGCTGAATTCAGCGGCTAGGCATTTGCGTAGGCCATCGGCGGTATTGGCTTCCACAAAGCCCGCATTGGTGACAAAGCCTACCACACCGCTCTTACCCACTCGATCACTTGCCCAACGAATCGAACGGATATAGCTATCGTACAAGGCATTCTTGTTGGTAGCCTGTGAGCGTTCAGCATAGGTGGATCGAATGCGTTCATCGAGGTGCGGGTAGGCCACATTGGCATTATTGTCGTTGGCGCTGTTTTGCCCCGCAGAATACGGCGGGTTACCCATGATCACACGAATATCGAGGCTTTTTTGCTTCACCCGGCGCGCGCTGTTGTCCACAAGAATTTGGCTAATCAGATCATCTTTTTCGTAGAGCTGAAAAGTGTCGGTGAGGCAAATACCGGGGAAGGGAGTATAAGCGACATGTACGGGAGATTCCCCTGCGGGGAATGATAGCTCTCCGGTTTTTGTTGTTTTTCCACCCATGAGGCTATGGTACACGGCTTCGATGTTGATCGCGGCAATGTAATACGCAAGTAATACAATCTCGTTGGCGTGGATTTCATTCTTGTACTTGTGGGGCAGTTCTTCGGGTTTGATGAGCCCGCTCTGCAACAGACGGGTAATGAAGGTGCCCGTGCCCGTGAATGGGTCGATGATGTGCACCCCTTTGCTCCCCAGGGTCTGGCCGAATTGGGTGGTCAGCAAATGATTCACGCTGTGGATGATAAAGTCCACCACTTCCACGGGAGTATATACAATACCCAAGCGCTCGGTCATTTTCGGAAACGCATTGCGGAAGAACTTATCGTAGAGCTCGACCACAATCGACTGCTTGCCCGCTGCATTGTCGATGCCCTCGGCACGTTGGCGTACACTCTCATAGAAGGCTTCGAGGGTGTCAGCCTCTTTGTCAAGATTGTGCTCTTGCAGGGCATCTAGAACGTCTTGCATGGCCTGCGATATCGGGTTGTTGCTCGCAAAGCTATAGCCAGCAAACAACGCGTCAAATACCGGCTTGGTGATCAAGTGCTGAGCCAACATCTCGATGATTTCACTATTGGAAATGCTGTCGTTCAAGTCGTCGCGTAGTTCGGCGGCAAAGTCGTTAAAGGCTTTCTGCTCTTTCTTGCACAGAGGATTTTCTAGAATGCCGGTGATGCGGTCAATATGGGTACGGGCGATCTTGGAAATGTCGTTGGCCCAATCTTCCCAATGATGGCGGTTGCCGCATTTTTGCACCACCTTGGCGTAAATGGCTTTTTCGATCTCGCCGATTTCGAACTCAAGGGTGGCCTGTTCCGCTGCAGCAACATAAGCCACTTTGGGTTCGCCGATGGTCATGCCACCACGGCCCGCGTTCTGCCCGCTTGTTCCTGTGGTCTTGGACTTTTTCGCTTTGGTGGGCACCTTGTCGGTAATGGCAATCACTTCCATCTTGGAGAGCATATTGCGGTTCAGGTCCAAGTCCATTTTGTTGACCATGGCATCAAAGCGGTCATCATGGGAGCGCAGGGCCTGCAGCACCTGCCACACCACTGAATAGGTCTTGTTGTCGGCGAGTGCCACATGGGGCTCGACTCCGGCAGGAATCACCACGGGCAAGATCACATAGCCACGCAGTTTACCGGGAGCGTTACGCATCACACGACCCACGGACTGCACCACATCCACCTGGGAATTACGGGGCGTCAAGAACAGCACCGCATCCAAGGCGGGCACATCGACACCTTCGGAAAGGCAACGCACATTGCTCAATATGCGACAGGTGTTTTCGGGCATTGAGGATTTAAGCCAAGTGAGCTTTTCTTCCTTTTGGCTTGCGTTCATGGAGCCATCAACATGCTCGGCTTCGCAGGAAATACGGGAAATAGGGTCTACGTTTTCTTGGTCTTGGTAGGCTTCAACCACGGCTTGGAACATGGAGGCGATGTTCTTGGAACTCACCTTGTGGCTCTTTGCCTTGGTGCTTGGTTCGATCACTTGGCAAAATGCTACGGCGCGCTTCATGGCGGTGCTGTCACCAACCAAGTCATCGGTGAGTCCCTGTTTGGCGAGTGCCTTCCAACAGCCCACGATTTTCGCAGCGTCATCGACCTTGAGCTGATTGTTCTCGTCGGCGAGCAACTTTTGCAGGCGACGGCTCACATGGGATTCTTCTACCGCAAGCACAACCACCTTGTAGTCCACGAGCAACTTTTGTTTCACTGCTTCGGAGAACGTGATTACGTGCAGTTGCTTGCCATACAGCGCTTCGTCGTCCATGGAGCACAGAGCCACGTTGTCGCGTTCGGCCATTGCTTTGGCGCTATCGGCATAAATGCGAGGCGTAGCGGTCATGTACAGGCGTTTGCTTGCGCGCAAGAACTTGGCATCATGCACCTTCACGAAATTGCTTTCTTCTGTGCTCTCGAAGATCGCGCCGGTGGTGCGGTGTGCCTCGTCGCAAATAATCAGGTCAAATTCAGCGAGTTCATGCTTCTTCTGTGCGTTGCTAATTACGTCGATGGAATGATAGGTGCTAAACACTACGCTCATGTGCGACTTGTCGTGGCGCTTGTCCATTTCACGCGCAAGGGATTTGGCGTCGGTGGTGGCGGGGTAGCGGAGTTCGTGGGTTAGCACGGGCACAAGGTCGTCTTCGTTGGTGGACTTCTTTTTGCCCACATCGCTGTCGGAGCAAACGGCAAAGCTATGCAGTGGTATGGAGCTTTCTTGGGTCCACTCGGTGAGCGACTGCGAAAGCAAGGATAGGCTTGGCACAAGAAACAGCACCCGTCCGTTCTTGCCTGCGAGATCTTCAGCAATCTTCAATGCGGTAAAAGTCTTGCCCGTACCACAGGCCATGATGAGCTTGCCACGATCTGCGCTCTTGAGCCCAAGCACCACAGCGGTCAATGCGTGTTGTTGGTGCGGTCGCAATGTCTTCTTAGGCTTCAGGGCAACCGGCTTCTTGGGGTGGTACTTACCCCAGTCGATTTGACTGACTTCGAGGTCATGCAGATCGATCTTGGTCACCGGAGGCTGCTGATCGGTCAGGGCGTCCTCGGCGTGCGCACTCCAATTATTGGTGGTGCTTACGATGATTCGATGGCTGAATGTCTTTTTGCCCGAGGCGGTAAAGAAGCTGTCGATATCGCTTTTCTGCAACTTGTAGTCAGGCGCATAGAGCTTGCATTGCACCGCGTGGTATTCACCGGTGTGGGTCTGTGCGACAAGGTCGATACCCGCATCCTGGGCATTGATTCCCTGGTTCTTCGCCCAATCGGCATACATCCACACATCGGCGTACAGATCCTTGTAGCTCGCCTCGTTCTTGAGGTAGCATAGGATCAGCAGTTCAAAATAGGTGCCCTTTTCGCGTTCGCTTTGGGATAATGTGCGGTATTGGTCGAGAAGGGCGTGAAGTGGGGACATAAGGTACGGTCTCAAGGTATAAGTGCTTAGGCAGAATATAGGTTTCTTGATGGTCGATTCGTAGCGGGGTGACAGTCCAAGCGGTTTCGGTTACCGAACGGGCTTTCCGCACCCATCTGGGCAAGTGCACCCCTATAAACCAGAATAGCATGCATGGGTCGCTCATTAGCCTAGTTACTGAGAGAACATCGTGATTTTACGGTGCCTACTTATTCACAAGTGCACATACGGCATGATGATCTATACGAAGATGAATGGGTAAATGGTAGGACGAATTCGGAAAATATACCTTCCGAAGGATTTCGCGGAAAAAATATTCTGAATTTGTGTTATTTGATAGTCAAATCAAATAACTTACTAAGTGAGACGACTGATAGGCAACCAGGTTGGGGGCTTGATGCGTACGAAAAAGGATAAACAATGAAAGAAATACCATTTCAGCATAATGGACAGGAATATTTGGTTCGGATCGTCTTTAATGCGGAAGAGTCAACGTATAATATAAAAGCGTTTAAGGATGGAAATCCTGCGAATGGATATGGATACAGCGTTACGCAAGAGACTGCGTTCGATCTATTTCATACCATTGGATATAATGCATTGCGAGAGCAGGTGCATGCCGCAATGGATGATGTGGTAACGGGTAAGTGGGAACGATACCTGTTTGATATACAGACATTTCAGAACCAAATGCAAAAGGGAGGTGTTGTATGAATTGCAAGCACCAACAAATTGAAACTCGGCAAATTTCTCAGCTTGGAGGACCTCCTGAAATCGAATATTTAGCGCATTGTTCTCCTCTAAGCAATAAGAATTCTATGGTTTATTCAGTCCTAAATGAAATGGGAGAAATAGGGAGCATTGATACTGATCATTGCCCATTCTATTGTCATGAACAGCATTGTCCGTTCTCTGATGGTAAGACATATAATGTTGAGGTTTTTGTTGGCAAAGTACGGCATGGGGGAAATAATGCCAAGCTCGACGCAGTGACGGGCTTCAGTATTGAAGATGGCTGCCCGGGGGTGTCAATGAGTGAAATACCCAATCTTGAGAACATTGTTATCCAGAGAATCGTGGATCGCAATATGTCAGCTCAGCCTGTGGGAAATAACGTTTTTCTTCA
>Ga0209125_1002553_pt1 | contig 13871 bp, 13 predicted proteins | sample BarGraIncub1131A_FD_184503 | JGI IMG/M metagenome (GOLD analysis project Ga0209125, IMG submission 184503) | Arctic peat soil microbial communities from Barrow, Alaska - Barrow Graham LP Incubations 11-31A (SPAdes) (version 2) | ecosystem: Environmental > Terrestrial > Soil > Wetlands > Peat... | reverse complement strand
CATTTGCACTATGGCCGAATAGGAGTATACCCGGCCTTGTTTGGCCCATTCTTTTCGACAGCATTCCAGAAGCCACATTCCGGCTATATTTTTGAGAAAACGGGTTGTGGCTTCTATGCCTCCCTCATTGGTATAATTGAGTTCAAATGATCGTTCAGTGATGATCGGATCTTTGACTTCAATACCCATGAGTGACCATGTGCCAGAGCTAAGGTAGGCAAAATTTTCGTCCACTTCAGGAATTGCTGCTATGGCAGAAGCTGTATCGTGCCCGGCAACAGCAACTACCGGAATTTTTCCTAATCCTGTTTCTTCACCTATATTATCAGTTAATGTTCCAATAATGTGACCCGGCATTACAATATCCGCAAATAAAGAATCGCTCAACCCAAATTTTTCGAGCAGCTCTTTTTCCATCTTTTTTGTTTTAGGATTAAGAATTTGAGAGGTAGATGCAACGGTATATTCTGTAACCATCTTGCCTGTAAGCATATAACTTAAAGCATCAGGCATAAAAAGCATTTTTTCTGCTACGTTAAGTGTTTCATCTCCAGAACATTTGAGGGCATACAGCTGGTAAAGAGTATTAAAATTCATTACCTGAATGCCTGTAATATCATAAACCTGTTTACGAGCTAACACATTTTGGAAAAAGGCTTCAGGAACCCCTGCAGTAAATGGATCCCTGTAGGCACGTGGCATTCCAAGGATAGTTCCATCAGGAGCTACTAAAACAAAGTCAACTCCCCAAGTATCAATACCAATAGAAGCGGGTTTAACACCTTCTCTCATACAAGCAATTAGTCCCGCTTTTAGATGCTCATAGATAGAAAATATATTCCAGTAAAATTTGCCATGCACCTCGATAATTTGATTAGGGAAACGTGTAAGCTCCTTTATCTCTAGTTTACCACAATGCAAAGTTCCTAATATAGAGCGCCCACTAGTTGCCCCTAAATCAAAGGCTAAAAAATATGTTTTTCCCATATTTAACCGTTGAAAATTTACTTAAATCGAATTGCTCAACCTTAACTTTTCCACAGCACTTGAAATGGTGTAATCCTTATTAAATAGACTACTACTTCCAACCACAAAAATCTCAGCACCTGCCTTGCTCATCTTGGGAACATTCTCGAAGCTGCAGTTACCATCAACCTCAATGATAATATTTGAGTAACCTTTATCATCAAGGTATTTTCTAGTATCTGTAATTTTCTGAATGGTCTGAGGAATAAGCTTTTGACCAGCAAAACCCGGATTAACCGTCATGAGTAATACAATTCCGATATCATCGAGGATGTAATCAAAAGAGTTAATTGGTGTGGCTGGATTAATAGCAACACACGCAATTGCACCTTTTTCTTTAATAAGACAAAGGGTGCGTTGCAAATGTCTGGTGGTTTCGTGATGAATAGACATAATATCACCGGGCCGCAAATCAAAGCTTTCTATATGGTTTTCGGGATGATTAACCATCATATGAATATCAATTGGAGTTTTTGCCTCCTTGCGTAGTGCCTTTACATAATCAGTTCCCAACTGAAAATTTGGAACAAAATCTCCGTCCATTACATCAATATGCAGGTAATCGATTTTTGATTTTTCCAACTCCTCAAGATCTTTCCCAAGGCTAAGGTAGTTGGCACACATCATGCTCGCAGATAATTTCATGGTAAATCTATGAGTTTGGATTAACAATCACTCTTAAGCCTGCATGTCCCTCTGCTGCATTGAATGCGTCGGCAATATTATCAAGAAGGAAATTATGGGTTGCAAATTTTTTAATATTAATTCTCCCTGAACTGATCAGTTCAACTGCTAGATTATGATGTATCGGCATAGAACCATGCGCACCGGTAATGATGAGTTCTTTATAGTGGATAATATTGGTATCAAGAGGTACTATAGAGTTATTCTTTGGCAAACCACCAAAGAAATTTATTTTTGCACGATTTTTAGCCATATAAATTGCATCAACCTGGGAACTTGGATTTGGATTCGATGTAAAAATAACATCTGCACCCAGACCTCCTGTTTCTTCCAGTACCCGTTTTATAGGGTCTTCTTCCTGAGAGCAGATTCCTATGTCAAAAAGTCCTAATTTTTTGGCTATCTCCAATCTTGGCTTACTTCTATTAATAACAATTACTTTACTAGCTCCCATATTCTTTGCCACTTCGGCAATCATCAATCCAATAGGACCGGCACCTATCAAAACAACTACATCGTTGAGCTTTACTGGAGCTAGTTCAAGTGCATTTAATACACAGGCAAGGGGTTCTGCCAAACAAGCTTCATCATAACTCACATGATCCGGGATTTTTGTAATTGGTCCATAGTTGACCACAATGCTGTTTAGTAATAAATATTCAGCAAACCCACCGGCAAACTGGTAGCCCATGGCGTAGTTTATCTGACAGTTATTGCCAATCCCAGCTTTACAAAAAACACATTCACCACAAGGAATATCAGCACCTACCGCAACTCTATCACCTACTTTGAATTTTGTGACATTTTTTCCAACCTTTACAATTTCTCCACTAATCTCATGTCCTAAGGTCTGAGGAGGCGTGACGCGTGAGTTGCCACTGTGATAAATCCGTATATCACTTCCACATACAGCACATGAATGCATCTTAAGCAAAATGCTGTTATCATCCACTTCTGGTACTGGAATATATTGTACCACCATATTATCGATACCTAAATAAACTGCGGCTTTCATTGTTTTTGGAATATTCATATCTTCTTTCTTTAATTGATAAACATAACTTTGTTAAAATATTCTTTTCTATCGTGCATAATGTCAAAAGCCTTCACACAATCGCTAAAACTAAACCGATGCGAAATGAGTGGTTTAACATTTATCTTACCTTGTTCCATAGCTCTTATCGCAGTCTTCCAATCATTGTGTACGTCATTGTAGCTACTGTTCCAGGTACCTTTAAGTGTAATTTGCTTGCGAAGAATTTCCCAGTATCCCTTTTGAGAAAGGCCCATCTCTTTAATAGGATTTCCCATGGCAACCATTCTACCAAAATTCTTTACTGATTTTAAACCTTGCTCCAATGCGATAGAAACACCTGCTCCCTCAATACACACATCTGCCCCCTTCATATTTGTAAGCTTTTTTATGTATTCAATAGGATCAACTTTCAGGGAATTAATGGCATTTTTAAATCCCAATTTTTGTGCAAAGTCAACCTTTGTTTGATCTATATCAGCAAGTACAACATCAAAAGCCCCCCAAGCCATAGCCCATTGTCCCAATATGATGCCAATAGGGCCAGCGCCAAAAATTGCAACAGTATCACCAACTTCAACACCTGCCTGCCTAATTGCATGCAGTGCCACAGCTGCAGGTTCGCACATTGCAGCTTCCTCATAACTCAGGTCGTCACTCACCAGAATAAGGTTCCATTCTTTTACAGCAATGTATTCTGCAAATCCCCCATTTCTGCGTGAGCCGTAATAGTCGTAATCTTTGCATTGTGCATACTCTCCAACCTGGCAGGCCTCACATTTAAAACAGGGAAGAAGTGGAAAGATGGTGGCTTTTCTGCCTACCATTTTAATATCATCGGCCTCCACAATTTCACCCGCAAATTCGTGTCCGGGAATTGTTGGGAAGTGATAGGTTCCTTTATCAAATACGCGGGGGATATCGCTACCACAAATTCCACTTGCACGAACTTTTAGCAGAACCTCTCCATCTTGGCGAATGGGCATTGGAACATTCTCATATCGCAAATCATTGATTCCGTGAAGATTTAATGCTTTCATTTTCTTAGTTTTTTGCATTTTCTTTTTCCACATAAGGTCTCCAGTAATCAATACTTTCCTTGTGATCAGGAATGATGAGGGGTTCTGTATCCCGGTGCTCTCTGTGTGATAGTTCAAGTATTAATTCGCACTCAGTAGCACCTCCTTTTTTCAAGCTTTTAATTACCTTATCACCATCAATTATTCCCAGCTCGTTATATTGTTTTGTAAAAGGCCAATGCATCGATTTGCCCATCAGCGACTGCTGTAAGTGTATAATAGGACTATATTTTCCGGCCCTTTCAAGCCAAGGATATGGATCGCGTTCATCTGGATGCGGTGCGTGGCCTATGTCGATAATTAATCGCATAGGAACCTTTGCGTCTTCATTAACTCTGTTCATGAGGTAGAGGCTATCATCAACTGTATTTGCCATTTCCCGTTCAACGCTCATGGGCTCAAATGTGATGAAATCGAAACCGTAATCTTCTGCATAACGGCTAACCTCCTGCCAGTTTTTCACACCCTCATCAATTAAATAATTTCGTCTGTCAATATTCTCATAATCGGTAAATGTCATTATCCCAAAATGGCTTCCGCCGCTTTTTGCGCCAAGTCGTGCGCCCATTTCAAAAAATCTTTTGAAGAATTGCACATAAATTTTCCTTGCTTCAGCATCGGGGTGCATAAGATGGTTGATGCGAGTGAATGCACTTGTGAAAACGCTGGTTACCATCACATCATTTTCCTTCATTGCAATCAATGTCTTGTCAATCTGCTTATCCACCCATTCTTTTGGCATCAATGGATTAAGACAGTCTGCAACAAACTGAACCCTATCAACACCCATCTCTCTGACAACTTTGGGCCAAACATCTGGTTCAAAGTATTTATTAATTGCAAAACCTAAATTAATGCCTAAGCTAAGTTTCATATATCCAGCTAATTATTTTGAAAATTACCTATTAAAAATTACCTCTTTTTCATATTTCTGTATGTCTTCAATAAAATCTGTACCTACTGGCACATTATTTATCATGCAGAAATAATCCCATACTGCATTCCACGGAAGAGCTTTTGCTTCTTCCAGCATGGCTAAACGTTCAAAGTTCTGACCTTTTTCTTCGTACTTACGGAGGATTTCAATTGGTTCAAGAAGTGCTTGCATGAAGCACTTTTGTGTAGCGCGGGAACCAACAACGTATGCACCTATACGATTAATAGATGCATCGAAATAATCCAATCCAATATTAACACGGTCGAGTGCATTGGCTCTCACAATTTCTTTTGCCAGCTCTAAAGTGTCATCATTCATTATCACGACGTGATCAGAATCCCAGCGAACAGGACGACTAACATGTAATGTAATTTTCGGAACATAAAGAAGCATGGATGAGATCTTGTCAGCAACACTTTCACTCAAATGAAAATGTCCCATATCAAGGGTGATCAGCTTTTGATTTGCCACTGCATAACCCATATAAAATTCATGTGATCCAACAGTAAAACTTTCGGCACCAATTCCAAATAACTTGGATTCAATGGTATCCTCCATATGCTCATATTTTGTTTCAAATATCTCATCAAGTGAATCTTTCAACAAACGACGATACTTCATACGGTTTACAGTAATATCTTTCGTTCCATCATGAATCCAAAGGTTCATTGTACTCTTGGAACCCTGGGCTTTCCCCATTTCTTCAGAAATTGCTCTGCAACGTTTTGTATGTTCAATCCAAAATTTCCTGATCTTTTCATCCGGATTGGCTAAGGAAAGGTTGCCACTCAAAGGATGAGAGTAAGACGTGCTATTAAAATCAAGTTTGAGGTTGTTTGCTTTTGCCCAATCAATCCATGATTGAAAATGTTTAGGTTCTATTTTATCCCTTTCCACAAATTGACCACCAAAATCGCCATATATAGCATGGAGACTTAGTCTGTGTTTACCAGGCAAGAGAGAGGCGGCTTTTGCAATATCAGCGCGTAGTTGGTCTATACCATGAGCCTTCCCCGGGTAATTCCCTGTTGCAACAATACCTCCTGTAAGCGGTCCATCTGGGTTCTCAAAACCAGAACCATCATCAGCTTGCCAACAATGCAGAGATAATGAAATATTCTGCATTTTATAAATTACGTTATCAACATCAACGCCAAGAGTTGCATATTTCTCTTTGGCTACATCAAAAGATTTTTCAATTTGCTCTTTATTCATTTATTATTTATTTTAAAATGCCAATTCGACTATATTGAGATCTAACATTAATGTCATTGACATTATTTCAAAGCAAAAATAGTATTGAATTATTGTGGAATAGAATAATATTGATAACATTGTTCACAAATCTGACACAATTTAAAGACTATACATTCAAGTCATATATCAATAACTATGAAAAAACAGGAAGAGACTAATATATTAAAATATTTCGCCTCAAATAATTATGATGAAACTTGGGGTATTAAAACAACAACGGCTGGATTTGAGAGTATGATATCCAGAGATGACGATCCTATTTTGGCAATGCACCCATCTAATTACAGATTCAAATCGGAGCAGGGAAGAATCCTCAATGAATTTCAGCTCATTTATATTACAGAGGGAAGAGGCGTATTTAAATCAGCATCGTCAGGAACTTCTCAGATAAATGCTGGTACAATGTTTCTACTTTTCCCGGGCGAATGGCACAGTTATTATCCTGACCCCAAAATAGGATGGAAATCTTATTGGATTGGATTTTCAGGCTCCATTATTGAGAAAAGAGTAAGTGCCGGGCACTTTTTAAAAAAAGAATGCATTTGTAACGTGGGTATTAACGAAACCATAATAAACCTTTATAGGGAAGTAATATTAGTTGCATCAGAAAATCTGGTAGGTTCACAATATTATGTATCGAGCATCGCACAGCACATTTTAGGATTTTTTTACTATAAAAATCTGAATCACATTGAAAATAGCAATACTCGAATAATAGACAAGTTAAATAAAGCACGCATAATCATGCGGGAAAATCTGGCCAATGATATATTATTTGAAGATCTGGCGAAGGAATTGGGTGTGGGATATTCCTGGTTTAGGAGAATGTTTAAGAAGTACGAAGGTATAAGTCCGGCACAATATCTAATTCAACTTAGGATCATAAATATTAAAGAATTACTTACATCCTCAGATTTGTCAATTTCCGAAATTGCTTATCAGATTGGCCTTGAAAGTAAGAGTCAACTTTCAAATTTCTTTAAAAAATATGAAGGGATAAGTCCTTCAGAATTTCGCAAGATTATTCAATCCTGACTTGGCTACTTCCTTTTGAGTATACCCATCCTTTTACGATAGTCACTGAATCGTTTCCCTAACGGACAGATCATATCACTACCCGACCGTTCGTATAGTTCATTGTACATGTTCAGAAATTACTTCACGACCATCATCTTAGTAGAATAAGGATCTTTTTGGCTAAACAAGGCCTTAACAACATAGAGTCCCGCTTTTAAATTGCCGACCGATATATTTTTGAGCAATTCATCGTTTGTTTTGTCCGTCCGAAATTCCATCACTTTTATTCCTGAAGAATTGAAGATACTCACCACCGCTTCTTCCTGAACCTCCTCGCTTAATTGCAGGGAAAAACTTTCTCTCACCGGATTCGGGTAAATTGTATTATAGTCAGTCCGAACGGTACAGCCTGAAGAACATTTGTGGCAGGCACGCTAACAGGAAGAACGGGTTGGCCGGGCAATATTTGTAAAGAAAAAGACACCGTTTTATTGTCCGGATTTTCCGCTATTCCGCTGATGGGGCAATTGGTAACCTCAGCGGCCCACGACAGGGCGTTGGGTATCGTTGCATCAGTAAAGGATGTAATATTTGCTGAGCCGGGAAATGGCAATCCGGAACTGTTGATGGCTCCATAAGTAGTTGGAGGGAGGCCTGTTGAATTAGCACAAACGGGATACATCCCCTGGTGACTACCTGCATTAATTCCAACACCGGCAGCGCTGATAAAGTTTCCATCTACATGATAAATCACCATGCCGTGTCCGGGAATATAGCTGTCAAAACTCTGCTTTTGTCTGTTTTCACAAAGGAAAAATTCATTGGAAGTATTTGTTTGAATGATATAGAAGCTGTTGTTGTACTTTTCGGCATCGTTCATCGTTACACTGGTCCCGGCAGTGAAAGTTTTTGCAGACGCTGTTATTAATTATTGGACTGGTTGCCGGGAATCTTCCGGTATCAGGGGTTTCGGCCTATCCATTTCCAATTCAAATCATACAGTCCAACGGCACAAGGATCACCATCATCCCCAAGGGAGATGAAAATATGAAATGGGCACAAACGGTCGACGGATATTCTATCATGCGAAACAACAAAGGTGTTTTCGAATACTCCAGGATGAGTGCAACCATGGATATGATACCTTCCGGGCTTCAGGCAAAAATGAACGCGACAGAGGCAGTTCGGATATTCAATTCCTGGGAAATACCCCTAAAGGCCTTACTTTTTCTAAGAATCAGACAGTTATGATGAAAGGCATCAAACAAATGGTTCAGAAGAACAGGCTGAAATCTGCCTCCCTTTCTAGTACGAAAAAATTCATTTGTATCCTGATCGGATTTATCGACCTGGCTTTCACCAAAACAAAAGAAGATTTTGAAAACCTGTTCAACCAGGCAACTGTCGATAGGGGCTCGCTCCCTTCCCATAGTTTTTACATTACCAGCGCTGTCGGCCCCAAAAGGAAACATGTTCTTTCCTCCCCGGTCTTCGTCTCCATAATAAACAGCATCCAGGGTAAGGAGTATGGCAAGATCCTGCCCCCATTTTTGCTGATTCTTCGTCATGAGTTGATGGATGGCAGCTGCCAGGCTCCCGGCAATTTCGTCCATCCTGTCCGAATTCATTGCGGGGACCAGGATCGGAAAAATTTCCACCCCGCGGTAATAATGCTGGATGAAGAGCAGTAAGCTTTCAGCCGAATGCTCAACCTTCTGCAAAGAGTCGCTTACAAGGAAGCAGGATGCAGGTAAGGCTCTGACAAGATCTTCCCGGTAGGAGGAGCAGTCGGGGCTATGTTTTCCGAATCGAGGCCATACGCAGTTGGGGTAAACGGAACTGCGAATTTACCACCTTTGCCCCATTTGCAAATACCGGGTACCAGGGGACGTCATTTTATTGTGATTTGCATTTAGCGTTATATTACTGCCATTAAGGTTTCGACTCGCCATAATCCATGATAAAAGTTATCTCGTTAAATCCAGTGAGTGTAGTTAATTCAAGCTCATAGTTCCACTATCAGCAACTCTCTCTTGATAGAATGGAAGGCATTGGCGATCTTTTCCACTTGGGCTGCATGTAAGGACTTGTCTGCTCATGGGTATTTCAACTGTTAATTTTCGTTTGCGATTAAGAATATCAGCTTATGAGAGTATTTAATGCTTTGCAGGCAAAAGTAATGTTGAGTGTTGAGTACCCTTAGGAGTCCATTGAAAGGCCGAAGTCACGGGCCATAAAATCTGCGTTAATTGCAAATCCATACCAGCGAGGCTAATTACTCTCTGCAACAATATTTATATTTACAACAAAATACCCCTCTCTCATTATGGAAAATAATAGCGAAATAGTCATTTATCAGAATCAGGAAGGCAATATTAAGATTGATGTTACAATAGAAGGTGAAACTGTATGGTTGAATCAATACCAATTGGAATCCTTGTTTCAGACCGACAGAACTTCCATTGTAAAACATATTCAAAATATTTATGAGACAAATGAATTACAAGAAAGTTCAACTTGTGCAACTTTTGCACAAGTTCAAAAAGAAGGGGGTCGAGATGTAACCAGGCATATTAAGTTTTATAATCTCGATTTAATCATTTCAGTAGGATATAGAGTTCAGTCCACTGCCGCAACACAATTCAGAATATGGGCCACACAAAGATTGAGAGAGCATATTGTGAAGGGATTTACGCTGAATGACGAAAGATTTAAGACCGGATCCTCGATGAACTACTTCCGGGAGTTATTGGAAAGAATACGGGAGATCCGCATTTCGGAAAGGGTTTTCTATCAACAGGTCAAGGATATTTACACTACAAGTATTGATTATGATCCTAATTCTGAGATAACACATAAATTCTTCCAGGAAGTTCAAAATAAGTTCCTGTGGGCCATTTCCGGAAAGACTGCTGCCGAGTTGATCTATTACAGGGTGAATGCTCAAAACCCACAAATGGGACTTACTTCAACAAAGGTCCCAAACAGATTGCGTAAAACAGATATCGAGATTGCAAAAAACTACCTTGCGGAAGATGAAGTAGCGGCATTAAAATTATTGGTTGAACAGTATTTGGCGTTTGCCGAATCTCAGGCACTAGCCCACAAGACAATGTACATGAAAGATTGGATTGATAGGCTTGGGATGGTACTTACTATGAATGAGCGCAATATTCTCACCCATGCCGGTAAAATAACTCACGATCTGGCACTCAGAAAAGCAGATCACGAATATGAGAAATATAAGGAGCAGCAAAAACAGATTGAAAAGGTCAATAGCCTCAAAGAGTTAGAGGATGACATTAAACGTGTCAAAAGATTGCCGAAGAGTAAAAACTAATCAGACAAGGGAAAGGCTGCAAGTACCGGGAAGGTCGTGTGCGTCTCCTGTACAAATGGAATGTTTATTCCGGAAATATGTCATGGAAAACCTCGTTCCCCTTTTTAAATGGCGGAAGTGAAGATTTCCGCATAGTTTTTCAAGTCTATTGGATGGTGGATATTTTTTCAATTGCAACGAACAAATTCAAAAACGTTGAATATTCTCAACATTTTATTTGCTTTTGTGGATATTAGTCAACATTTTATCATGAGCAGCAAAAAACAGCTGTTGTTCCCCAAACATAAATTGGTACTGGAACAAGTAGGAGAAAATATAAAACTGGCAAGAAAGCGCCGGAAGCTTACCACTATACAAGTGAGTGAAAGGGCTGGTATTGACAGAACCACATTATACCAAATTGAAAGGGGTAACGGAAGCGTGTCAATGGCGGCCTATTTTAATACGCTAAGAGTATTGGGGTTGCAGGATGATTTTTTGAAATTGGCTACCGATGATAGCTTTGGAAGAAAGTTACAAGACCTTGAATTAACCGGGAAGAAACGACCATATGAAAATATTCCACAAAAAGGGAAATAGAATTGGGAGTTCCATCTGGCAAATTAAAAACAAAAAAATAAACAGCTGGGGAAAAATTGCTCAGGAAATTGGCATTTCACGTCAGGAACAGGAAATGATGGCATCTGCTTTTAAGTGTTAGGATGAAAATCATTTCGCTATTCCTTCCAAAGTGAACAAAAACGCCCAGTTCAAAGCCACATCCTTCAGGTAATCGAAACGCCCGCTGGCCCCGCCATGACCGAAATCCATGTTGATGTGGAGCAAAAGAATATTCTTATCCGTCTTCAAAGCCCTCAACCTGGCTACCCATTTGGCCGGTTCGAAATATTGCACCTGACTGTCGTGCAAGCCCGTAGTAACCAGAATATTAGGATAATTCTTAGCAACAACATTCTCATAAGGCGAATAGCTCTTCATGTAGAAATACGCCTCCTTGTTCTTGGGATTGCCCCACTCGTCAAACTCATTGGTAGTGAGCGGAATGCTCTCATCCAGCATGGTATTCACCACATCCACAAACGGAACCTGAGCAATCACTCCATGCCACAAATCCGGCGCCATATTCACCACGGCTCCCATCAGCAATCCCCCGGCACTCCCACCATGTGCATACAAATGCTCCCGGGAAGTAAATTTCTCCCTTACCAGGAATTCGCCACACGCAATAAAGTCGCTAAAGGTGTTGATTTTCTTCATCAGCTTTCCGTCTTCATACCACATACGACCCATCTCCTGCCCTCCGCGGATGTGCGCAATGGCATAAACAAATCCCCGGTTCAGCAGGCTTAAACGAGTACTTACGAATGAGGCATCCATGCTCATACCATAACTTCCATAACCATATAATAGCAGCGGAGCCTTGCCGTCTTTCTTCAATCCTTTCTTGTAAACCAGCGAAATAGGTACCCTGGTGCCATCCTTCGCCGTTGCGTATAACCGCTCGGTAACATATTCCTTCTGGTCGTAGCCTCCGAGTACCTCCTGCTGCTTCCTCAACGTCTTCACCTTCTTTACCATATCGTAATCGAAAGTAGAGGGAGGAGTCGTCAGCGAAGTGTAACCGTACCTGAGAGAAGTACTGGTGTACTCTGAATTGGCGCCGAAATTGGCTGAATAGGCCGCCTCGCCAAAATCAATATAATGCTCGGAATTATCCTTCAAGCTTCGGACGCGAAATTTCACCAAACCATCCTTGCGCTCGTTGATCACCAGGAAATCCCTGAATTCTTCGATATCCTGCAGCAATACATCCTGGCGGACCGGAATAACTTCCTTCCACGAAGAGGCAGAAGTAGCGGATAACGGACATTCCATCAACTTAAAGTTCTTAGCGTCATCCTTGTTGGTGCGAATCAAAAATCGATCAGCCAACGGTGTAACGGAATACAAAACATCCTTCATCCGGGGCTGGAAAACGTTAAAAGCATCGGCAGGTTTGGACGCGTCAATCATCCGGGTTTCCGCCGACATGGTAGCGGTCGAAACAATGAATATGTACTTGTTATTCTTGGACTTGCCAACAGCTATATAATTGCTCTTGTCTTTCTCCTCATAAACCAGCACATCCTTTTTCGCATCCGTCCCGAGCGTGTGCCGCATGATCTTTTCCGACAAAAGCGTTACCGGATGCTTGGCGGTATAAAAAATAGTCTTGTTATCGTTGGCCCAGCAAGGATCGCCCTCCGTGTTCTCAATGGCATCTTTCAAAATTAGTCCCGTCTGCAGGTCCTTAATATAGATGGTGTACTGCCTTCTGCTCACTAAATCCACCCCAAAGGCCATGTATCGGTTGTCCTCACTGACATCGTACCCGGAAGCTGCATAATAAGCATGCCCCTCCGCCATCTTGTCAACATCCAGCAAGACCTCTTCCTTAGCTTCCAGGGTACCTTTTTTGCGGCAATATTTGTAATACTGCTTTCCGTCTTCCGTACGGACATAATAGAAATAGCCATTCTTAAAACCCGGATAACTCTCATCCTTTTCCTTGATCCTGCCCTTCATCTCGGCGAACAAATCGGTCTGTAACTGTTTCGTCCCGGACATCACCTGGTCCAGGTAGGCATTCTCCGCCTTGAGATAATCCACTACCTTGGTACTATCCGGCCCCTTGCCGAAAAAATCGTACATCCAGTAGTAGTTGTCCAGGACTTTATCGCCATGGAGGTTTCGCCAGTGTTCTTTTTTATCGGCGATAGGTGCTTTAGTATTCATAAATTGGGCATTAACAGATAAGACATTCACGATAAGTGCAAGAAACAGAATTGATTTTTTCATGATTGGTAGCATATTAGGGTAGTGTTGTGCTAAGCTTAAAGGATTCAGTGTCATGCATCATGCATCACGCGTCATGCTGAACTTGATTCAGCATCCCCTCATTAATCAGGGGATTCCGAATCAAGTTCGGAATGACGTTCTTACACTGACATTCTTACACTGACGTTCTGCCAATAGAGGCTTAACACAACATTAGACCATTATTTGAAAAACAGATGCAAGTTAACAATTGATTGACAAAAAGAAAATCTCCTCTCTTAATAAATGACTTTTTCGTATAATTCACTTACCTTCGCGAGTTCATACTAATTGTGAATTATCTTCGATTATGTGGAAATATCTTACCAGGATACTCCTTCGTAACAGACCTGTTGTCCTGATTGTTATCCTACTCCTGACTGTTTTCATGGGCTGGAAAGGGCTCGATGTAAAGCTTTCGTACGACAACGCGAGTATTCTTCCGGCAGATGATAGCTATGTTATAGATTATGATGCATTTAAAAAGAGATTCGGCCAGGACGGAAGTGTAATCGTTATCGGAGTAGAGAATCCGGATATGTTCCGCCTGAAGGAGTTTAATCTCTGGTACGACCTGACCAGCGACATGGCTAATATCGACGGGGTGCAGGGTGTCATGTCCATTACCAAAGGAGTTACCCT
>Ga0209125_1002551_pt1 | contig 13874 bp, 15 predicted proteins | sample BarGraIncub1131A_FD_184503 | JGI IMG/M metagenome (GOLD analysis project Ga0209125, IMG submission 184503) | Arctic peat soil microbial communities from Barrow, Alaska - Barrow Graham LP Incubations 11-31A (SPAdes) (version 2) | ecosystem: Environmental > Terrestrial > Soil > Wetlands > Peat... | reverse complement strand
AAAGTAATTGAATGACACTATTACCTTATAAATGCGTATAAAATTAGCTTGTCTATTTTACTAAAATATAGTTCATTCATATTCAAATTATAACATGAATTTCAAATAGAAGGAATTGAATCACTTGAAAGTTCAGGCTGAGCCTGTGTATGTTTTTGATTTTTTACTATATTGTCTCCATTAATAAATCTAGTAAAGAAATTGGTAGAGAACCAGTTTTTAGATAATTTAATCCCTTATACTTGAAATTTATGCTATTATCAGTGTATAAATAAACTATAATTTAGTAAACACCTGTAAAAAAATGCGAATTAAGGATTATTTAAATTAGGTTGGGAGGGGAAAATATAATGGTTATATCTTTGACTAAGGCAGAGTCGAAAGACGCAGAAATTATTCATGCAATGCAAATTAAATCATTCCTGCCATTATTAGAAAAATACCAAGATTATGAAACTAGTCCTGTAAATGAATCAACAGAAAAAATAATTGATAAAATCAAACAGTCATTTACAGATTATTATATTATTAAAAGGGATAGTTTAGATGTTGGTGGCGTTAGAATAGTAAAAAAAAATGATAAACACTTTCGTGTCAGTATTATTTTTATCTTACCAGATTACCAAGGGCAGAGGATAGCACAAGAGGTATTTCAAATGCTTGAACAGATATATTCTGACGCAAATGAGTGGGAATTAGATACAATATTACAGGAGCAAGGAAATTGTCATTTGTATGAAAAAGTTGGATATAAGCAAACTGGCGAAATGAAAGTAGTAAATGATAAATTAACCTTGGTATTTTATAAGAAATTAATAAATGATTTAGGTTTTTAATGGTAAAAAAATTGTAGTAGGAGGAAGATAAAATGGATAGGAATGTCTTAGAGTCAGAAAGGCTACTTCTAAAGCCTTTATCTTTTAATGAATTATCATCTATTAGTAAAAATGAGATTGATAATTTTGAAACTATTATTGAAACAGAAGCAATATCTAATTTCGTTAAATCAGCAATATCAAAGAAATTGGTCAAAATGCAAAATCTTAGTGAAGATATTCACGAATGGTATACATATTGGCTAATCATTAATAAAGATAATCAAACAGGGGTAGGCTTTATTGGTTTCAAGGGGTTAAATGAAAATGGTTATTCAGAGGTTGGATACAGTATTTCACCTAATTATAGAAAACAAAAACTTATGACAGAGGGATTAGAAACATTAATAATATGGGCTTATGGATTTCGAGAGTGTAAAGGAATAATTGCCAGGGTTTTAAAAACAAATATAGGCTCTAATAAAGTATTAAACAATTGTGAATTTAAAGTAGATAGTTCTACTGTGCAAGAGAATAATTATATTCTTGAATTTAGATAAAATAAATAGAAAACAGAGTGACGATCTTGTTACTTTATTAAGTCCAATCTCAGTTTTTATTGGTAGATGTTGAAAGAAATTTATAATATATATCGGCTAAATTTTTAAAATCTAGCCGTGCAGCTGTATCTAATAAATAAGCAGCTTGTTTTGCGTCCTCTATTCTAAATTTATTTAATTCACTAATTATTTCATCAGCATTTCCGATTCCTATACCATGTCCGAAATAAATTCCATTGGCTAGTTCTATAACATTTTCCCCTTGCCATTCTGGTTTTACTGGATTTACATCAGGATTAGAAAAGTATCTTCTATCCCCTTGTAAATAATCACTTCGTTTTTCTAAATAACCTGCATCCTCAAGCAAATTATCAATATAATGCCAATTCATTAACTGTATTTCAGGAAATAGCTCATTGAAAAGTTTCTCACCAAAAATATTAAGCAATGCTTGATAATAAATAATAATCATTGCGGTAGCACATTCAGTACCATAATTAGAACTATTTATAGAAATATCCTCAATAGCAGCACTAGGAATTATACCCTTTTTCAATATAAATCCACCTTCCTCAGTACGATCCCAATAATCGGGATTACACATTGATTTACGAAAGGTTGTAAATGACATATCGTCTTCATTGAGTCTTATAGCTGCAATAACAATATTTTTTCGTAGCTTTAACTCAAACTGCAACTGATTTAATGAATTATATTCATACCGTTCTTTACTTAAATCCATCTTAGTAATGATATCTCTTTCAATACCGTTTGGTTTATATTCATTTATAAAAGTATCAACTTTAACAATATTGCTAGAAATAATTATCATTTACTCCCCTCCACTATTCTTTATATTGAGTTTACTAACAATAATTGTTAAGCTCTTAAACTAGCTTCTGCAATGCTTATTTGTTTAGTTATGGAATGGTTAATCCACGATATCCATAAATATATGTTTTCATAATAGATTCTAAGTGAGAATGTAGATAACAACAGCTTATTATCTTCATCTAAGTTGTTAAAATAACCTAATAAGTTGTTTTCTTTTTCAGTGTATGTTATGAAGGGTTTCCCAGTATAAAGTGATACCCGTCTGCACAGATATTTGGCATCTAAAGCTACAATATAGGGTATAGGCTTACTGGTTCTCTGAAAACTTTCCCCCGTAAAATATAAAAATGGATAATTCTCGTTAAGCCAGTAAAAAAACGCTACATATTGATTATTACTACCTTTTCCCATAGTCATATCTATAGAAGGTACAAAGTCTAAAAGTTTGCATGCTAATTTAACATCATTCATGTCCTCTGAATTTAAATAATTTGCTATTAGCATTAAGCTATTAGGCTCTCTTGCTTGAAAAAACGCCCAAATTAGATCATGAGTAAAAAGACCTTTTCTATTTCTAAAAAAAATCATGTCTACTATAATAGGCAATATTGTTTTATCCTTGTGAATCTTTATTAGAAGTGTTGCAGTAGCATCTAACAATTCATCATTATCATTGCTTTGACCATTCTGAACCACACCTCTTTCAAACATACCTTTCAAAACAGAATAACCTATTCTTTTGTAATCAGATGCTAAGTATTTAATTCTTGGTAAACTTGAGGTATTTATATATTTAAACACATATAATCTCCCCTTCATTTTATTCTGGATTTTAAATATAAATAAAGGACCATATTATATGGTATTATCAATATAGATATTTTGTTAAAGAAATTATCTTAAATATATATTTACAATAAAAGTATTATAAGAATACAACTTACATTTTAGACATGAATATCAGCAACTATAGCATACATTTTTTTTCATCTCGTAACTTTTCTTAATAGTTTCAATTGAATCAAAATTCTAAATTTATCTACAAATACATTAAAAAGGAATTGGCACAGGCTATTGTTTAAATATTGCTTCATGACATTCCCCCCGGGTATTTCCCGAAGAATCTAGGAACTGAGGTTGATAAGCACCAACTAGAAGGCTTCTTAAAAACTCTATTTACAATTTATTCATATTACTGAGGGATTTTTATGAACCTAACCAATTTGTTATATGCACATTGTTCCCCCTCCTGCATTTTATAGCGAATTTTGTTGAATAATATCATACTATATATGTGTTCTTTATTGCCCCTTTTGATTGATTTCTTACCAATATATATGCTATATTAATATTGGCTTTATAAAAAGTACACATCTTTTTATTAACCAAATAATAAATTTATTAATGAAATTTTTTTAAAAGAGGTGTCTCATGCAAATGCAACAGTTAAAACACAATAAATCTATGATGGAAATACAAACAATTAAACTCAATAAACCTATGAAAGTTATTATAATTTCTATTTTTATTTTCCTTGCTTTATATTTGGGCATGTCAACATATTTTAGCACTCATTTTTATTTTGGTTCTGTAATTAACGGCATTAATGCTTCTGGTAAAACAGTAGAGCAATTGAATAAAGAAATATTGTTAAAATCCGAAACATATACATTGGAACTTAAAGAACGAAACGGTGTGAAAGAACAAATCAAGGCTGTTGACATCGGTCTTAAATATAATGCAGAGGGTAAAATTCAAGTTTTAAAAGACAGTCAGAATTCTTTTATGTGGATTCATGGACTTTTCAATGAAAAATCTTCTGAAATAAATGGTATGGTGTCTTATGATAAAAAACTCTTAAAAGAACATTTTGATGAGCTCTCTTGTTTTGATAAAAAGAACTTAATTGAACCTCAAAATGCTAGCTTTAAATATTTAGATACAAGTTATGTGATTGTAAATGAAGTTATGGGGAATAAAGTAAATAGCAATGCTTTGTATGTAAATATAGTAAATGCGATTCTCAAAGGAGAAACAACACTAAACCTGGAGAAGAAAAATAACTACGTAAATCCCAAATACACTTCAAGTTCCAAAGAAATTATAGACACAAAATCTTTACTAAACAAATATATAGCTTCAAAAATCACTTATACCTTTAATGCTGGTAATGAAGTTTTAGATGGTTCTATAATAAATACCTGGCTTGGAGTTAACGAAAACCTTGAAATTTTATTTGATGAAAATGAAATGAAGGATTATCTAAATAAACTAGACAATAATTATGAAACATTTGGAAAACAAAGAGAATTTGTTACATCACTTAGTACAACTATAAAAGTCAGTGGTGGCAATTATGGATGGTTAGTTGATCGTAAGGGTGAAGTTAAAGATTTAATAGTGGCTATAAAAGCTGGACAAACTATAGCAAAGGAACCCCGCTATCTCCAAACAGCTATATCTCATAATATTAATGATATCGGGAATACCTATGTAGAAATTAATTTAGAAAAACAGCATTTATGGTTTTATAAGAACAGTACTCTTATTATACAAGGTGATTTCGTTTCTGGTGATGTAAGCAGAAAACATCCAACACCTACTGGTGTTTATAGAGTACAATTTAAAGAAAAAAATTACATATTAAAGGGAGAAGGATACAGTGTTCCTGTCAATGTTTTTTTGCCCTTTAATGGTGGAATCGGTATACATGATGCAAGTTGGAGGAATAATGCCTTTGGTGGAAATATATATTTGACAAATGGTTCTCATGGCTGTATAAATTCACCACCTATTTTAGCACAAACCATATTTGATAATATTGACACTGGTACTCCGGTTATTTGTTATTAGCAGTGATTTAATAAAATGGCACTTATTTCAATTGAAATAAGCGCCATTTTGCTTTAAACTACCGCGAAGGGTGATATATGGTATTCTACGTTCATGCAAATCAAAAATAATTTACTTATGAAATACCCTACGTTTCTGGTCTCCACTTCTATCCCATGGCATCCTCTATCTTTATTCGAATATTCCTTCTATAGAAATTGAAAACTCTTTAAATATCTCTGATTTTACAACATCATCTTTAGTATATATAGTGCTTTCTCCATATGCTTTATCTTCATACTTATATACTGTAACAGCTTCGTTTTTAGGTGACACTATCCAATATAATATGTTCTTGTCTTCAGATAAAATTGAATGCACTGGGTTGCTCCCGAGTGCAGTAGTGATATTTTTATCAATAATCTAAATTTTAAATAATACTTAAATTCTAATTAAATTTAATAAATATTTTGTTAAATTTAACTAGAATTTAATTAAGCTATCTACTAACGTCTTGAGTAGCCATATTTTCATAGTTAAAATTTAGTTAGATTGTTGTAAAAATTCATATACCTGTATGAGTTATTACAGTAGCATCATGATGGTAGGTATTTTCATGATTCTTGACTTCGTCATAAGATTGCCCGTAAGTGCTGTAACTGGTTCCATCCCAGCCTCCAGGACACTTAGAACAATGCCCTCTGTATGAAACTAATGTATTAGGTATTGTGTCAATCGATTGCTTTATACTATTTTTATTCATATTTAATAATAACCTCCTTTTTTTTATTATGTGGAGTAGAGACATTTTTAAACTAAGTAAATAATAGTTATGTTGTATATATTTCTCTAATTTTAATTGGAATAATAATTCTATGCAACTGTCTTTGTATCAAAATTATGTAGCAGATTTTCTTGTCGCAAATTTTCCAGCTCCATAACATTTTTGCTTCTACCTATGTATAAACAAAACTTAATTCTTAAAAAAGAAGAATAAATTCCAGCTACAAATATTGTATAAAGTAGAAAATTATTTGAATATCCATTATTATAAGGCATCAAGTATTTATAAATACAGGTTATACCCGGAATAATAAAAAACATGGCGGATACTATTCTTCCAATCTTATCAAAAACAAACGGATTTTTTAATGATTTAATATGATTATTTATAAAATTTGACGTTATTACAAATTCTATAAATTTAAAACATACAAAACCTAAAAACCATATAGGTAATATTTTTAGAATTATTAATGTTGTATATGAGAGAATTATATATAATAAGTCTGCAAATACGTCAAGTTTAGCTCCTAATGTTGAAATACATCCCATTCTTCTTGCAATCTTGCCATCTAATAAATCTGAAAAACAAATAGCTATAAACACAATTATTAAACTTATAAGTTCTCCTTTGCCATATGCAAATAGATCTACAGCAAGATATGCAAATATAAAAGACATAATAATCCTAGTTGTTGTAATGCAATTTGGTATAAATTTAATCATTTTCCCCATAAGATTACCCCTCCTTTTATTTTATTGCTATAGAAAATTTCACTTAATTTCTATATTTTGATTATATATATCTTATCTTAAGTTAAGCTGAATATTTACTGAGAAAGTGCTGAGAAAACAGTAAACAAACAAATAAATAATAAAAATAATAATAATTAAATCCCTTATCTTGAAATTTATAAGTAAGGGTTTTTCACAAGCTCAAAAAAATCAATTTGGCTTGTCTATTTTAAGACAAGCCAATTTTATATTCTTCTATTTGAGTATTTATTGATAATTTCTTTACTTTAGTCTTTGTACCTTACCTGTTACTGCTGTGTATTTAAATACTGCTATTGGTGCATTTTTATCTTCCCAAATATTCTTACCTATTACATATGCTACTCCTATTAATATACCTGCAGTGCCTATTATTTTAAGTGATTTATTTTCCATACTCTGTAATCGCCTCCAGTTTTATATTACTTTCTAGTATTTTTCTCCTTTTAACGCAAATAAATTGTTAAATTACCTGCCTTTTATATCAACTTATTATAACACTTTCCAGCATGTAATTCCCATATGCTCCCTTAAGTTTCTACATCAAATACATTTGTTTCACAAGAAATAAAAAACTACCCTGAACCAAATGCAATGTTTTCTCGTTGTGAAATCAAAGAAAATGTGATAATATTTCCTTATTATAGTAGGCTTAGGTGGTTAACAAATTCTTTTCAGAGCAATTATTTAATTCTTATTGTATTTTATGGGAAATCTTTAGAAATAAATAGACTGGAGGTAAATTAATGCTAAACAAAATAATGGATATGCATAATCATACTACATGGTCTGATGGAGCACATGAAGCAGAAGAATTAATTGAAAATGCTATAAATCAGGGTGTTGGGATTATAGGAATATCAGATCATTATGACACTATTAAGTGTAATTCTATACCTGCTTCTATGCTTAAAGAATATATTCAAAGCCTAGAAGAAATAAAAGATAAATATAAGGGTAAAATTAAAGTGCTATCTGGAATTGAGATATGCATGAACCAAGAATGGTGCCACTTATATAATCTTCGCTTTGACATTTTAAATAGGTTGGATTATGTATTATTTGAGTATGTTGATTATTTCCCTGACAGCGTTACAATAAAGGAAATGAAGGAATATACCAGTAAAATCACCTGTAAAAAAGGCTTAGCACATACAAATCTTTTTAGCTTAGGGGAAAAATATGGTTTGGAGAATGTAATTAAGGATCTAAAGGACAACGATTTGTTTTGGGAGATAAATGTAAACCCTGGTTATAAGTACTTTGATAACATTATTGTAAATAAAGAAACTACTCCTGTTGTTGAACTTTTTAATAAGCTAAAAGAGTATGATATTAAAATTACTGTAGGCTCAGATACTCATTCATTACGGTTTTATGATATTGAAAGGATAAGGGTAGGAAATCTCTTAGCTAATTATAATCCCGAAAGATTTAAGTAAGGATGTTTTAAGTGCTACTTCAATATTTATTAAATAAGTAGGTCGGTTTTCTCAATTTGATGCATAAAACAACGAAAAAACTGCCGAAATGTACTTAATTTTTTCGGCAGTTCCCTTCGCTAGATTTTATATCTCACAAATGTAATTATATGATAGTGATTACTTTCTTAGCTTAATGCATCATCATTTTTTCTTTTGTTGATTTAAATTCATCCTGTATTTCTTTAACTATATCAGGATTATTAATTACATCAAAAGTTGTACCCGCTAATATTTTTGCTGCAGTTATAACAGCAGCATGTCCTCTTTCTGATTTACCATCATTGATGAAGTCTAAAGAATGTGAAGATAAATTTTCATCAACAAAAGCAACTCTTATACATGAACCTGGTAATAAATACGTAACATTTCCAAAATCAGTTGAACCTGTTTTTTCCCTTGCAATTCTTCTAGTAGGAGCATCAATTAACTCTGCATTGCTCATGAGAAGTTCGTTTAATTTATAAACAGGAATCTTACTCTCAAGAGTTTTTTCTATTTCTACTTCATAAGTTGTCTCAGTCATCAAAGATGCGCCTTCCACAATTTTTTCAAATCTTCTTACCACATCTTTTAAATATGCTGAATTATATGAACGAAGATTGAATGAACCTACTGCTTTTGCGGGCACCACATTACTAGGTCCTCCTGCATCAATAACAGTGTAATGCATTCTTGTGTCCTCCAAAACATGCTCCCTTAAAATCTCCAACCCATGGAAGGTTAGAAGCAATGCATCCAGGGCGCTTCTTCCAAGTTCGGGTTTTAAAGCGGCATGAGCACTTTCCCCATGAAATGTAACACTAATACTTGTAGATGCCATTGATTTAACGTCTGTTTGAGTTGCGGGTCCTCCATGCATCATAAGTGCAACATCTATATCAGTCAGATATCCTTCTTTTAACATGGTGATTTTTCCACCGCCGCCCTCTTCGCCAGGGGTACCATAAACTATTAATTTATATGGTTTATCTATCAATACATTTTTTATTGAAAGTGCTGCACCAACTATGCTTGGCCCCTGCATTTGATGGGCACAAGCATGCCCCATGCCCTCAAGAGCATCATATTCGCACAATAATCCTATTGTAGGCCCTCCGACCCCATTCTCATATACGGCTCTAAATGCTGTTTTCAATGTGCCTAAACCAAGTTCCACATTAAATCCGTTTTCCTCTAAATAATTTGTAAGTATCTCTGCAGCTTTAAATTCTTCAAATGCTAATTCTGGATTATCAAAAATATAGTCAGACATACCTAATAATTCTGATGTTATTTCGTTAATGTAATTAAATATAGTTTCCTTCATTCTATCTCCCTCCGCCAATTTACATTGGTCCTAAATTAATCAATTGTGCTCCGAGAATCAGAATAGATGCTACTACCATCCATATTAAGAACAACTTCCACATGAATTTCATCCATCTGTCATAAGGAATATTAGAAACACTCAATATACCCATTAAAGCTGTTGATGTTGGCAATATATAATTACAGAATCCATCACCAAAGTTAAATGCCAAAACTGCAGTTTGTCTTGTCAATCCAACCATATCTGCAAGTGGTACAAATATAGGCATAACTACTGTAGCTTGACCACTTCCTGATGTTATAAATATGTTTACAATAGTATTTGCAACATACATAGCTACACCTTGGAATAGATTTGGAATAGCTTGTAACATTATTCCCAATCCATAAACTACAGTGTCAATTATAGCCCCTGCTGTAAGAACTCCGGTAACCGCTCTTGCCAAACCAATTATCATTGCTGCTGCCATCATTCTTTTAGCCCCATTGACAAAACAAGATGCAATTTTACTGGGACCAAATCCTGCGCATACTCCTGCTATAATTCCAAGCCATAAAAATGCCATTGAGTTTTCATTTAATCCCCAGCCTAATTTAATTCCTCCATATACTATTACTAGCAATGTCCCAAATAATGAAAGTATAACTAGCCAATTTCTCAAATGCATTTCTCCAAATGAGTTTAAATCCCTATTAGCCGCTGAGTCATCTTTCAAGTCCAAATCATACATGGGACTTAATTCTGGATTTTTTCTTATTTTCTTAGCATATCTGACTAAATAAATATTAGTCACTATTAAAAATACTACAAAACAAAATGCACGATAACCTATACCTGAATACAATGGTAGCTCTGCTAATTTTTGTCCAATTATGGTTGTGCTTGTATTAAGTGTACCTGTAGAAAATCCTACAGCTCCTCCAAGTAATATTATAGCCGCACCTACTATAGAGTCAAATCCCATTGCCCTAGCTATCATAACTGTTACTGGAGCAAATCCTATAAATGTATTAACTCCTTGAGTAGTACATATCAATGCAAATAATAAAGTCAACAGAGGAATAAATATTGACTCTTTAGTAGAGAATTTTTTTGCAACCTTACCTACAGCGGCCTGCAATGCACCACTACTAGTTATAACATCAAATGCACCACCTGAAAATAATATTAAGAAAACTAAATCTGCCATACTTAAAAATCCTTCAATAATAAATTTCGGTATAAACAATAGATTAACAGGTTTTGATGTAATAAACTTAAACTGATCCGGTACTATAACATTCAATCCTAAACTATTTTTAACTCTCGGAAATTTTCCCGCAGGCACAATCCAAGTCATAACTACAGCAATTATTACTATAAACAATATAATAACAAGTGCATGTGGTACTTTAAAAATCTTTTTCTCTTTCAATTTTTCTTTTTCTAGGCTTGATTGTTTCATAATTAATCCCCCTAAATTATATTAGCATTCAAGTATATTTACATGATGTTGTTTACTTATAGTTATTGTAGTATTATTATACTCAAATGAGAAATACTGTTTTTATATCATTCCCCCATAAAAAAAACTTATGGCTTGGAGGTTATCTATGGACGCTAATGACTGGAAAATTCTAAAAACAATCAATGAGAATCGCAGCCTGACAAAAGCAGCAGAACATCTTTTTATTTCCCAACCTTCTCTTAGCTATCGAATAAGTAAATTAGAAAAAGAATTCGGAGTAGTTATATTAAACCGTTATTATAACGGAATTTCCTTCACTCCACAAGGTGAGTATATATTGAAATATGCTGAAGAAATGCTGGAGAAGTTAACATTAATTAAAGATCATGTACACAACATGAAAGATCCGGTCTGGGGAACCTTGCGAATAGGAGTTAGCACTGTCTTTTCCAAATTAAAACTTGCACCAATTCTAAAAACATATCATAATCGTTTCCCGGATGTAAATATTGTTTTAAAGACAGGATCCAGTACTTTAGAGCTACCACAAATGCTGCGAAAAAAAGTTGTTGACGTAATCATACGAAGGGGTGATCTAGACTGGGCTGAAAAGAAGCACGTTCTCTTTGAAGAACCTTACGGTGTCATATCTTCATATCCCATAATTTTTAATAAACTACCTTCCATCCCCTGGATTCAAGATGAAACCGCGTTGATTACAGAATCAGATAAAACATTTTACAGCTGGTGGGAAAGCCAATTTTCTTCCCCACCACCTACAAATATTATACAAGTAAACTCAATAGAGGCCAGTATTGAATTAGTATCACAAGGATTAGGATGGACCATATTACCTAAAATTCATATTAGAAATCGGCATTCCCTTTTCTTTTATCCTTTGATTTGGCCCGATGGTCAGCCCATGTTACTAAAAACCGTTATGCTTTACAGAAATGAAGTTTTGGAACAGCAAGCAGTCAAAATGTTTATAGATTATGTCCTAGCCGAGTGTTCGTCTCTTCCATAACCAAATAATTATTCCTAAATAGAATTTCTTTTTTATATTTCTTATAGTATATATCTAATTTTACATATAACCAAAAAAATAAAAAAGACAAGAACATATTATGCATACATAATATGTTCTTGTCCTCAGATAAAATTGAAATTGGATTAAGCTACTTCAACGATACTAGTATCAGTAGCAATTATCTTTGCATCTTTCTTGCCAACTAAGTTGCCATTAGCTGATACAAAAATGTTCTTTGCAATGACTAAATCCATAAGCGCATTGACCTCAGCTTCTGTCACAGTTGAAACTCCATCTCCATCAGCTTTAATGTCATCTACAGTCAAAGTAAAATACTTACCTTCCGTAGATGTTAAAAATCTCATAGTTAATTTAAGCATATCACATTACCTCCTTTTAATTATTTGATTCAAGGGTTATGAATTCTGGGCTTTGATTTTCAGCTAACAACTATTCGTTAACTAAGCTGAACTGATCCTCTCTGTCTAGTCCGAATAATGGATAAGTTTTAATGTTAGAGATTGCTTGTCCTACTGCAAATATGTCCGCGTCTACTGCAGCAACTTTTAAATTGGTTAGTCTTTTTGTTGCATACTTGTCTTTGCCTTTGATGTCAACACCTACCTTCATAGTAAGTTTTAACACACTGGCTACCTTTGTTGATTTAACTGCCATGTTAATCACCCCTTTCAATTTGTTTTCATTGAATATATATGCCCCTTCGAAATTTTGTGCGGAGTTTTTAAAAATAACTGAATATTGTTGCATTTTATACAAACTAGTCCTACGAATTCAATTGACTTAATGCATATATTTCCATTATTATTAATATACAGAAAACTTTCTATATATATATTAATTTCAAGGGGGAATAATTATAAAAAAAACAATTTCAATTTTAACTGCAATGGTAATGGTAGTTTTAATTAGCCCATTAAATGCAAATGCATTACAAGTTAAGGCACCAACTTTCCAAAAAATACAATTATCAAAGAAATTACCAAAAGACATGACTGGTGTACATCAATTCTTTAAAGAAAATAACTTTGGAATTGAAAATCCTGTAAATGAATTGACAGAATTAAAATCAAATGATGACAGCTTAGGCTTCAAACATATCAAAACACAACAAATGGTGAATGGCATTCCGGTTTATGGTAATGAATATATCGTTCACTTTAATCAAAATGGTGAAGTATATGCTATAAATGGTAAATATGATGCTAATGCAAAAGATGCTAAAATAAATAGAGGGCTTTTTATAGGTGAAAAAAAAGCTCTTGATATTGCAAAAGCACTAGTTACATTTGATGAACTTGAAGCAACTCCAACTACTAAACTTTACTTATATAATGTAAATGATGAATATGTTCCAGTTTATTTAGTAACATTAAGTTTTTTATATCCCACCCCAGGCTATTGGAACTTCTTTGTAAATGCCGAAAATGGAACTATAGTAAGACAAGTCAACAAAATATCTAATGTTACGGCTACAGGAACAGGTTTAGGTGTGCTTGGTGATACCAAAACATTAAACCTTGATATGGTTACTGTAAAAAGAAATACTCAATATCAATTATTAGATAAAACAAAAAGTGCTCCTATAGCTACTTTTACGGCTGCTAATCGCACCAGAACACCTGGTTCTATAGTCTATTCAAATACAAGTACAATTAATGATAAAGCAGCAGTAGATGCACACTATTATGCAGGTGTTGTATATAATTACTATCAATCTAAATTCAGCAGAAATAGTCTAGATGGTTTAAATATGGGAATTAAATCTACAGTTCACTACGCTACAAATTATGTAAATGCCTTTTGGAATGGAACTCAAATGGTTTATGGAGATGGAGATGGCGTTCAATCTCTTGCATTATCTGGCGCTTTAGATGTAGTTGGTCATGAAATGACACATGCTGTAGATGAAAAGGAAGCAAATCTTGATTACGAATTTCAATCTGGAGCATTAAATGAATCTATGTCAGATGCTTTTGGTGCATTCA